>Ga0207997_1000641_pt1 | contig 17808 bp, 30 predicted proteins | sample AntAceMetag02UKN_FD_184777 | JGI IMG/M metagenome (GOLD analysis project Ga0207997, IMG submission 184777) | Saline lake microbial communities from Ace Lake, Antarctica - Antarctic Ace Lake Metagenome 02UKN (SPAdes) (version 2) | ecosystem: Environmental > Aquatic > Non-marine Saline and...
TAAGTTTTATCTTTCCAATCAATTAATAGTCCATCCTGTTGTGGATTTGGATTAAGTGGACAAGGGTCGAACCAATCCTTAAATATACTCATAAGCCAATCTGGTGTGGCTCTACTATCTCCTTCTTTTATTTTTTCCATCGTAGTTTAATCAAATCCTGTCCTCATTCTAAAGCGTCTTGTTTAATTAAATATAATGTTGCCCCGCTTACCACGGGGGCTTTTTGAATAGGGGAAAGATAACCCCGGTAAGTGTAATTAATTTCAAACAAAAACTTTAATTCCCTTAGCTTTAAATTTAGAAATCTTCCCAACTTCTAAAAATTTTCTACGGAAAAACCAATTAAACCAATTTCTAAATTTCATCTTTCTTTTCTTTAGGGGGTTTAGGTTCTACTTTAAAACAATTTATAGCCTTTCCTCCTAAAACTGAAACTTTGAGAAAAGTTTTATTATTTTTATCTTCCGTTTTCCAAATAGCTATCCCATCGCCTGAATAATCGGGTACCCGGGGTGTAAATTTTCCTTCTTCAACCATCGTTTTCGACCTCCTTTTTATTAATGATTTTGTCTTTTTTTATTCTATCTGTTTGATTATTGCAATAAGGACAAGGAACTTTAACGGCGTCGCTAATAGTTTCAAATTTCTTTTTACAAACATCACAAATAACCCCCCATCTCTCTAAAGGGGGAGCGTCTAAATAATCTCTCTGTTGTCGTCTTGCTATGGTTCTTATCTTTCCCATTAAGACGCCCACTTCCCTTTTAATGCTTTTAATTCCATCCACGATAGCTCATTTCCAAACTTATTTTTCCAAGCTTGTTTTATATCTTTAGCTAAAAGGATATTTAAACTCATAGATTTAAGAAATTTGATATGCTCCTCTGTAATCCCTTCGTTCTTTCTCTCTGATTTAAGTTTCATAATTTCAGAGAGTTGGGCTTTTTTTTCTTCGAGCCTTGTAATCTCTTGATCATAATCATGGGGATCTAAATGTTGATCCTTATTCTCCATTTCCGTAACGTAATCCCAAAGCTTCTCGTTACAGTAATTTGACACATTTAATTCGAGTTTGTCGAGACTTGCGACGAGATCTAAATCTAAACAGATCATTTTATTTATTTTTCTCATAGTTAGATTAAGAATTAATAGTTTATAAAGATATGTATATATATTTATATATTTATATATTAGGTATTGTTTATATGATTTATAAAAAAGAAAAACGAAAGGGGTTAATTGGTTTTACCCAACCAACCCCACTCAAAAAAGAGATAAGAAATACTTGAAAGAGGCATTTAAAACCTCTTTAATGAGAATAAAAAAATAAAAAAATAAAAAGTATAGAACTGTTAAGCCCTAATATCTACGACCGCCTTTTATAAAGAAAGCTCCAAGGAAAAGCATACCAACACTAAACGCAATTATAGCCGGTACCCAACCCGCTAAGCCGGTCGTACCTAATTGTGTTAACATATAGTTCGTATTGGTGTAACCGTTTCCCCCCACCGCCGTAGTATTACTCACATTCCCCGGAGCATAACATACGTTAGTCGACGAGTTCCAATTTGGATAACCAGTACTCTCACAACCAACAGCTCCACCAAATTGGTACAATAGGATCGAACCTACTCCGATTATAATCGCGAATGTGATAATACCATATCCTAAGCCTGTCAAATTATCAAACATTTTAAATTAATAAAAGTTTAATATTTTCGACCACCCTTTATGAAGAAGGCCCCAAGGAAAAGCATACCAACACTAAACGCAATTATCGCAGGTGTCCAACCAGCTAACCCGCTCGTACCTAATTGACCTAACAAATAAGTAGTCGTAACGTTCGCCGTTCCCCCTGTTGCTTGTCCGAATTGAGTAAGCATAACAGAACCAACACCGATTAATATCGCGAATGTGATAATACCATATCCTAAGCCTGTCAAATTATCAAACATTTTAAAAACCCCCTTCTCCCCTTTTACAAATAGCCATAAAAAAGCATAGTTATTTTTGTTTAAATAGATTTAGCATACAATAACGTAAAAACTGTTAACAAAATTACTTTTTCTTTGAACTCCACGCAATATATAGGAACATAAATAAAATCAAACCTACAAAGGTTAACGTCCATCTCCACGCGACAAGATCCGCATAAACTAAAAATATCCCTAAGATCAAAGCGACAAACGAGGATCCTAAAATCGCAGTTTCAAAGCCCCATGTCGAAAATATAAGGAGAGAGATTATAAAAACCGCGTACATTATCAACGTCCAAAACCAACTTCCGCTATTTGTATTCGCTGTTTGAAGAACGGCCGTCCATGTTGTTACATTTGTCCAGTTTACCGCCATTATGCTACCACCTTAAAAAGAATATATAAGATCGCGAAGATTAAACTTAAAACCCACAATATTCTTAAATATTTAGCCCAAACTTGCCCCGGCTCTCCGAGGTTAATCATCTCAAAAACTTGTTCGATCCATCCACCAGTTAAGAAAGATCCTACAATATTAAAAACTTCTTTTGTAATTCCCCACGACGAACTTAATGTTATCCCAGCGGTGCTTTCAAAATCTGCCTCTCCTCCCAAGATTTTATCCCCCGCTGTATCTTGATAATTAATAAGGCTGTCTGCGGTTGTGTTCGTTCCTAAGCCGATTTGGTTATTTTGGTTGTAAAGCCCGTTAAAATTTGTAACGACTAACCCGAAGATAATAACAAAGGCCAGACTAAATAAAATACCTTCCGTCCATCCGCTTAAACTTCCCTCTCCCATTTATCTCGCCACCGCCCTTTTCATAAAATGAATTATAATAGCCCCTAAGATTGCGATTCCCGTAAATATTGTTAGATTAATTGATCCTACAATTAAGGCGGGGATCAAACCAACAACCCCCAAAATGATAGTCCATATTGGATTATTTCCAAATCCACTTAACACAATCGCTAACCATAAAAACATAGAGATAACTAAACCAAACTCGCTTTGAAAGGTATTATTTATGTCGGTAATTAGTTTCTGTGCGATTATAATCGGCGGAGAGGCGGAACGATAAACTACGGCTCTTTTAACTCCTGTATATGCCGAAGTATTGCAACTCATAACCCCTGTAAATCCCGAACTCGTATCGTCGCAAATTGTAAGGGTGTCCGATCCAGTTTCCCGGGTAACTAATAACCTCATCCCCGAGGTATATTGGTTAGGATCATTATAGATAAAAGTAAACATTCCCGTAGTTTCGTTATAAGTTAAGGAAGTTTGAACATCAAAAAAAGAACTATAATCTGTTTCTCCGGCTCCAACTCTTAGGGTAAAAGAACAAGGGGCAGACGTACAAAGAAATCTTAAAGGATCTCCTAATTTAATTAATGTACCATTTAAATGATAAAGCCCCACCCTATAATCAACGTCCTCCGTATCGACATGAGAAACAGTTTGCCCGTCCTCGTCTGTCTTTCCCATTTCTACTATTTGGTACTCGTCAAGATCGGGGTACCATCTCCATAAGGCAGTATATTTATTATCATAAACATTTAAAGAGGTGTCCTCCATTGTCAATAAAAAAGAGGTTTGATCTGTGGCTAATAGATTTCTTAATGTATGATTTGTTAAGGTATTATTACTTATGACTTGTCCATTAAATAAATAATATCTCCTATCTACATAAATCCCGTCGTTATATTGAATTTCTCCGTAGCCTATCGTATAGTTTTCTGAAACAGAGGCATTAATACAGAGATAAAAAGTTGTGATATTTGTTAGCGATCCGTAAGTGGTTTTAAAGCTACTGTTAGAAATTCCATACTTAAAGTTATAATATATATCTCCGTAAATTGCCGAGAGGTTCCCTTCATCTTGTAAGTCAAATCTTAAAGCCTTATCCTCACAATCAACAGAAATATTTAAATCCGTTAAGTGTAGGATGGTTTGATTATAATTAGAACTATTATAGTCAATTCCGTTTAAGGTATAAGTCCAATTAAAAAAGATTATACTTTCCGCGTCGACAAAAGGCGTTTTAATCGTCGAGGTTAATAATCCTGTAATACTATTATTTGAAACTGTCGGGGTGTAGTCTGCTCCATTATAATTTAAGGTTCCGTTAAAAGAGGTTATGCTCGTCGCTGTAATGTTTAAGATAATAATGGTGTCCTCTTGCTCTATAACCGAACTTTCATAAGTTGCTTTTTCTTGAATATAATTAATTAAAATAGTTGTGGTGTTACACGTTTCAAATCCGAGGCTATCATTTGCACAGTATCGGATCGTTTTATTTCCCCCTGTTGTCCATGTAGTATTTATTGAGGCGTTGCACGTTATGATTATTTGGGTTGCGTTTTCTGTTGTGTTATAATAACAACTATCGATATGAATATCGGAGGCTGTATAATTCCATGTACTATTTATCGGCAAGGAGGAGGTTATTAGATCTGTTAGATTGCTCGAGGTACTTATAGAGGGAGAGGTCAAATCGACAGTTAAATATCTCGTTGTTGAGGTTTCTGTTTCTGTGTCATCGTTACCAGTGCAATACCAATTATAATATCCATCGCTTAAAGTTTCTGTTGAAGTTAAAGATAAATTTGTATTTCCTACACCTGTTATAGTTTCGTAAACTGTTCCGTTGATTGTTAGATTTAAAGAGTATAACCCGATTTCGTCTGTTCCCGAACAATTAAAACTTACATCTTGGGAAGATGAATTATAATAATTTATAGGGGAGATTGAAGTTATTGTTAATTTGTTACTATCTTCCTCTGCCCCTGTTTCTAAAACTGTCGGAACTGTTGCTGTATACTTTCTAAGAAATGCCCAATCTTGCTCGTAAGTTCCTTTAGCAAGTCTAACAGCTAACCCCCCATTTGTATTCGGTAAATTTCCCGTTACTTCGGAACCGATCTGTGTATCATTTTTAAAAAATGTTACCCCTGTTGCTGATACTTCTGCTCGAAGTTTATGATATTCCCCATTAAGCCATTGAGGACCAAGGATCCCTGAATTTGAATCTGTACCTCCATTTGATGCGTATCCCGTAACCCCCCCCGTATAAATATCAAACATTATATGATCGTCGTTCATCGCAAGAGTATTTGTAACAGTTGCTTGGGGATGAAAATCGGGAGCGTCATCGGTTACCTTAATTTTAAATTCTGCAACATAATTATTATAAATAACCAAAGGCATAAGATAAGCTACCGTATTAGAACCGTTAAACTGAATAAAAGTATCTGTTCCACTACTTGTAGTTGTTGCTCCTGCATTTCCATAATACATATAAATTGTATTGTTCCCTGTTTCTAAATTTGACTTTATCCAAACCGTCATATTATCTGAGGCATAGTTTGTTTCATTCCAATAAGAAAGCTCCGTTTGAAGTTCTGTTGTTGCGTTGTAATAAGTAAAACGAATATCTCCAAAATCGCTTTTCATGTGAGCGTCATAAGAGAGAGTATAATTAAATTGGTACTCCGTTAAATCCAAATCGGAATTAATTACTATCTTTTTTCTATAAGCAAAAGTATTATTCCACCAAGCCCACTCGTTAAATTCTTGTCCATGTGCCTCCAAAACAAAATCTATTATTTGATTTGCCGGTCGTTCTGCCTCTAATCTCCATCTCCCCTCACTTTCTTCTAAGTCCGCCCCTTCTTTATATAGCGTCCACTCGCTAACATCTGCTTGATAACTTTTATTAGAAATTAATATGCTTTCACAAATCTCCTTCGCCGTTCCATTTAAAGAATTTAAATAACAATTAGTTTTATAGATAGGATTATATCTTGTTTCAAATTTAGTTTCCCAAATAAAGAACCTTGTATTTTTTAGATTCCCTTTTCCTCCAATAATATCCTTATAAAAAATCCCAGAGAATAAATGCGTCTTTTTATAAAGTTTATATTCTCCTTCCGCCCAAACATTAATTACACTTGAACCGTAGTTAATTAAAGTATAATCTGCCTTATTCAAAAAAAGCCAATCATCTATTTCTAACTGTCCGTATTTTCCCACATCCTTATTAAAATGTTTAACGTCGAGGAAAGCACTAACTAAACTAATGTTTAATAAAAACAGAGTTATTAAACAAAACGACATCAAAGTTATATAGTTTTTTTTCATGTTAGTAGTTCTCCTTAGGGAAGTATCTTATTTTAGCATATATAATAATCATCGTTAAGATTCCTATGGCTGTTATAATTAATCCAAAATTTAATCTAATAAAATCCATAAATGGAATTAAGGCAACTTCTTCGGCGTAAGCATTAGATTCATAGATCCGATCTACTGCTCCGAGTATCTCCGGGGCGAAAACTATTGTTAAAAACAAAGTTAATATATATAGGATTATAAAAAACGGATTAGCGTCGATTAAGAACGCGGATAAGAATAACATTATAACCGCAAATAAGAAGGCGAAGATTGTTACACCATCCCAAAAATTAACGAACACCCCGAGGACGTAAGTCGTGTTTGCTTTCGCTAACTCTCCGCCACCGATCGAGAGGTTATCCATCGCGTTACTAAAAGGCGTTACCGTTGATCTAACTACCTTTAATATTATAGGGGCTAAAAGAATTAATCCAATTACAATAATCGCGAAGGTTATAACTGGAAACTCCATTTGTCCTCGCTTACTTTTTATTATACTTCTAATGTTCTTACCCTCCTCACTTTTTTCCTTACAACGTTAATTATCTTATTCTCGCTTATCTCCGAGGGGTTAGTCGCTACAAAAGTTAATACTTTCGTCATGGGAATTTTAACAACCTTCCCCGTCCAACATTTTATATTTTTTTCCATTTTACTTTGTTTGGCTTCAAATCCCTTAACCGCCTCCATAGGTACTCGAACCATTCTATATTTTTTTACCATTCCGCCTTTTTCTCCTTTTCTTTTTTCATAGATCTAAATAGTGAAAGAAAGAAGAATAAAACTGGTAATACTATTAAGGGGAAACCCAAAATTTCGATTAAAGTATCTAAGAGATTATTTAATAAAACACTTCCTAAAAATATCCCTGCTAATAAATTCGTACCTAATAGCCCGAAATAAATACCCCAACTATAAGCGACATCTAAAATATCGAGGTTACTCTCGAGGATTAAACCTAATGCTCTTATAATAAAAACCGTAGTTAAAATAAAGAAGGTTAAAAGGAGTATACAAAAAAAGACAATAACACTCCCCTCGGGTAGAGGACGGCCGTTCGAGGTAATCTCATATTTCCCTAAGGCCTCGCCTCCCAAACTGTTCGCGGTATCATTACACCGAATATAATAAGCGTTAAATTTTCCGTCCTCCGAAAAGTTCCCCTCGAGAATATTAAAATATAAATCAAATCCGTTAGCACTTTTACTAAACGCCGGACTAACTAAAATTTCTTCCCCAATAGAATTATATAAATCGACATAACAATCTATATCGGCGTTGCTAATAGGTACACCATTAGAAATATTGCTAACGTGTAAATATAAAATGAAACTGGTATTATATTTTGTACTCTCAAAAGAAGGGTTAAATATTTGTAGCCCTGTTTGAGTATTAATATTTGTTATCTGTGCGGACGAAACTAAACTAATAAAAAATATAGAAATCATTAATAAAGAAATAAGTTTTAACGTTTTCATATTCTAATTTTCCTCACTCTTATTTTTCTTTGAAAAGAAAACCCTTTAGTGATAGGTCGAAATCTAAACCCTGTACTTATCCCTGTTGGAGCCTTCCCTTTAACTTTAAAAAATAACGCCTTAAAAGAAGGGGTGTACCTTACCGGAGAAACTTTTAGCTTGACGTTTCCTAAACCCATAATAGAACGCCCTCCCGCAATAAATGGAGGGATGAACGTGGGGGGGGGAATTATAGGCGTTGGAGAATAGGAGGGAATTATTTGAGAATATCCATAACCCGAGGAGGAAGTTGTAAAATCTTGGGAAGATTTTAACCCTATTTTTTTAACAGAAATAATATTTGGGGATTGGATTGTTTCTGACTTTTGTTTTGCTTTGGGGATTGTATCGACTTTCGGAACAGTAACCACTATTTGTTTACTTTTCCCCCTTGTTCCCGACCAAGAAGTTATTTTAGGGATTACGGACGAGATAACTTCTGTATCTGTTTTAATTTTTGGTCGTGGGGTTGTGATTGTTTGGGTACTTTGTTTAAAAATCTGTTCGGGATAATCTTGTTTAGTGGTTGTTTGAAAAGGTAAACTTGTCGTTGGCGATTTAAATATTCTTGGTTTGGTTGCCGGTACAACTGCACTTAAACCACTATCGAATTTTGTTAATTGAGAAACTCCCGGAACCTTACCACCTTTAAAAGAAGTAAAACCTTTATCTCCGCCCCCCACATTTATTTTATTAATATCATATTCAACCCCGGAGAGTTTTGGATTTAACCTATATCTCCCTGTTGGAGAATAAACAAAATCTCTCGTCGCTGTTCCAGTATCTAAATTAACTCTCTTGTCGCCGAATGTAGTTTTATAAATTGGTTTGGCTTGTCCTGAGGTAAATTGTTTTAATCCGGGTTTTATATCTTTGTAAGCAGATCCCCCGGTAGATTTAAAACCTTTAGCGAGATTGGAGTAAACCGTCGCCCCTTCCGGCGTTGCGTAAATTGTAACACCCTTAGAAGAAATAATATTTGAAGTTCCACCTTTGATTTGCGGGCTTGTTAATTGAGTGAAGAACGAATTACCTCGCCCTGTGTACGCTGTTCCCATTCCTCCGAGAGAAGATCTATAAGGGTTAACAGTTACTCTAACCCCCTCTTTAACGATACTTCCGCCCCCCCTTATCTCTAAGGTAGGTGTTCGGGTAACCGAATAACCGGAAGTTATTGGTTTACCGTTGATTAAGCCTGTTTTTTCTACACCATAAAGTTTAATGTTCCCGGAAGATCCTTTATAGATTCTTGTGGTTATCCCTTTCGCGTCGGTAAACTTTACACTTTTAATATTTTTAAACTGTGTCTTGGCGGTTATCGGTTGAGAGTAAATTTGGGATTTAATCCTAACGGGCAGAACTCCCGAGGCTGTTTCTGTTAATCCTCCTTTCCATCCATAAGATTTTATATTTGTAACTAAGCTTTTTATTCCTTGATAAGCTACCGGAACTATAACCGTAGCCTGTCCTAAAAATCCCGGAGAGGTTAATTTTTCCCTTGTGTATTGTGGGGGGCTTTCTAAGAAGTTAACGGTTGTTTGGGTTGTTGGATAGTTTCTAATCTTTCCGAGTTCTCCTCCAAACCTAAAACTCTTACCCCAAACTCTCACTTTTTCGCCGGGGGTAATTGTTTGATAACCTAAATTTAAAGTCATAGTTCCGCCAAACTCCCCTATCCCGATAACCGTTGACGTAACCCCTAAACCATAACCCTTAAAACTTAACTCTCTCCTTTTAGATTCCGGCAACCCTCTAAACTGTTCTTTTGCTTGGACTAATGAAGTAGAATAAAGAGAACCCATATCTATCCTTTTCTCAAAAAATTTCGGGGTTAATTCGTAACTTGTTCCTTCTTCTGTGGGTGTTGTTATCACTCCCGGCAATCCCTCGAAACTTTTAGGATCTTGTTTAAAGGCTGTTATGTCTGCTTGTGTTTGTCGATAGATTTGTTTTCCCGCGATAAGATTTCTAATATTATACTCATAAAGCCCCTTTGTTTTTACAACTCCGCTTTTTTGCGGGATTCTTCCGGCAAAACTACCCTCTGCGATGGCCCCTGTTGGACTTTTCGCCTCTTGTTCCCAATAAGGTACCCCCCTTTTTTTTAAGGATTCGGCCTCTTTTGGTGTTGCGGTTAAAACTCCATAAGATTCTTTTGCGGGAGCTTCCCCAAAATAAAAAGGCTGTTCTTTCTTAATTGTTCCGGGAGTTATCGTTTGTCCTAAAACTTGCGTTTCGGTTGTGCCTCCCGTTTCTCTAAACTTCTCCTCGCTTGTTCCGGGTTGGATAGGGCCTTGGTAAGATCGGCTCGTTCCTCCCGTCTCTCTAAACTTCTCCTCGCTTGTTCCGGGTTTTACTGGACCTTGATAAGAGTTACTTGTATCTCCCGTCTCTCTAAACTTCTCCTCGCTTGTTCCGGGTTGGATAGGGCCTTGGTAAGAACTTCCGCCACTACTCGAGGGAGCGTCGGGGGTTGGCGATTCGTAAAAGCTTGGAGGGGAGGGAGCAATATAATAACTGCCGTCCGGGCTTTGGAGGATTACCATTAAATTAAAACCTCTTTCATCTTACCCAAATTAACACAAACGATATATTTAAATATACCGATTTGTTTACAACTTCGTAAAAGATGTTTACAAATGAAAGAGGCAAAATATGACGGATGATTTAGCATACGATTTAAGACAAAAGTACGCGGAGATAGTTGGTACACATTTAGAGATTATTTCGAGGGGGAGAATGTCGAGAGATTATCCGGGTTACTTCCATGCTTTAGAAGATTTGTTTACAATCATTAAACATAAATTCAAAAAGAAAAAGAAACAATCTGACGAGGACGGTTACGATCCTACTTATGTTAAAGATGGAAATAAAGAGAAGGAAAAAATTACAGACTTAGAAAAGTTTTACGAATTAAGGAAGTTTGCTATTGAGAAAGCGAACGAATACAAGACAGTTTATTTAGGACAAACTGAAGATCCTAAACAGATAGAAGAATTAGAAAGAAGTTTAAGAGAAATGGAAATGTTTTTATTTTATGTTATGGACGGAGCTAATATGTTCGGACGAACGGGGTATAATGAAGGTATGTAAATGGTTAAAAAATTAAAGTCTCGTGAAGTTAATTTCTTTGTAGATAATATCGCGAAGGATAATCTTGACGAAGTTAGATACAGGGTATTAGAAAAAGATTTTGATTTTGTGACAATCATCGACGGGCGGGAAGGTTCGGGGAAAAGTGTTTTGGCTCAACAGTTAGGGGCTTACTTAGATCCAAATTTTAGTCTCGATAATATTGTGTTTACTTCCGAGAGATTTATTGCAAAGATTAAAGATCCTAAGGTTAAAAAGGGTTGTTGTATTGTTTTGGATGAGGCCTTTAATGCGATCAATTCCCGGGCGTCGATGTCCGAAGTTAATAGATCTATGGGGGCGGTTGCTACGGAGATGAGACAAAAAAACCTTTTTATTATTATTGTGTTACCGTCGTTCTTTGATTTAGATAAACAGTTTGCAATACATCGGGCGAGTAGTTTGATTCATGTTTATTTAAAAGATAATGTGGATAGAGGACAATATTTAATATTCCCCCGATCTAAAAAACTTTATCTTTATTTAAATGGAAAGAAAACTTATAATTATTCTAAACCAAAAAGCCCTTATCCTCCTTGTCGGTTTCCTAACCGCTATACTGTTGACGAGTACGAATATAGGTTAAAGAAATCGGAGGCGTTTAAGAAAAGGACGGTATCAAACCAAGCGAGGAACTGGATAAATCAACGGAATAGTTACATCAAATATATCTATAAGGCCTTAGGTTTAAGCCAAGAGGAGATCGCGAGGATTCCTACTAATTATGGAATTGTTCCGGTCGGACAACAGCAAATAAGCCGGGCATTAAATGAAATAGTGAGTATTTAGGGGGGTGTTGTTATCACTCCATTCCAATTACGCTTATATAATAAATATTCTAATAAAACCAAGGGAGAAAAATTAAATGATTAAAAGAGTGAAGATGTTAGGGGTTATTTTGTGTGTTGTTCTTGTGGGAGTTGGGCTTTTTGATTTGGGTTTCTCTGTCTTATATAGGGAACCGTTAGAGTTGGGGAGTTGTGATCTCTGCTTTAAACTTAACCCTCACTTTTCCCGGTGTGAATTTTACAAACCTCTTAACGTTTCTAATCTAACTCTCGTACCTTATGGAAAATAAAACCCTCCTCCTAATTTGGATCTGCATAGATTTATTTTTATTAATTGGTTGTTTGTTTGTTTCTTCTTATTGGATAAACATAACTTCTCAGTTAAGGGATCCTTGCGGGGATTGTATAAGAAATAAAAAGCCGGAGATCGCAGAATGTTTTAATCTGATTCCGGCGAATGAAATAAATTTAACGGAGATTCTTAGAGAAGATTAATTAATCTTCTTCTCTTTCTACTCCTTGCTTTTTAGCAATTTCAGAAACTAAGCTCATCAATTCGTTAAGTTTTGCGTTGATTAAACTAAGGTTGATCTCCCGCTCTAAAACTTGGGGGGCTTCTTTCTTTTCGTCTGTGTGATCTCGCGCCATTATTTTTTATTCCTCCTTTTTCCATGATTATAAAGTTTCGTATAATAGGTTATTATACGAAAGATTTAAACATTCTTACGTATAAAAGCCTGTGGTTTATTTCGTTTTATTCCCTTTTTTTATTAGTTTTTTGTTATGGACCTTATCGTAAGCGATTAATTTTTTAATCCGTTCGTTTGCTTCTTGCATAGAGAACCCCTCTTGAGTAATTAATCGCCATTTAATATGCCTTAATTCCGCCTTCCCAAACCTCATTCTTTTCCTTCCCACATCAAAGAGGTTAAATCTTCAGGGTTGACATGGGTATATATTTGTGTGATTTTAATATCGGTATGACCCAAAAATCTTTGAAGTTGTCTTATATCCCACTTTTTTTTATTAAGGTACCATGTGGCCCCTGAGTGCCTTAGTGTGTGAGGGTGTACGTCTTTCTTCAAAACTCTAAGACCATCCTTCTTTAAGGAGTATTGAACCGCTCTAATCCCGTTATCTTTCGCTGTTGGTGTGCCTAAGGGCAGATATTTAACAATTCTTAAAATGTTGGGGGCGATGGGGATGTTTCGGTCTTTCTTCCCTTTTGCTTGTTTTATGTGTAAAAGTTTGGTGTTTGGATCGTAGTCCTCTTTTTGTAGTTTCATAACTTCGGAGATCCTTAAACATTGATAAAAAGATAAAAGATAAATCATCCTTTGCTTAGTTTTCTTTTTGACGGTTGGATCGTTTGCTAATTTAATGAGTTCTTCTTCTGTAATTACTTCGGGGATTTTAAGAGCCATTAAGATCCATCCTTTTCTTCATCTTCTAAAAATTTGTTTATTTCTTCCGGGCTTAGAGTTGTTCCGGCTCCACCCATCGAGGCGGGGGCTGTTTTCATTAGGTAATAAAAGAAGTACGCAATTAGATACATAAATAAAATAGATCCCGATCTTGCTATCATCGACCAAAGAGGCAATAAACCCCATTCAATAAAAAGCCCATAAGACGAGGCGACACCTTGAATTAAAAAAAGCCATGTACCTATTTGATAAAATAACCTTTGGGAGAAATTTTGATGTAATTTATATAACGCCCAAATTCCTAAGATTATTATCCCCCCGATTGCTATAAGACTTTGATCTATCATTCTATTATTTCCTTCTTTAGTCTTTCGATTAGATGTTTATTACAATAAGGCAACGAAGACCTTTTTAGAAATTCTCTTTTTTTAAAAATGTGTGTAGCCTTACACTCACATCTACAACAAATATCCTCTCTTATTTTTTCATAAGACATTCTCATCGTTTAATTTTCGCCCCCGAATCTCTTAATTTTTTCCCGATGATCTTAGCGATTTCTTCTTTAGTTTTTCCCGGGAACCTTTCGATTGCACTATTAATTTTAGAAGAATACCTTATATTGTTGTTGCCCGCCCTGTTTTCATCTTTTACCATCTTCCGAGCAAGCGCCGGATCATTAAAAGAGGCCCCCGCGTAATTATCTTTTATAACAATTTGAAAAACTATAACTTTCAACGTTGAGAAGTTTTGCATTTCGCCCCGGAGGACTATAAAATCCTCTCCGCCTGTTGCTAATTGTTGGCTCATTTGTTAAAGAATCCTCCAATCTTCGACATAGCCCCATCTTTAATATCAAAATGTTTTTTAGCTTCTCTTTCTATCCTATCTATAATTTCGCCTAACTTATCCGACGCTAAAACTCTCTCGCCACTAATATCCAAACAATAATTAACCCCATTCTTATAAACATCTATTTCGAATTTAGTCATTTTCTAAACATCCCCAATAATTTTTTATTTTGTCTTTCGTCGTCATTATTTGCGGAATAAACCCGGCTCTCCGAGATTGTACCGGCTAATAATTTTCTAATCCCTTCGCCTTCCGGCTGTTTAAGAACAACTAAACTATTACTAAAAACTAACTCATGGATAAAATAAAATTGTGATCTTCTTTTAATCCCGTATTCGATCCAATTTTCTAAGGCCATGTATTGAGCGGTTTTACAAATTGATAAAACCCTCTCTTTTATTTCTCTATCCTTTAAATTAGAAATACTTACATTTTGAGAACTAACCCCAAGCATTAAATTAGCGATCATTTCCGCCCCTACCCTTGTTAAAGAAAAATCTTTTAAGGCTTCTATTTTTACCCACTTCTTAGTTTCTTGGTTGAATTGTTCGCCCATTAATTTATGTCGGATAACTTCGACGATAGCGTCCGGTCTTATCTTTTCTAATAAATCCGCCTTGTCTCCCCGTTGTGTTTGGCCGGAAGGAACATAAGGATTATTTTGTCTTGTGGGCATATCTAATTTTTTACCCGTATCTGCGTCGACGTACATAAATTCTTCAGCCATTATAAAAACCACACCCCTAATATCATAGCCAATAATAGAATTAAATTAAAAAAAATCCAAGAAATAATATACATTCTAAAAAATCCAAAGAACTCGACCTCTACCAATTTCTCATTTATTTTTATTTTCATTTTAAGGGGCTGTTGAAGATCCAACCGCCTCCCCTATATGTTGGTATCCTTGACAAATTGTTTTTAATTGTTCGCTACTCATCCGACCGGCTTCGAGGATTAAATCTTTTGCCTCTGTCTGTCCGTTTTTTACCATTTGAGTAATTAAGATTATTGAGATGAAAGAAAATAAGAGAATCCCCCCCCAAAAAACAAACTGCATAATTTTATCGATCTTATCCGAGGTTTCTTTCTCTGCCTTTTTAATAATATCGACGACAGTACCCCGATAATCTGCCGGGGCGATCTTAGTTAGCAATTCCCCATTTTCTACGGACGCCTTACATAAAGGTACTAAGATCCTCGGATCTTCGGGGGATCTCATCGCTAAAATTCCCATTTTTCCGTTTATCTCGTGGAAATCCTCCGAAGAAATATTTAAGAGGATTCGCCCATCTTTTAATTTAAAAACTTCTTCTTGGCCGTAATCCCATAAGCCGAAGAATGTAGAATTATGTTTAAACCAACCTCCAACCATTTTTTTACCGGCCCTTACTCCAACCTTCCCACGTCCTAAGGAAGTAATCTCGACGATAGGCGTTGTTAATTTTCTATTCTTTTTAATAATTAAAACTCCAAAAACAGCCACGATAAGAACAAGCGCCAAAATTCCCCAAAATAAAAGAGAACTTAAAAGTGTGAACATTCCCCCGGTAAAAGTCGAAGTATCTAACCCCATTTTGTAGCCCCTTTCATAATATTAGCATAAATTAAAAAGTATTTAAACGTTTCGTTTTTGTTGGCTTTGCACAATAGACGCTGTTTGCACAATTTTTTGGAATTTTGCACAATCTATTTTTTAAGTTGTAGTTGTTGCGAAAAGTGTCCGAAAAGAACAAAACTGGGCCCATAGCAGACCCAGTGTAATAATCAATCTATAGATTGTAGTGGTTGGGGGATTTTATCTCCTGACCGCGCTGAATAGAGATCTTAATGAACTAACAATCTCTCCACCGAAATTCGGTGCAGTTATGTTTATCACTATAAAACCTACCACCAATACCATGAATAAACTACCTACCCCAAAGTAGAAATATCCATTATTATTTATTTTTAAATTTATCATATTCTTAGCCCCCTTACAGCGAGAACCAAATCGTGATAGAAACCTTTATTAAAGAGAAGGTATGTATTGTTGCATATCAGTCAACGATTACCTTACTATTTCATATTCACTGGCGAGTTGGATTTATCTAACTCGCCTCTGATTCCTTTTATCTAATCTCTCGTTTTGAGTTTATATGTTTATGGCACCAAAATGCTATTTTTTCTACACAGTCTAATGACCTCCAATACGTCCGAGAACCTATCTCTTGTTGCGAAAAGTGTCCGATAAGGAAATGTCGTCACGGGGGGTTTTGTGTGTTTACTCATATTATTTTAATACACCCAAAGGTTTATATAATGAAATATACGTTGTATGAGTAATATGGATGATACAAATAATATCCTTGCTCTTTGTAGAGCTTCTCCAAGGTCTCATGAACCATATTTCCCATAAAGGCTTCAATCGTTGTGGGAACATCAACCTTAATTCTTTCGATGTATTTTAGTTTATACTGGTAAGGGCATGTTTCAAAACAAGAGATACGAGAGTGAGAGTAGGTTGCCATGTTATTTGCTCCTCCTTTTTTTTGATGAATAAATTTTTGGGTAGTTGAGACTATATCTCTTGGTCTTTCCTCGCTTAGGTCTGCTACTTGTTTTACTTTTAGTTGCCATGCGGTAATATTACTCCAATTTCTTCGAGTTGTTTTAGGTATTTAGTTACGGTAATATAAGAGAATCCTGTTTCTTCAGCTATCTGGTGAGCAGACATTGCTCCGCCTTTCTTATGAAGGACTCTGACTATTTCACGCATTTTTGAGTTAAGTTTTTGTTGTTTCTTTGCCATCATCTCTTTCTTTTGGGAATATGATAAATCCTGATTGCTTCGCTCTTTCAATAGTCTCTTTCTTCGGATTGTATATAATTTCAAGTATCGTGTTTTCATTAAATCCTTTTTTTAGTGCTAAATTTTTTGGAATCTTAATAGAGACTTGTCCAGTCTTCTTATCAAATATGACTTTTTTCTCTTCGGGGATTTCATCCTGCCCGTCAGAGATTACATCAAACGCTTCTTCAAATGCTTTTTCTTTATTGTTCCTATTTTCATTCTAAAGCGTCTTGCCCGAAGGCGTGTAGGTGGAAAATAATCCTACTAATCCTCAAATTGTTCTTCAACATCTTTTATATCAACTGAATTTATTAATCCAATTGCGTGGTCAATTTCCTGTAAACAAAGTTTGGCAAGATTTCTCTTTGTGAATACTATCCTATCACCTTCAACCCATGACAACCTCTCTGATTCAAAAGATTCTAATTCTTGCTCTTTAGTTAATTTTGGTATCATTGTTTATTTGAAATTGTAGTCTGAACTCATTGGTTCTTCCATCCAATCAAATTCATCTGCATCTTTATCTTCTGATGTTATATTATGTGCTTTTTGGATATTTGAAATCCATTTGCCAATCTCTTCAAGTTGTGGATATTTCTTATTATATTCTTCCCACTTAGAAATATAATCATCATCCCAAATACACATAGCTACTCCTTCTGTATTTTCACCAGTTCCCCATCCAATAATATCTAGGACTTCATCTGGAACATCTGTAAGTGCTTTTTTAACATCTATTAAATATTGTATTTTCATTTTTTACCTCCTAGTTTCAATTTAGTTTCTAATGTTCTTATATGTATTTTCTGATTTTTAATCTTTTCTTTTAATATTTCAATAACCTTATTATAATCTACATTTATTTTTTCTGAATGTATATCATCATGACATTTTCTACATACTGGTATTTCTATATTTTTTACTGGCACTAAGCATTGTGGTATTGAATGATGTGATGATTTATGTTTTGGTTTATCAGCCCAACTATTCTTTTTTGGAAATTTATTCCCACAACACCAGCATAAATCTGAATCATATACAAGATGTTTTTTATTTTTCATATCTTCCATTTCGTTTTTTAATCAAATCCTGTCCTCATTCTAAAGCGAATAGCTC
>Ga0207997_1000645_pt1 | contig 17752 bp, 42 predicted proteins | sample AntAceMetag02UKN_FD_184777 | JGI IMG/M metagenome (GOLD analysis project Ga0207997, IMG submission 184777) | Saline lake microbial communities from Ace Lake, Antarctica - Antarctic Ace Lake Metagenome 02UKN (SPAdes) (version 2) | ecosystem: Environmental > Aquatic > Non-marine Saline and...
TACATTGCCGGTGCTGACGGAGGTCGGCGGGGAGCTCGATGTTAAGGGTTCAACGGGCCTTACATTGCCGGTGCTGACGGGGGTCGGCGGGTGGCTCGATGTTAAGGGTTCAACGGGCCTTACATTGCCGGTGCTGACGGAGGTCGTCGGGGATCTCGATGTTAAGGGTTCAACGGGCCTTACATTGCCGATGCTGACGGGGGTCGGCGGGAGGCTCTATGCTCAGAACACAACGGGCCTTACATTGCCGATGCTGGCCAGAATCGGCGGGGGGATCAATGCTCGGGAATCAACGGGCCTTACATTGCCGGTGCTGACGGAGGTCGTCGGGAGGCTCGATGCTCGGAACACAACGGGCCTTACATTGCCGATGCTGACGGAGGTCGGCTGGGGGATCAATGCTCGGAACGCTGTTGATCTCCACGCGCCAAAACTCAAGCAATAGGTTTGGCTGGGTGTTATAATGCCCACAGGTAGGTCGGTTAGTTCCTGATTACCGGCAACGGTAAAAAATGCTGACTTACACCCAGCCAATAGTTTGCGCGGCGAACCAAAACTGGGGGAAAATGCTAAACTAAAAGGGGGAAGAAAAATGAAGCTCGGAGTGTGGTCGCCAAAAGGCGAGGATGATTAATTTTCGCCCCCATAGCGGGGCCAATAAATAACGAAAGGAGGCTCCCATTATGTTATTGCCCGGCTAGACGAATGTCCGAACTGTCAACATCTGGCCGGGCTGGCACTAAGGGAAATTATGATTAATCACACTAACACAGACCGATCACAAAGGTTCGCTTACAAAATGGTGATTGATGGTTTTGACTATTTTGTGACCGATGAATTTACCATTCCGTATCCGCCCGGAAATCCAACGCATCAAATCCTTGTTTATACGACGCCGTTTTGGACGTGGATTAAATATCAAATCCTGAATATGTGGAGGTAAGAAATGAGTGAATCAAATAAGTGGCTTCGTGATGGCCGCACCGTCTTTGCCTTAAACGACAAAGGAACCAATCGGTTTTCGTGTCACGTCATGTCTTGTGGTCCTGATTCTGATAACGACGAAACACTAGAAACTTACGCTCGCCTTATCGCTGCCGCGCCTGAATTGTTGGCGGCCTGTGAAGAAGTTTTAGAATCTTGTCAAAACGAAATCGGACTTGGAGGTCAATGTTGCTGTGATATTGAATTGATCTCAAAAGCCATTGCCAAAGCGAGGGGAATCTAATGAGTGAAACGAAACACACGCCAGGGCCTTGGAATCTCATGAATATATATGACCATGGGGTTATTGTTGACACTCGATACGCTCGACATTTGGCAAAAATTATAAATGGTGCTCCTGAAACAAAAGCCAACGCCCGCCTGATTATAGCGTCATCGAATAGTTACACTAAGCACTGCGGATCACAAGCCGTCGAGTGCGCTGAGGGCGACTTGTTGGGCGAATTGCTGGAAGCGCTGGAAAATTCAGATAGTGCTCTTGGGTTGTTGGGTATTGGGAAGGACGGGAAAGTCAGAACAAAAAACCGTGAAGCTATTGCCAAGGCGAAAGGAGAAAGCAATGCCTGAAAAACTAAAGGTCATGATCGAGTTGGAAGTTGAATTTGATGAGGAATGGGACTCAATAACTGATGCGAATAACGCGAAAGATCGGACTGAAAAACGCTTAGAATATATGCTAGATAGTAGAGATTTCGAGGTCATGGACGTAACAGCAACGCCGGATATTTCAGATCACGAAGAAGAGTGGGCGGCGCAGGAGGCCATGAACAAACGTGTTGAAGAATCGGAGCTTAGGAAAACAAAAGGGGAGGTTGGATAGTGAGTCGTTGGATAACTGAAAATGACTGGATTACAGAGGTTGGATTACAAGCCAGCTGCGTTTATACTTTTTTCTTGGGGTATCGGTGCGGTTATGTTCGCGTTCCTGACGACTCTCCTATTTTTGGCGTTAATTACGATAACATTAGAGCAGCTAATAATGAGAGTTTTGATGTTCACGGGGGACTAACGTTTAGCGGACCAAGGCGCGACTCGGAAGGATCAATAGATTTTACAAAATGGTGGTTTGGGTTTGATTGTAATCACTATGGAGATGCTAATGCTAATGAAAGCGGGGCATGGGGAATCCATAGAACTCAGAAATATGTTGAGGCTGAATGTGAGAACTTGGCCCGTCAATTGATCTTGGCAAAAAAGGAGGATATTGTGTAATGGATGCGGAAACGAAAAAAAAGGTGGATCGGCTTTTGAAATCATTGGGTGAAATTTATCCTGATCTGTGCGTTGTCGGATGCCATGCGAAAGGAGACGGTAATTTTGAGGTCGTCAATCACGTTGTCGGGAATGTGTTTTCCGAGCGCGGGTTGCCGCAAATGATTAGTGACAGGATGGATATTGCTCAACAGGATCGGCTTGAAAAACAACGAGAGGAAGATGAGGCGGAAAAACTATGGCAACCTTAACCGTTCGCGCATCATCTATGCCCGCCGCAACGCGCTGCATCCACTGCATGGACATGCCTGATATCCATATCGAGCAGGTTAATGATGCGCAACTTGATGGCACGTATGTCCATCCAATGTTGGCGGAGCACGTCATGGGTAAGCCGATCCCAGAAGCGCCCAATAAAAACACTCAGATCCTTTTTTATCAAGGCGTCAAGCTGTGGAGCGGGTTAGCGATTTACTTCCCTGATCCGATGACAGAGCAGGAATTAAGCGCCGATTATCCGGGACTGAAATTGACGGGCCATGCTGATGTGGCCTCAATTATTGAGCACAACGGAAAAATCGATGCCCGTATTTTGGATTGGAAATCAGGGCGCGTTAAATCAGATTATCGCGCTCAACTATTATCCTATGCGCTCATGATCGCCGACGCGCTCAGGGCCGATAGCGTAACGATTATCACGGGATGGCTCAGAGACGGGGAGTACGAGACAGAGCGTTTCACGGCCCTGGAATTGTCCGAAGAAAGGGCGCGGCTAATTGCCAATCTGACAAACCCGGACGCGCCGTATTGCACGGGCTCGCATTGTAAGCACTGCCGGATGCAGCATGAGTGCCCGGCGCATCAGCAGCTTACCGCAACGGCAGCATTGGCCTTGACCGGCCATCCCGATATTGACCTGCGAGCCATCCAAGGCGAGCGGCTGGGTAATCTGAGAGCGCAACGCGACCTCATGAAATCAGCGCTTGACGCTCTTGATACCGCTGAACGGTTGGAGATCATGGCGGGTGGACCGTTAAATATTGGCAATGGTATGCAGATTGATCTTAAACCTCAAGGAAGGCGTCATGTTAACTCGAAAGAGGCAATCAATATTCTAATGCCAATATACGGCGATAAGCTATTGAATTATGTGTCAATAGGCACCGGGGCAGTTGATAAACTCGTAATGGATAACGCTGAACGCGGCAAAAAGAAAGCAGAAAAGGAGTGGGTGAATAAATTGCTTGATGACGCTGGGGCATATGAAGTGAGCCATTTTTATAAAATAGTCGAGGGGAAAAAGGAGATCGAGCAATGAATTTTATGGAGGCATATAAAGCTGATCAGGCGGGCGAAAAGGTTTTCCGTGTGGACAATTTGGGTATTGATGTTTTTATGAGTCGGGCGGCTGTTGGCTTTGGATTGTATGGTTACAATAAAGAAGACATCGAGGCAACGAACTGGGAAATCAAGCGCAAGCAGATGTTTTTTGACGAAGCGATGAAACATTTCTTTGCGGGCGAGACCGTTGAAAATGATATGTGTCCAGGGACGCAATACACCATGGGCGATTGCCGGGTCGTTAAATTCCACATCGACGAAATCAAAGCCGACACGTGGTTTATCGTCGAAGAGGAGTAAGCCGATGGGTCTTGATATCAAACTCTACAAATGGAACGACAAGGACAGACTTAATGTTTTCGCCACAAACATCACCCACAATCTCGGCGAAATGGCTATGGCGGTTGGGTTATATGATTGTATCTGGCGTCCTGATGAGAACGGATATTCAAGGGCCGCCGAAATTGCTGGTTTATTGAGCCTTGGGTTCATCATGCTTGAACAAAATCCCGACAAATACAGCGCCTTCGACTCCCCTAATGGATGGGGGGTTTACAAGGATTTCGTGAGTTTTATTGAAGAATACCGAGACGCTTGTTTTGCCAACCCTGAAGCGTTTATCGAAGTGGACAGATAATAAAAAAGGAGAACAAATCTAATGACAAACACGTATGAAACCAATGACGGGCTTGGCGGGGCGGTTGAAGTTTTGGGCGTAAACAGCCTTGAGGCCATCAACCGGAGCGAGATTGACATGCAGATTGCAACGGCCAAGAAATATCCTCGAAGCATGACAGTATTTCGTCGGCGGGCCATTGAGTTGGCAACCCATGATGAGGAAACGGCTGAATCCTGCATGTATTCGGTCAATGTCGGCGGGGGCAAGTTCGCAACCGGAAAATCAATTCGCATGGCTGAAATCGTCGGGGCGTCATACGGAAATATCCGGTGCAGCGCTACGATTATCGACCAAACAGAGCGACAGGTTACAGCGCGGGGGATGTGCATCGACCTGGAAACCAACTTCGCAAGCTCATCTGAAATCGTCGAAAGCACGGTCACAAAAGAGGGCAGGCCATACAGCGAACGGCAACGGCTCAAGGTGGCCAAGGTTGCCCTCGCTAAAGCGTGGCGAGACGCAATGTTCAGGGTCGTGCCGGGTGCTCTGTGCAAACCGATTGAAGACGCAGCGCGGGGGCTTGTTGTCGGAGACGGAACCACCGCTTCAATCAGCAAGCGCCGGGCAAAAGTCATGGCGTGGGTGCATACGCTTGGGATCGACGATAAGCGGGTTTTCGCGGCGCTGGGGATCGGTGGCGAGGATGACATTGGCATTGACCAATTGACGACGCTAACGGGCATCAAAACGCGTATCAAGGATCAAGAGGCGACGGTTGACGAATCATTTCCGTTGCCAGATATTCCCCCCGTGCCGCCCGTAGGAAAAACGAAGGTCGGCTAAGTTTGCGGCTTGGCTAGGCTTGGCGGGGCTTGGCGAGGCGCGGCGGGGCGGGGCAAGTCAAGGCGAGGCAAGGCAAGGGCTTTTTGAAGCTACGAAACCATTGGAAATTATTGAATTAAAAGGGGATCGCAAATGAAAACAATCGTGGCAACGCTAGAAAGTGTATCGCCGTATTCGCAAGGCAAATATCACGGCACAGAAAAACTACCAAAGGAAACGTCCAGCGATTACGAAAAACGCACATGGCCTGAACGCCTGCACATCAATAAGAGCGGTAACGTATTCATCCCGCCAATGGCATTCAAAAATTGCCTGTCCGAGGTGGCGAAATTTTTGAGTATTCAGATTCCCGGCAAAGGGAAATCGACTTATACCAAGCATTTCGAGGCTGGGGTAATTGTGACCGAAGCTTTGGAATTGCAAATAAAAAAAGATGATGTCCCCGGCGAATGGCTTTTCGTCCCGTCGGATGGGGTGCGTGGATCTGGCAAGCGTGTTGAAAAGTGTTTCCCGGTTATCAACAACTGGGGGGGTGATGTTACTTTTCATATTTTGGATGACACGATCACGCTAGAGGTTTTTGAGCAACACCTCCGTGAGGCTGGAAACTTTATCGGTATCGGGCGTTTTCGTCCAAGGAATAATGGGTTTTATGGTCGGTTTGCGGTGACGAAGATCAAGGTTTTGTAAAACATGGCTTGGCGGGGCCAGGCACGGCGCGGCGGGGACCGGGCAAGTCAAGGAATTCTATTTTGGAATTGAAAAGGGGAAAACAATGAGCGAAGGACAAGAGAAAAAATCCAGTCAGGTAATCGACGTGGGGGAAAATCAGTCAGAGAAAACCACAACCATTAAAGAAATATCCGTGGACACGCAGCTGATCCGGGACCGCTTGGGCGGGAAGGCTATCGGCGACGTTGTGCCCTACTCAGAACTCAACGATCTGATTGGGCGCGACGTTCAGGAATCTGGCCGGGGTTGTCTTAATTCGGCTCGCAGGATATTGCAAAAAGAAAAGCGCATGGTTTTCGGAACCATTTTCAGCCACGGGATCAAGCGGCTGGATGATGTTTCTATCGTCAATACCGGGCCGGATTCAATGAAGCGCATCAGGCGCGAATCAAGGCGCGGGGCGCGGCGGCTGGCGTGTGTTGCCGATTTTGGGGCATTGCCTAATGATAAAAAGATCGAGCATAATGCAACAGTTTCGATGCTTGGGGTATTGTCTCACATGACAAAGGGAGCCAGCATCAAACGGCTAGAGGTGCGCGTGCAGGAGGCCAATGATAAATTGGCCATTGGCAAAACGCTAGAGATTTTTGCTAAATGAGTTTGCGGCATGGCTCGTCCAGGCATGGCGAGACGAGGACTGGGCAAGTCAAGGCGAGGAATAATTATAATAATTAAAGGAACCAGTAGAATGCTAATTAAAATTGCTGACATTAACATTTCCGGCGGAACGCAACCGCGCGAAGAAATCAAAACATGGGCATCAATGGCAAGGGCAAATCGATAAAAGGAGGTGATGACTTATGCCAGGTAAAGACGGAACCGGCCCCAACGGTGCGGGACCGAAAACCGGACGAGGCAAGGGAACCTGTTAATAATTCTCGGCCATAGCGTCGGATGCAAACCACGAAAGGAGCCCCCTAGCTAGGTTATGTAAACGATCAAGGTGAGCCGCCTCTCTCAATCGTTGATTTATGCCGGGAGGCGGCTTGGTTTTCAGGGAGCAAACAATGGAATCAAACAACACAATTCGGTCTGAAATGTTCATCGAGTACGCCACCGAAGCCATAACGGCCAACGCTGTAGAAAAGTTGCGCATGTTCGCAAACAACAAACCATATTACGGCTGTTTTTCTGGCGGCAAAGATTCGGCGGATCGTTTTTTGACGGGGTTGATTTCGCGTAAAGGCGGTTTGATTTCAGAGGAATTAATACAATAAGAAAAGGGGATGAATGATGTATGGAACAGCTGGGGTGTTTGTCGTCATCTGGCAATTAATGTTCATAGCCGCGGTCATCATGGTGTTTGCCATTCGCGGGGACATCAAAGATAACACCGCCGCAGTCCGTGAGCAGACGGAAATTCTTAGTCATTACAATCTCATACAGGCGAGCGAGCGGATCGAGGAAATCGTGTATTTTGAACAAGGCGATAAACCTATTATGATGGGAGAAACACTATGAGAGAGAAGCGAGACGCGGAAGAAGATATGGCGTTTTGCAAAACGGATATTGCTAAATCGTTAAAGGCCGAGGTGCTATTCGCCGTTGTCGAGATTGGAGACGGAATCGGCATCTACTGGATTAAGCGAGCCATGGAGGCGGAAAAGAAGCTGAAGAAGGCTAAGGCCAAACGCGAGAGGATCGAAGTCGCTCTTGAGGGGGCCGTCCTCTATCAACTTGGGGTGTCGTCATTTTGGGCGGCGCGTGCGGCGACGTGGAAGGCTAAGGCAAAAGAGCAACGAAAAGGGATTCGTGACGCTTGCGAAATCGCTAGAGAGAGCGTGAAAACTCTTGGCCGATCCCCTTATTATACGCCGCCGCCTGATTGTTGGCCGCCCGCTATGCCTCCGGATTATTATAGGGTTACGTGTCACGGCGGGACGGGCAAAGATCCTCAATGAGATATAAATCAATCTCAGACATCAATGACAAGTTAGGCCCACGGGCGGCGGCGCAGGTTGAGGCACAATTGGTCAAAATCAACAAGGGAATCATAAGCAAAAATGAGGCTGAAGCCGAAATAAAAAAAGACTTGGATGGTTTCATTAATCACAAGCGCAAAAAATACGGGAACATTCCAACCGAGCGAGGGGGCGAGACATTCGACAGCAAACTTGAAGCCGACGTATATGATTCCTTGTGCGCTCAATTCGGCAAGGGCGGCGTGATCCGGCAGGTATCCATGCCTTTGTCTAATGGCAAACGGATCAGGCCTGATTTTATGGTGATCCACTCACGCAATAATGACGGCACGTTTGTTGCATCATTCATTGACGCCAAGGGAATGCCAACTGCTGCATGGACCGCAAAGGCAAACCATTTTGAAGACAAATACGGGATTGAAATTAAATTAAGGAGAAAGAAATGACTGAGATTACCATTGTCAATCCGCCCCTTGAGGCGATTAGTGAAAAACTAACCGCACGTAAGCTATGCGACTTACATTGCGGGGCTGCGTTTATTGGAAGCGTTAATGAATGTTCAACTATGCAATTATTTCTTGTTGGACTTGGAGAGGTCAGGCTTATGGGTGAAACTTTTGCAATCTGGCCCTCATGGTCCAAGACTGTTACATTCACAATCGACCGTTTTGTGGATCTGGAAATCACAATCAAGGAGCAAGGAAAATGAAGCGCGAACAACTGAACAGGCTGGCAACGGAATTGAAGGCGCAGGTTTCGTCAATCATTGATGACGAGATCGTGAATATCGTCGAAGCAATGGACATGGCAAGGGCGGCCCACCAAGGGCCAGGACGGTTTGCTTATAGGTTTGGCATAGGGGCATCGCTTGAGCCGTTTGAGCCGTTTGAGCGGTTGATTGTAGCCGAATGCCGGGCGTCATGGGCGACAAAACACAGGGCTGAACGCAGCGGCGAGGTCCGGCTTGAGCCGGACATGCTGGACGGGGCGGAATCATGATCGCCGTGTGGGTTTACGAATTTAAGGGAATTTGAAAGGGGAATGACATGCACATTGAAGCGACCGAAACAATCGAGGGGAATTACGAAAGCATCGCTGATTTCCGGGCCAAGCACCCGAACGGTGAAATTCAATACATCGACGAAAAGGCGGTGATGGGGTTTTGCGAGTTCTGTGGATGTCCACTATTTGACGGCGAGGGTCAATCCGACATCGAGGGAGTGATGTGTTGCCAATCATGTTTGGACAAGATCGACATGGAGGCAAAATCATGACTTGTCTTAGAATACCGGGCAGAGGGTTTATGTGCGTTGCTGATATTCGGCACATTATCCACAAGGGGAGACGGTGGCATTTTGGAGCTCACAAATTTCTCGGTTTGAGTTTTTGCAATCGCGATGGAGACGATGTTGAGTGCAACCATGTCCCCCAAGCGGTTGTTAAAGCAGTTTTTGATATTCTTGATGCTGAAAGAGAACACGGGAAATACATAGGGCCGTGCTCGGATTGCGGTGGGCCAGTATTTGCAAAACGAGATGGTGAGCCGCCGATTGAGGGTATCTCTCAGCAAGAATACGAAGAATTTACAATGTGCCATGACTGCCAAGTTAAGGAGGCGTGAAATGAATAGGGAAAAACTGGCTGAACTTAAAAACCTAATGATGATTTTCCCAAGAGATACCGCATTGGATCGTGTGGAAATAATTGAGCTATTCGCCCTTGCCGAGCGCGGCCTTGAGCAAGAGGGGAAGTTGCTTGCAGGGCATCCCCCTGCGCCTAATTGGTATTGGATTATTGACGAAGATGAAGAGATTCATCCGCTCATGTTTGATGGTGAGAGATACACTGACTCAAGTGGTTTTATGCTCAAGTGGAAACCCTCATGGGGTTATTGGTCCATCCCCATCACCACCCCGCCAAAGCCATTAATGTTTAAGGAAAAGGAGAAGAACGATGAACCTAACGCCTGAACAAATCCGATGGGTGCTTGACGACGTGCTGGAAGAGCTTGCAATAGCAGGATCAACGGCAAGCCCCGGATATTATCCACCCGAGGGCGTTGTCATTTTCCACACGGCAGGTAATTTGCTATTCAAAAAGACGATTGAAAAAGACGAAGAATACAAGAGCATGAAACGATGACCGGCCCCAACATCGCAATGGCCGACGCGCTCTTTGGAATATTTGGATTAAGGAGGATGGAAATGAAATCCATGATTAACGGAATAGTTGTAAAAGTCCGCCCTGAATGGCGAGACATGCCCAAAATGATTAGGATTTTGTATGATGAACAACGCGAAAACAAAATAACAATCTATCCGGAGAAGGACGATCCTTTGTGGGACTTGGAACCTAGCGACCGCGTGAAAATCACCATTAAAAAGGAGTAAGACAATGCCGAACAAAATACTGACCAGCCCGAAAGACGCCTTGTTGGAGTGTATTGGAGCGATCGTGATTTATGGAAGCATGACAATTTTTATAATATTTTGCGCGGGTATATATGTTTGCCTCTTGCTGTTTGGCATGTTCGTTTTGACATTTATCTTAACCTTGATTTGTTGGTTGTTCAACGTACCGTGTAACAACTGCTGGTTTTAACTGATCAAAGAATCACAATAGAAAAGGGAGATTGACAATGCCAAACAAAGAACTTGAGGGGGCCGTCAAATCTAATATTTTTTATGGTCGATGGGAACCCTCTCAGGGGAAGTCTATTTTTTATAAAGAAGTCATTATTCGTATTGGCAAACAACGCCTGAAAGTATGGCCCAAACCGACCGAGAAGTTGTGGACAGCACTTGCTGGCGACAAAATCAAAATCACAATTGAAAAGGATGATCGACAATGAATCTATGTAGTAACGGACACGATGAGGTTTGCTATGAAGGGCCTAATTGCCCTGTGTGTTGTGCCATCGCTGATTCCGAGGGCACGATAAACGATCTTGAAGTTGATAACGATGACCTGGAAAGGCAAATCGACGAGCTTCTTGCGGAAAAGGAAGATTGACAATGGAACAGAAACCAAACAGCGGGGTGATCTTTAAGAACGACCGTAAAGAGACTGAAACCCAACCCGATTATAAAGGGCAAGCGCTCATCGGGGGCGTGGAGTATTGGATAGCGGTTTGGGTTAACACGTCGGCGGCTGGTAAAAAATACATGGCGACAAGATACACAGCCAAAGAGGGCCAAGAGAACACGCCAGGCGCACCTACGACCCGATACGATCCACAGGCAACGCCGTCGCCAACACCCTTATCAACGACAGAGAAACCGGCGCAAGAATCAAGCGCCGACGACTTGCCGTTTTAAGTTACACAATAAAGGGGAATCATGGAATATAAAGAGTTCCTAAAAACAAAACAACAATCGCCAATGCCAGACAATGGGGATCAATTCGATATACCTGACTATCTTTTCGGACACCCGTTGCAGCTCGATGTAATCGACCGGGCCATCTGCTTGCGCTCAAATCCAGGAGAAACGGTTTTGACGCCGTTTATGGGTGTCGGGTCTGAGGTGTTTTCTGCGGTCGTGAATCATCGGCGAGGAATAGGTATTGAATTGAAAACAAGCTATTACCGACAGGCTGTAAAAAACATGGAGGCCGCGAACGATTACAAGCGCGAAGACCAATCCGATCTGGTCTCAATGATGGAAGCGGGGGGCGAATAATGAAACTGATCTATATCGCCGGGAAGTATCGGGCAAAAACACTGGCGGAAATGCAAGCCAATATAAATTTGGCATGGAAGATCGGGGCCGAGGTCGTCGCCAAACTTGGCAAATACGGATATTTCCCGGTCGTCCCGCATCTCAATACGCAACACATGGACGGGTTGCAAAGCGATGAATATTTCTTGGCCGGCACGGCTGAACTGTTGCGGCGGGGTGATGCCATGCTGCTGATCGGCGACTGGAAAAGCAGCGAGGGGGCGCGGGGTGAAAAGAGAATCGCCTGGGATAGGTGCATCCCTGTTTATTATAGCGTCGAGAAAATCGTGGAGTTTGAAGAGAGGAAGGAAGACGACAATGACGGCAACCGCACATGACAGGGGACACCCGATTTATTGGGATGGGGCTGATTGGCGATATTCCGACACGGGTAGAATAATTAACCATAAACGCCCATGCGTGCGTTGTGGGCGACCCCCAACACCAGAGGGCTATGATGCCTGTTTGGGGTTTATTCCTGGCGTGTCAAGCGCCTGTTGCGGGCATGGGGTTGCCGAGCGAATCATTAATATTGAGGCCGGGAAGGAAGACGCCAAATGAAAAAGAAAATGTATCTGGTCATGGCAATATCTGAGCGTCAAGAAGCGGAAATATTTGGAACCACCCACATGATCCCCATGAGTTGGGCCGACGGCATGATCGGTGTATCGCCAGTTTTCTCGAACAAAAAGAAGGCAAAAAAATATGCCGGTAAACGTCCAATAATGGTAGTCGAGGAAGCCACCAATGAGAATCCGAACGATTAAGCCGGAGTTTTGGCAATCCATCGACATGGCGGGCTTGTCCGAGACGGCGATGTTGCTTGCCTTGGGGTTGCTCAATTATGCCGACGATGAGGGATATTTCCGGCTCCACACGGGGCTTGTCAAGGCCGCGATTTTCCCCCTTCGAGAACCGATAACACCCCTCGAAAAATGCCTGTCTGAACTGGCCAGAATCGGCTATATATCGGCCTTTGATTGTTCGGATGGCCACAAATACGGTCAAGTGGTTAAGTTTAAGGCCCATCAGGTTATTAACCGCCCCCAAATATCTAAAATTGCCAGCAAAATAGACCTATCACTGATTAATCACGGATCACTCACTGAGCAATCACTGAACGCTCACTACTGGAATGGAATGGAACAGGGAATGGAATGGAATGGAATAAAGAAAAGTAAACCAAAAGAAAGCGACGCGGGGGAAACCCCCGCACCCCCGGATTTAATTCAATCCCCATTTCCAAAGTCTCTCGATACGGACGCATTCAAGGCGGCTTGGAAAGAGTGGGAAACATTCAGGCGAGAAATCCTCAAAACGATCATGCCGACATCCCGATCCCGTCAATTCAAGTTCCTCGCATCCCTGGGCCATGACGGGGCTATAAAATCAATCGAGCAGAGCGTCCAGAACGGATGGACGGGGTTATTTGAATTAAAGGCCGCTCACGGGCAAGGCTCGCCAAATGCGGGTGCTGGCAAGGGTGGGGGCACTAAAGCCGATCCTACCCCCCCTCCCGGCCCATTCAGCGCCGCCGAGATCATACCCGGTCCAGCCGATAGTGATATAGATCGGGCAATTGCGCACTGGCCGGATATTTTGGAGGATCTGCGCCACGAGATCGACGCTGAGAGTTTTGAGACGTGGATTGATCCAGTGCGTTGTCTTGCCGTGAGCGACAAGGCCGTCTGGTTGGCTGTTCCGGGCGTGTTCTATCGCAATTGGATTGCCAACAACTACGCCGATCAAATCCGGGAGCTTACAGGCACTGATACGATCTATTACATTTTCGAGACCGAAGAGGGCGGATCGACACGATGAACACAACAATTTGTCATTTTTTAATGAGCGTGGGCCAGGAGGCGGATATCCCTATCGAGCTATGCTTGGCGAGGGCAATCCAATCACCTATATCGAGCAATTTCGTGCAAAATATCAACGCAAACTAATCAATTATTATCATCGGCAAATATCGACGATTGGAGGATGGCTGGATGAACACGCTATCACTGTTTACCGGTGCGGGGGGTGGCGAATTGGCGTCACAACACATTTTACATCACAGGGCAATAGGATATGTCGAAATTAACGAGTATTGTCAGCGAGTTATTGCACAACGAATCAGAGACGGGCTGCTCGACGACGCCCCGATTTTTACCGATATCACAGCATTCCTTGATTCAGGATGTGCAGGGTTTTATCGAGGGGTTACGGACATCATTACCGGCGGCTTCCCTTGTCAGGATATCAGTGCCGCCGGAAAAGGCGCAGGAATCACAGGAGAGCGAAGCGGACTCTGGTCCATCATGGCAGGAGTCATTCGCATTGTTCGACCGCGATTTGTTTTCGTGGAAAACTCGCCAATGCTCGCTTCTAGGGGGCTTGGAACCGTTCTCGGAGACTTGGCCCAAATGGGGTATGATGCGCGATGGTGTGTGCTGGGAGCGCACCATGCCGGTGGAAATCACAAGCGGGACCGGATCTGGATTTTGGCCGACGCCGATGGCGCGAGATTACAAGGGGCCGATGTTCGAGAAGCCCGATACCCCCCCCCGCAAGGATTATCTGCCGAACGCGGTAAAGGGCAGATGTGGCCACCGCCTTGCCAGCCGAACAACGGAGGAAGTTACGGAAAACGAAGACTGAAAAAGATGTTGTGGCCCGTGCCCTGCGCAAATGATTCAGACGGCAAACTAAACCCCGACTGGGTCGAATGGCTCATGGGCTGGCCCATAGGTTGGTCATCCCTCGATCCGCTCGATAAATTGGTGTGGCCAGACCAAACAAAAGATCCGGCTGATATTGGCGGGACGCCAAGGACAACGACGGCCAAAACGAATCGGGTATCGCGCTTAAAAGCCATTGGCAACGGACAGGTTCCAGCTTGTGCAGCAATGGCATGGGAAATATTAGGGGGATCGACACGATGAACACACCACCACAGACACCGGGATCAATCGACGTTTACGCGCTATTGGAGGCGTTAATCAATGACGGTAAGGCCGAACTGATTAAACACGCCATTGTGAATCTTGATTGCCAAACCGGCGAGCTTAAGTTTGAAACCGATCCGAATTATATCCACACACTATCGTTTTTTAATGAACGCGGGCCGGGTGGCGGCTATCCGTTCCGCGCCATGATTGGCGAGGATGGCCCGGTAACGTATGTAAGGCGATTCCGCAAAGAGTATCAACGCCTATTGCTCAATCACTACCAAGACAATGGCCTTGATTCCACAATCGAACGTTATAACTTGCACTTGATGTCTAAGAAAAAATCAACTCATGAATACAACGCGCAATATATGGTGCAGTTCCTTGGGCTCAGAGAAGGCATTGATCGTAAATACGGCGATGAGTGGTATGGATGGGGGCGCAAAGTCATCTTCGCGTGCAAGGCCAACAAGGCCAAGCGCGGGAGTGAAACATTGGATGGGGCTTGAAAAAAAAGGAGAAAGCGAAATGGCTAGTTTGGCTGAAAAGTATAACAATCCAGGATGCGTGAAGCAAAACGGGTGGAATGAAGCCGATGATTGGGAAACCAATTGGAATCGATGTTCAATTGACCCATGGTGCGGGTCGTCCATGAAATTGATGGACAACCTCGGCCATGCGATATTTGACGATGTGTCATCTGGCATAAGGGCCATGGGCCGAATTATTCAGCAAAAATATTGCAACGGGAAATTCACGTTAAACAATATTCTTGACGATTGGGCACCTGCCGCCGATACGGTTGGGTCGGTCAGTAACGCGGCGGCAAACAACCCTTCGGCTTATGCTGATTTCGTGGCCTTCAAAATGAACTCATTGCCGCATGTGGATTTGGTTTTGTTCAAACGCGATGGGGCGTTCATTCGGCCAGATTCAATTGGCCGATTGGTTGCTATGATGTCTGGCATGTCGCAATTTGAGGCTGGATATCGGTGGGTCAAAGATTCCAAATGGCTTCAAGGGATCGCCTTGCTTTTGAAAGATTTCGTGGAGGAATAAATAACATGAAAATAGAAAAGTTTGCTTGTGTTGTTTACGGCCACCAATTCACTGGGGGCCGCAACTTGAGATATGTATCTTCCGGCTTGCGCCTTGTCGATCATGCCGGTTTTGGGCCTGAAGCTCTTCAGTCGTTATCGATTGTGCTTTGCCGTGGAGCGGCGACCGTGGACTATTTGACGGCCAAATCAAAAAAGGCCAAGAAAAAAGAAAAGGCGCTATTAAGTGAGATCAAACGCTTAAAAACCGCCGTGGAGGAAGAATAACATGTGGATATCTTGTATTCTTGCGGCTATTATAGTTTCCTTGGTTGCGGCCCTGTTTCGAGCACAACGAATAATCAAAAGATTGCGCCAGATCGGTCTAGGGCAGGTGAACTTTTGGGTTGACTATAGCGAGGCGATCAATGGACTCATGGACGGATACCAGAACCTTATCCAAATTATCGAAGACTTATTGAAGGGCGAAATCACCGAGGCGCATGTTTTAGCCTCGCGTTACAGGGAAAACTCTGATGAAATAATCGCAATCGGGAAAGCCATTGGCGACGCAACCGAAAAGGCCTCCCGTGAATACGGGATTAAACTTGATAGTGAGAATGGAGAAAACAAGACATCATGAACATGCCAACAGTGCTATTGACACGCGAGCGAATTATGGGAATGAGCCATAGCGAAATGCCGTTCTTGGTATTGACCGATAATTGCTATTCGTGGTTTTCATGGCGCATCAAGGGCCATACAGATGGCTATTACAATCACGCCGCGATGCTTTTATGGGATTCTCCAAGCCCGACACTTGTTTCCCAGAATTGGGTATTGCAAAAGGAGCCGATAGCCCAATACCTAAAGGGCAAGCATCGCATCAAGTTTTGGCGAAACCCTACTTGGAGTTGGAAACAGATGGCCGCCATGGAGCGTGAAGCTCGCTCGCTATTGGCCCTCCCGACTTATCGTCGCCTGTATGATATTGTCGGCCTCTTTGGTCAACTGATTCGCCGCCCTAGCCTAAACATCCCAAGCCTGTTTTACTGCTCGGAAGCGGCCGCCAGAATCTTGGCCGCCGGGGGTGAGGATTGCGGCATGAAACACCCAACCCCGGCGGACCTAAACAGATGGTGCAAGGCATCGCCAAATATGGAATGCTGGGGGATTTACGATCCCGATATTGAGGAACAGAAAGGGGATTGACCATGACAAATGATTACCCAACCGAGATGGACACGAAGCCTATCATTGACGCCCTTGCCGACAAATGGCTTTCTATTAAACATAGCTGCGGGACAGTGCCCGCGATATTCCCCAAGCCGGGCACGCAAAAATACATGTCATCTAAAAATAGATATGGGAGAATTGTTTTTAATGGCAATAATGGCCAAGACGATCAACAGCTTGATTTTGGGTTTATCGCGTTGTGCATGAAGGGACTACAACTTCAGGCATATCTTATCAGGTTTACCGATTGGAATGTTATGGCTCTTGCGGGATCGTCCCCGTTTTTCCCGCTAGAGGGGCCAATACTAAGGGTTGAAGAATATATCATTCGCGGAAAAGATGATTGGCGGGAATTGTTTGGCAACAAAATAAAGGAAAAGAGACATGGAAAATGAACAAACAGTTACGACGAATGTTGAATTGCCCCTTCAGACCCATTCAAAACTAAAGGCAACGTGCGGCTTGTTGCGTATATACCAGCGCGACGCCGTGACCGAAGCGATAGAACGCTGGCTTGAAAAGAACGCCCCCGATGAAATCAAGCGGTATCAGCACGGCGATGCTGGCGATTAGCGGCCCTTGAGGGGTTGCGGGTATAAAGAGGAGCCCCCGCTGGTCAAAAGGCCGTAGCGGGGGCGTGAAGGGGGAAGCAAGGCTATTTTGCGCTCGCCATTTGCCGTAGGATTTCCATCTCACCCCGGATTTTAACGGCCTCGTTAAGAAGCCGTTGCAATTTCGCCTCAATATCGGCCTGCCGCTGGATAGCGTTTTGGTATTGTAGCGCAATCGCCATGGGGGCGGCCTCACCACCAATCCCCCGCGCGGTTTCAACCGCTCCGCTCATCCGTGAGACTATTTTCGCGGTTGTTTCTTTCTCCCATCCATGAACAGTTTCCGGGAGCGGGGCATCAAAACGCAATGAAATACCATCCGGGGCGGCGGGATCGGTTAGCGCAAACGTGTAAACCGTCGTCTTTGTAGGAAACGGGATCGACACCTTCTCGAAAACGTCAACAATCTCTTGGCCTAAACCCTCAATCGGCTCTTGATCTGGCATGATATTCTCCTATTGGAATTCTGGTTTCCCATCGTCAATTATTTCGTGATTATGTTTCTACTTCCAACCGTGTCAACCTGATAATGTATTCCG
>Ga0207997_1000649_pt1 | contig 17714 bp, 50 predicted proteins | sample AntAceMetag02UKN_FD_184777 | JGI IMG/M metagenome (GOLD analysis project Ga0207997, IMG submission 184777) | Saline lake microbial communities from Ace Lake, Antarctica - Antarctic Ace Lake Metagenome 02UKN (SPAdes) (version 2) | ecosystem: Environmental > Aquatic > Non-marine Saline and...
CCGCGGGGCCCCGCTTTGCATGTTGAATTTGATTGTGTATGTATATTTCTTACGCGTCATATTCTAAAATATCCTCTTCGTTATTAACAATTTCTTCTGGTTCTTCTTCCGTATCTACTTCAGGTTCTACATCCTCATCAGAAATAACCTTAATGGAAGTCAGTATATTGAAAAGATTTCCAAATCTGAATTTCTCATGGGCCTTTTTATAGAAGGTGTAACATAGAAAAGCCGCTCCGACATTAATGGGTATAACCCACCACGACCCTGATAAAATATTAATGAATATGCAAAAAATGTTGAGCCACATTAATGAAAGTTGAGCTCGACGATTCCACATGTCAAACTTATCGTTTTTATCATCCAAATCCTTTATCGTTTGTTGTAACTTGGTCAGGGGTTGAACTGGAGCTGGTGGAGTCGGTGCCTGTAATGGTGGCCAGACTAATTCTTCGAATGGTACGGCTCGATTCCAAGCGGGCATCGAATTTCTGTAATCGTCGAATGTTTCAAACCATTCTATGTTCCCATTGATCCCAGCGATTTTAATTCTTTTATCCTGCGTGGTCCTGTCACTAGTAACAACGGTTACGTTAGTAGCGAACCCAATATCAATAGCACCAGGTGCAATGTAACAATCAATCAGAATAAGATCGGTTACTTTTTTTAATCTTAATTTTGATATATGTTTATTTCTAAACTTGACCGATGTTAATCCGGCGTCTGGTTGGTCTATATCAATGTGATATGGAAATGTCTGATCCATTAGTTATCCTTATTCGGTAATATTATTTTTAAAACGTCTTCATCTAAATGTAACTTGGGGAGCTCGATAGCAAAATAATTTGCATCATCCCCTTCAGTTAATCTCACGATTTGTGGATCGTACTGTTTACCATTGAAACTGATTCTCTTTAATTTCATTATGATACCCCACAATAATTTGGTAGTATAAAAGAAAAATTCATTGTCCCTATCAGGCATTAAAAATCTAATATGAACTTTACCACCGCTCTTATGCCACGCGGCATTCCAAACTTTCCAATTGGTCATTGGAGTATCTTTAATAACAAAATCCAATTCAAACCGAATTGCCTCGTCCACCGCTTCATATAATTTCATATACGAATCCACGAATATGTCGGGGGTGACTTCTGTAATTTCTACCATTCTTTAAAACCCCACATTGGCTGCAGCCAGTCATCAATTGTATCATATTGAAACACGCCATTTGCAACCATCATTAGATTTTCAAATCGACCTATCAATACAATGGGAATATCTTTCGCCATAGCATAACCAGCTTCAACGAATTTTCCACCAGGAACCTTATATTTCCCAGATAAAAAAACCACCAATGTAGATTCTGAAATTTCTCTCAAATCTTTATTCGCAATTTCCCTTTGTTTTGGCAATGACAATTTTCCCTCGGCTTTCATATCGACTGACAACCAAGTGGAAGTAATTTCATGACCCCGTCCCTTTAATATGTCGGCCACATCCCGCGCGTACGCTTGATTGTGACCTGCTATATAAATTTTCATAGTTTTTCCTTTTCTATCATACTTGAAGATACAAGATTATACTGACAAAGTCAACCGTTATTATCCAACTAAGACAAATAAAGCCGTATCCAATGCCAATTCCTTGTGGTGAATTATATACACACCCCTACCAGTTCCATCATATTTTTTACATAGATTCCACGCCGTTTTAAACGCATCAAATGTCCATGTCGTATTTGAATTGGGCAGTGGGATTTTTATATAATCAACATTGTCAATCTGTTCGTGGTGGGGTTTTGAATTTGGATCATTAGAAACATTCCAAGTCCAATCTTCACAGGCCATTGCCACCATTTCTTCCAATAATTCTTCTCTATTTTGTGGTCTATTCATCTAATATTCCTTTATTTGTACTTGAAGATACGACAAAAAAACGACAAAGTCAAGCGTTTTATTCGAAAAAAGCGTTAGGAATTCACATTTTTTGCTCGTATATTAGGGGGTAGAGGAAAAAAAGATTAAAATAAGCGAAGAAAACGATTGACTTTGTCAATATAATCTTGTATCTTCTAGTAAGAAAAGAAAAGGATACTTATGAAACGAATTACATTATATACCACAGAAAATTTCAACCCGGTTGGCCCCGGAACTGAATTGGTGGTTGATGAAGATACTTATCAGTATGAGATAATCGACGAACTCCGAAGCTATTTTGCAACAGCGGATCGTATGAATACAAAGTACAAATCGGTTGGTATCCCTACTACTTCATTAGTAGTAGCTATTGTACACAATGATCAAGGCGGATCATTTCAAAAAGAATTGGATAATTGGATTAAAGTTCAATATAGAGAATATAAGGTAGGTAATTAAAATGTCAATTTATGTATGTGGGGATACTCACGGAACACTGGACATTGGTAAGCTCAACTCAAAACGCTGGCCAGAGAAAAAGGAGCTCACCAAGTATGATACACTTATTCATACGGGCGATTTTGGACTGCTGTGGGATAATATACCAAGCAGAAATGAAAAGTGGTGGCTGGACTGGTTTGACGAACAACCATTTACTACAGCTGTAGTACCAGGTAACCACGAAAATTATAACAGAATTTACGCACTCCCAGTAGAAGAAAAATGGGGTGGAAAAGTACGGCGTGTTTCTGAGAGTGTATTCATACTCGAGCGTGGTGAGATTTACACCATTGAGGGGAAAACATTCTTCGCATTTGGTGGGGCACAATCCACTGATAAGGAATGGCGTACGATCGACCTGTCATGGTGGGAACGTGAACTCCCTACAAAAGCCGAAGAAGATAATGGCCTTGACCAACTGAATAAGGTGGGGAATGCGGTTGATTTTATTATCACTCACACCGCTCCTTCAGATGTTGTTGGGCACATTCTGGGCCGTTGGGATAGATACAACGATCCAGTAGCCAACTACCTGCAGTTCATTGAGGACACCACAGAATATGGTGAATGGCACTTTGGGCACATGCATGTCGAAAAAACTTTCGGCAAGTTCAACTGTCACTATAACGGCAAACCAACGAAGATAGTATAATGGGATTATTTGTTGAATATGTAAAGTGGGGAGTATCCTTTGGAATGGGCCCCGATGATGAAGATGAAATGGTTGGTAAAATACAAGCTATTGTCGATGTTAAGGGATTGGAAGATATAGGATGGGAATTGGATAATGTAATGAATTATTGTGAAGATGTAAAAATTGATGGATCATACAATTATGGATTCAGCATTAATTTTCACATTTGGGGTGGTGAAGGTGGAGCCGTACAGCGTATGGATGAGTTCGAGGAACACGCTAAAAATGCGGAAAAGGAAATTAGAAAGTATTTTGGCATCTAACATGGGAGACTTGAGAATGAAAGCTAAATTTTTCACAGGCAAATATAAACATGAAGTAATGGTCGTGGATTACGCTTCCAGTAGAAATGTATTCATTATACAATCCACTGGTGAAGAAATACCAACTGATCAGGGAACGATATTGTTATACGGTGAGGATACTAGAATTGTATATGACAAGACTGGCCAGACTTATTTGCAAGAATTGGACCACGGGATGTGGGCGACTCCAATCCCAGTAGATTTTCCAGACACATGGGAACCCGAATCCAAATATGGAAGAATTGAATTAGAACATACTGCCGAAGAAGGCTTTATGAGTTTATTAAAAGATTGTGGATTTGCAGGATTTACGGGATGACCGGAACTGAATTATTGATAGGTCAAATCATTGGAATTTCCTTTTTGGTAATAGTACCACTTGGAATGTGCTGGATGTTGTGGACTGTTATAAACAGTAAACACAAATCACCACTTGAAAAATAAATGAAAATAAATGAAAATAACAGTTGACTTTGTCGTTTTTATCTTGTATCTTGTGATATGATAAAAAAGACACAATCTATTAAACAAAATATGAGGAAGAATTATGTTGAACAAGCGTAAAATTGAAATTCAAATTGCGAAACCAAAAATTACTCGCAAGGAAATCTCCGATGCGATGGCCAGTGGTGATCACGCTATCACCCGTAATGGTTATTTCAAAATCAACGGCAAGACCAATGATGTTAAAATTGGTATCCGTCGTAAGGATGGAAAGTTCAAATGGAAATTTGAAGATGGTGTCAAGGAAACTGTGACCGATTTTTTAGCAGGTCACGAAGTCTCTTATGAAGATGTAAAGTTCGTGATGCCCGCGACAACCCTGAGTTCTATCAAATATGGTAGTGACTACATCCTTGAGAAATTGTCTGAGGATCAGGAAAAAGAATATCGTGACTTTGTCAAGAATAATGTTCTTTTCAATATCGTTCAGGATATCCAAAAGTATTCCACAATCGTATTGGGGAATCGCTACAACTTGGATATGGGGTTAAGTCTTATGGGTGAAAAGATTGAGAATATCAATGACATCCTGACCGACCGCTTCATTACAATGTGGCGTCAGAACATGGGTGACAATGATCGTAAATCGCTTGATTTAACCATGTCACTTTTCAACAACACAACTGAAGAGCTTGTGAACACTTTTGAAATCGCGGTGAACAACAATAGCCCGGCCACATTCATTTATGGAAATGGTGATGGGGAACGTGATACTTCTGAAAAGAAAGCGGTTGTGTTCGCTACCGTTTCACAATGGATTACCAAATCTATCTAAGGAGTTGTCATGACTGAACGTAAGATTCTGATGACATATTCTAAAGTTCAACTGGCAACGGCCACAGTCTCGGGACTTGTGGCTGTCGCCATGTTCGGAGTATCAGTATATGTAATGTTATCAACCGCGGCATTTGTTCCTGGGGTATATGGTGTGGGCATGGCGTGGTTACTTAACAAGTTACCCACATGGTTATACGGACCTTTGAAGGTCGCCATATCTGATGAATAAGAATGATTGGGCAGAGTTATTAAAGGACTATGCAAATGACGACTTAGATCACTTGGTTGAAATTATATCCAAGACAAATGAAATGAGTGCAGACATTGGGCCAAAAATAGCCGACACCTTGAAGGTGGTTCGGCAGGCTCTCAAGAAATACTTTCCCAAACAATTTGATTTTTCAGTAATAAAGAGGACAGTGACTGTTCAAGAAATTATCATTGAAATGGAAATGGTGGATGTGCCCAAGGGGTTTGATACCAATTCTGAAATAGGCAAATTCAATGTAATGAATATGTCCAAGGTGTTCAATGAAGTATATAAGTATATCGGATTGGATGAACAATACCGAATTGAATATACAATAAACGAAACTAAACCGATAGTTATGGTGAAAATGACATTGGAGTAATATGAAAACAATTAAAAAAATTATGAACAGATCGGATTTAATATCTGAATATCAACTTGCAGTACAAGATGTTTTAGACAATAGCGCACACCCTAATAAGATGAATATTTTAAAAGAGATTATTTACAATTTCGATAATCTAGTATTGAGTATGTTTGATGTGGCACGCTTAATTGGATTTGAAGAAACCGATGAGGATTTCTATTATATTTTCAGGGGCAGGTTGGGTAAAGAATATGGTAGCTCATGCGTTGGAGGTTTTTATTCAATGGAAGGACACTTACACCCAGAAGATTATGATAATCTTGATAGAATTGCCAAGCTCAATCAGATGTAAATGGACTATATCGAAATAGACCGATTACTGGCTCTATTGGTGCAATTGGAAGATAACATTGCATACATACCTGAAGCTCGTGAAGGGTTACACTATTATTGCCTCAATGAAATGTTTGAAATATTGGAAGACGAGAGATTGAAAGCCATGAGGGATACCAACATAAATGCAAAAAATAGAATATGTGAACAGGAGGATTAATATATGGAACCAGGACTAATACTTTTTATATGTGTGGTTTCTGTAATGTCAATAAACCGTGCGATAGAAAAACGTAAAGATTATACGGCCAGACGCAAGGGTAGGAACGTGGCCAGTATGTATGATTTGGAGAAATCTAATATCAACATTCGGGCGGCCTTTGTAGACATGGAACAGAAAATGCAAGATATGGATAAGAGATTTGCATCCGCCATATTGGATATGAAGCAATCTGTTTCTGGATTGGTAGCAGCCGAATTGGATATTATGGAAGAGGATAATTAAGATGGAAGTATTTTGTGGCAAGTGCAAATATTATAAATACAAATCAAGTGGCTATGGTTCGGATCATTATCATTGCAGAAAACAGGTTACGGAAGAAATAACAAACTCATTCACTAGAAAGCACACGGCTGTACATTATGGGGATGCTCGGGACATCAATGAAAAAATGATTGTCCTGATTTTGAATTTTCCAGCTGGAGATTTATCCAAAAACGGAGACATCTAGCGGATATGGAATTGCAAAGGCAAAAGGAAGCCGAAGCGGTTGTACAAAATATGAATCAAAACGAAGAAGAATTTTTGGAGATGGATGATGAATAGAAAAATCATTGTAGAAGAATATGAGATTCCAATTCAGGGTGAATACCCATTGGAACTGCCTGCTGGATCAAAAATTATTAAGGTTGGTCAGGATTTTAACCATACCGATAAATTGCGATTATGGGCAAGAATTCCTAAAAGAAAAAACGGGGTTTTGGATAAGTACACGATATATATAATTGAGACTGGAATCCTTTCTGAAGTGAACCCTTTCGCGGAACACTTGGAAACGGTTATAACAAAAAACAAAGTATGGCATGTATATTATGTCAATACGATACGAAACGATTTTGATAATATGATAGGAGAATAATCATGAAATTTTACTTAATCACATCAGCAACACTAGACCTAAATACGGGCAATTACCAATTCAAAACAGAGGCCTTCACAGGCATGATTGCCGGTTGGTACTTAAAGAATAACAATGAAATCAGTGATAACGAGTCTTTCTTGGTCAACACTGTAGAAATTTCCCAAGAAGAGTACGCGACATTGTATAAAACGCTCAGTCAGGATTAATCAATGTATGTAGAAACAAAACAAACTGCCGAATCTCTAGCCTTTGATATTGATCAATGGCTAGGGGGGTTGTCAATATCTGGAGAAGTTCCGGAGAGAATAATTGTTACCAAAGACGAATGGGACTTGTTGGATGATATGGACCTTATTAGTCGAGGTGACGATGACGTTTACAGATATGAATTTGATGAAATGTTTTTTGACATTCAATTGGACAAAAGCAATGACTAAAATTTACGAATCCCCAGACAGTGGAGAAACAGTATATGAGCGTGAATTCGGGGAAACGGAACGCACTCTTATTAAATCGGAAGATGAAATGTGTGTCGCATGTGACAGTGTTACACCATATAAAGTAACCGACCATATAGACACTCGTATGCATTATGTAGAAGGTGCCGGACAATTGTGTAAAATATGTTGGGATAAGATTTATGGAATTCAATAAAACTAACCGAGGATTTGGTTATATAGAATTTGAAGATTATTATGACCAAAGCTGCTCGATGCAGAACAGTAGTCTAGCAAGTCTAGATTGTATTTGGTTTGGTCTCAATGACGTCCAACCCCGAATTCTGGCATCAAAGATTATGGATGGTGGCACTGGTTGGGTTAAGTATCCAATCCCAGATGATGTATCCATTACAACTAGAATGCATTTAACCAAAGAGCAAGTAAGTGAACTATTACCTTATTTAGCATACTTTGCAAAACACGGTACATTGCCGGACTCTGAAGAGGCATTAAATAATGAGAAGCCGAATACCTAAAGATTGGACGCATGAAGCGTTGGGTGCAATAAGGGCCGGGGAATTGTCAGTAATACACGCCCCACGTTCACATGGCAAATCGGGGTACGGAATTACAGCTCGAATCATTGCAGAGTGGGCACGAAAACGAGAATGGAAATCCAAAATACCAGAAATTCGATTTGTGGATTACATTGATAAGATATGGGTATGAAAATAACCCCAGGTGGAAAACACATTAAACACCATGTTACGCTACGGATTACATTAAAGAATCCAGCATGGAAATCAAAAATACCGAGGAAAAAATCCTCGGATGAACATTACGATTGGTTAAGATATGCAACAAGAAAAAATACCAGACCTCACACTAACTAAAAAGGATTTTAAAATCCGATGGTTTTCTGGGTCCGGTGCAGGTGGACAACACCGTAATAAATCAAGCAATTGTTGTGAGATTACCCATATTGAAAGTGGGATTACACAGCGATGTACATCATACAAATCACGCGTGATGAATCAAAAAGAGGCGTTCACCGATCTGTGCAATAAGCCGGAATTCAAATTGTGGATGTCTAAAAAGATGGGAACCTATGTGGAACCCCTTAGAAATAATGAAGTAGTTAGAAATTACAATTACCCCAGAAATGAAGTATTAGATAAACGGACTGGCAAGAAATATAAGCTAGACAAAATCTTAAAGGGTGAATTGGATCGAATCAGAAAAGAATATAGATAAGGAAATGTTATGAAATTACAACCAATTAAAAATAGAGTATTAGTAAAAATTGAGCAACCAGAAGATGTAACCAAGTCTGGGCTTATTATCCCACAGACCGCACAGCAGAAAACCGATCGTGGAGAAGTCATTGCAATTGGAACGGAAATTGATTTTGATGTTTTAAAAGCCGGTGACATAGTTGTGTATGAAAAATTCAAGGGAACCGAATTAACCATTGAGAATGTTAAACATATCATTCTGCATGAAGATGACATTATTGCCAAAGAGGCCTAAATGCACCCAGAGGAAAACCGACTCCAATATTACATAAGGTTTGATGGGATTGTATTCGCGGGTCCGTATAAGTCAGTGGGGAACTTCCACTATAAAAATGTAAATACAGATGTATTCTGCAGTTCGAGTATCCCCAAGTATTGTGTAGAAATTACACCAATACAAGCATCGGAACATTTGATGTATCTGGGTGAAATATTGGAACAAGAAGAATCTGCATGGGATGAACCAGATTATGAAATGCCATTCTAGGAGAAAATATGTGGTACAATGAATTAGATAAAATGGATGGTGCTGAAGCTTGTTATCAGATAATCAGCAAATGTGACGATTGGATGCTTGCCGGAGAATGGGATAAATTGGACACCATGCTTGAGGAATTAGATTTAACAGATTTAAATACGACAGCGGCGATGGCGTTCATACGAATAACATCATCGGCATCACACAAGCTCCCCTGTTGGATTCCAGCTAGGGACAAGTTATATGAACATCTCAAAAAGGGTTATGGGAATCGGGCCGATAATATCATGTGCGGATTAATGGATAAATAATATGATTAGTATAGAAGAATTCATCCGACAAGTAAAAGAAGATATTGATGGTTTCGAAGATAACCTATCAGGGATTGAACGGAATGCTACAAAATATTTCATTGAATGGTGGAACGAGTTTTCGGATTTCATGGAAATAGAATCTGAAAATGCTGGGTACGATTATCCAGATGATGAAGAATTGCCAGTGCCCATTCCAGTCAGTGCTCTTGAAGAAGAAAAGGAACCAATTGAAATACCATCGGATAATTTAGTTGACATTGAAATTATAAATGACAGCGATACTAGTTGGCACGTATTGTACAAAGGGCAACATTTCTACCATCCAACCCCAGAACAATCTGGTGCCAAACTAAAGTATTTCGCTAAAGAAAATGGTGGGTTCTTTTTAGGCATGGGCCCATTTTGTCTCATGACTGGAGCCGACGCAACTGGCAAATTTGATGAGGCCGCAGAAAAAATAAAACAAACATCTGGATGTAATTATTTCACCAAGGGTACGAAGGATGGATCAAAAACATTCGAGCTCGGGATACTACTATTCAGTATAAAGGAATTCAATAATGAGTAATGCAAATTATGAAACTGTAATAGAAGATATTGAGAAGTTGCATGAAATAGACGAATTGCTCAGACAAGCTTTGGGTGAAGAATTATGGGACAAAACTACTATGGTAGAAGGTGTAGAAATTTTATGTGAGGTTATGAGAATATTGCCGGCTAGGGAATTACTTATAGACCAATGTACACCCCAATATATAAAAGATTTTAATGACGAGTAAAGGAGAAATAAAATGAGTGACAATAACAACAGTGGGGGGCATAGGATTCTTAGGCCTCTTAACAGTACTATTTATAGGTCTTAAATTGACCGGATATATCGCGTGGTCTTGGTTTTGGGTATTATCCCCAATAGCTATACCAGTTACAATATTATTGGTATTTGTGGCGATAGCATTTTTAATATCACTAGCTAACTAAATGTCCAGCTGGATAGTAACCGAGTGGAACAAGGTTCCTTGTGCATTCGAAGGTCAGGTAGAAATCTTGACTTCCTATCACGGTGAGGAACATGTTGGTAAAATTTACACAGCGGAATCTCGGACAGCCAATGTCGGGTCTAGTATGTTATTTGTACATTTCCCAGCTGGGAAGAAACGGCTTAGATGGGATGAAGTAAAAGTTATATAAGGACAATATCATGGAACCGAGATTTAACTCACTTGTAAAATTTGACAGGGCGGATATCCCCGATGAAATTTGGGAAACGCATTACAAGGAAAAGTTTGAGAATAAACATTTTATCTATCTAGGTGAAATCCCCAATATGGAATCCCACTGCACTCTTTTGGAAGTGTGCACTGGTGAATTTTTAGTGGGGTATCATACCAACGACTTCATAGAATTAACAGACGAGGAAACATAAAAATTACTATAATAACGAAGATTACGCGATTTAACGCTTGACTTTGTCAATATAATCTTGTATATTGCAGTACGAAAATAGAGGAATATCAGTGGATTATACAATTAGAGTTACTATAAATGATGGTTTTAGCAGCCATGGGAGCGATTATAAGACAAATGGACAGATATCTGTCCAGGAAATCGAACGCCTTATAGGAAAATATATAGACAAACACGCTCCGGCATCAGCTCCCAATGAAAATAGGGCCACTAAGGAATATCCAAATCTAGTTGTCCAACTTGTGGAACGGATTGAAGCGTTGGAAAAATGGCGTGATAGCATGGAAATGGAACAAGATGACAATATTTAAAGACTCCGAAATGAAGCGAGAAATCTATTGGATAGAAGCCAAATTCTACAGTCGCTTTAAAGAAAACAATTACAAACCTAAAGCTTGGGAATACTGGGAATACTGGAAAGGTTACTCGTCCAGAGAATCAATGGAAATGGCCTTTTCGCAGTTGCAATACAAATCAGTATGGCAGTTCCGCATGTGTTCAATAGAGGGTGAAGCTACATTTAGTGAACCCAGCAAATTAGAAGAATATGAATTCCCAGAAAATAAGGAGGATTATGATGGCTTCAGTTAATAACATTCCAGAAGATATTATGGCGGTACTCAAAGAGTATGCCAAACGAGACGATCAATACATCAACCCCAACTTCCTGTCCGATGTGGCCACGTTGTTGGAGCAATACTACCAATTGGATGACAACGATGTCGATAAGTGGATACAAGACACATACAGTAGGTGATAGTGGGCACTTCAAAGAGACGTGCAAAAAATGTCTCACCCTAGTAAGTCAATGCAGATGCTTCACCAAATACAAGGAAAATACTTGGGTGATTTGTGATAAGTGCAAATTGGAAGAGGAAGATAAAATGACCATTGATGAAGCAATTGAGCATTGTGAAGAAAAAACATGTGATACAGCATGTGGCGTGGAACATGATCAATTGGGGGAATGGTTAAAAGAATTAAAAGAATTAAGAAAATTGGACAATCCCCATGCACAAATAGCGGAAGGGCTGAAAACATTGTCATATCAAAAAGAACTAGGTTCAATCTATGGTAGAATAATGATGTCCCTTGATGTTAAACCAAGCTTGTCAAAAAAGATTATTGCCGAGCTTCTCGATATCTGTGATAATAAGGAAAAAACAAATGGATAGATATACAGTGGGCAACAAAAACGTATTGGTAATTGGAGACAACGATTCCTCAGATTCAAAGTTACGAAGTCGGTATTTTGACTATGACATTGTTATGGCGTCACGTGCACAACTTGAGAAATTCTGGCCGGCCATGCGAGCAGGTATGGCGGATCAAGACGATAAAGTAATTCACTTTGTCCTTGGACAACTACCAGAGGGATGCTTGGGCGGTAATACAATGACCACAAAATTACAATGGATTAGGAATTGCAAAGAATTTCCTGAACAAACTGATTTTAATACTTACACACGGGAAGAGTACGGTGCATAATGGATCAAAGATTTGTACATATTAAGACAACCAAGAGGCCCAAACGGACCAATGTAAAATGGGTAGAAACAAAAAGTTACTATTCAGTTTATCAATGTCCCAGCTGTCACACTGAATATCATGGTGGAGTAGGCAGGTCAGTAACCCGCTTCACATGTGACTGTGGACAAGAATTGATTGTTAATAAATAATGAATGAATTGCATAAACTTGAGATTGTAATCAAGCGTGGCAACTGGGAACATAATTTTGATATGTCCTATATTAATGATGTGTCACCACGGGAAATGGTGGCGATACTATCCGATGCTTTGGGAGGAGAATTCTCCCATAATAGTAATACGGAACGATACAAAAAAAGTCTGGCCAATAATGAAGGTCTTCAACCGGCTGATCGGCTTGAATTGATTGAGGCGAGACTAATGGAATTATTAAAATGGAAAGACGAAATGGAATTGGAGCAAGAGAATGATTAATCAAAGATTAAGAGAAATTAAAGAAATAGTAAAATACACCGAAACTGAAATTCAGGGGAAACCTGGTGGTGCAGAATGGTATGGCACGGTCAAGCGGTTACTTGATACGATCCATGAACTGATTAAAGAAATTGAAAGTATTAATAGCTAATGAGTGTTTGGAATAATTTCAGTCTGACTGAAAAAGAAGTATATCCAATTACAGTAACATTTGATGATCACTTGAGTGTGCCCCTTGTAGTGGAATATCTAACCGATGGAACATGGGCACTATCCGATGCATCACGACGCTTAGAAAAAATGTACGGAGTAGTTGGTACAGAACAGGATGACCAAAAAACAGCTGTTACAGCAACTGGAGCTCCAAAAGGATCGGACAGGGAACGGATTAAGATTCTGGAAGCACAGATGAACGATGTACTAGAATTTGTAGAAGCACTGGAACAGGACGATGAATCTTAGAGAGCAGTTCACCAAAATTGTTATAATGCCAACAAGGGCAGATTTTGACAATGATGGTATATATGTTATAGCAAAAGCGAATTGGAACGAATCATATTTCTTGTGGTGTGAATCTCAACTGATCGCATTAAAGCTGAAAGTGAATCAATCGCCAGTAGTGCATTGTGACGACCCTGACGACATTTACGCACACATAGAACGTGGAGCGTTTTCAGGAAGCAACCAAATCAGACTTGTAGAAATAGAGGACGGTGAATAAATGACCATTTACGAATATGAAATCACAATTAAGGACCCCCACGGCTTAGAAGTAGTGTATCAATTCGATACACATGGACATTGTTGCCACTCAGGTTTTGTAGATACCCTTCAGGAATACGCAGGGGTAGAACCATCGGTTCTTGAATCCAACATACCAAACGGGGTGGGCATATCGGATTTGGATGAATCCAAAGCAGATAATTACTCCCTACACCAACGGATTATCCAACTAGAATCGGACATAAACGAATTAAAACAATTTAAAAAGGACCTAATAATGGGGGACGACAATGGGTAATTATGACATTGTAATCGTGATAGACGGTGAGCGCTTTATATTCCCCCAAACCCCCGGTTCATTTTCCATAATGGACGCGGTCAACGCTCTCGAGGATATGTATGACGTCAAAGCTACACACGAAAAAAGGGGGTCAGAAAGTTCCCACCGCCCCCACCAAAAAAGGTCTCAGCGGCCCCACCAAAAAAGATTGGAATATCCACCATATTCGACAGGCTAACCGCAGTGGAATCCCAAATAAAACAATTACAACAATTCAATAAGGAACTGGTAGTGGAGGACGACAATGGCTAACATAACAGATGATAAAATACAAGAGTTAATCGAAATAGTATCTCATCATGAAATCTCTGTCAGAGAGCGTAACATTAGGATACAAGATTGGGTGGCTGGCACTAAAGCCCAAACATCAGAGGAGTATCTCTATGAAGATATTGACGACTTTGAGAGTTCATCGGGACTTACAGTATCAGAGGCATTTAAGATGGGCTGTCACGGATTAAAGCATTCTTTGTCCGTGAGGATGATTAGCAATGGATGACATGACTATAGTAATACATGGATTTGAATATACCTTTGCAAAAGGCGGAAACCATTCGCCCGACGAGATATCCAAACACATTGGCCAACTTATGAATTGCAAACCCCAACTTCAGGGTACGGCCGGTAATCCAAAAAAAGAGGTATCCCCACTCAAACGAATCGACACTCTGGAAGCTCAAATGCAAGACGTTCTGAATATCCTTTCAGCCGTTGATTATGAGGACGATTAGTAGGTGTATTGCAATCGGCACGTCACTAAACCGGACACATGCGACGATACTTTCGAAATGGCGTGCATGGCTTGTACTGTACCAGGTGCCCAGCCTGCAAGTGAAATACGATTGGGCCACCATTCAATCGAATCTCATTTACAACCTACCCACATGAATCAACAATACACATGGAAACAAATAGAAGATGCAATCAAACAACAAGGAACGCCCCGTATGGCAAAAATAAATAATATATACGAGCTATCATTAAATGTACAAGAGGCCGATCTGCTGAAGAGTATATTGGTATCAGCCACCGAATCATTTGACACAGCTGATATGAATGTACTGAAAGAGATTATCGAAATATTACCATATTCCGATATTGACGATGACAACTCATACGATGTGGCTCAAGCCAAGCTGGAGCGCACCAATAAGTCTAGTGCAACCCATGGGGGCTCGGATTATGTATTTAACACCGACAAATGGGAAAAACCCAATCGGCCGAAGCGACAAACATTTGATGCGAACAACGGCGGCTGGCAAACCCCCGATGAGGATGCATCTTTGAATGATGTGTTTTCCAAGAGCTGAGAAGAAATTAATAATGCGAGACTTGCTGATAACTAATACGGGCCGCGACCCATATAATTGTATATGTTTCGCTACTGGGAAAAGCACGAGCGGCTCGAGCACCAGTTAAAGCGAGTTTTAAGTATGCGCGCGCGACATTGCAACGAGTAACTCCCCCGCCGCCGCTAAGAGTTTTATGTTTTTGGGAGTTTAAGCTAAACGGGCTGTTTTAAGTCCATCAAGGAGTTTTATGTTTAAAGAGAGTTTTAAGTCCATCCTACATCCTATTCATAGTCTGTATATTATGTATGATGGGCTTCGCAGTTTTATTGGGACTTGGGCTGGTTGTGCCAATGTGGGCAAGTTTTATATTTGGTGTTGCTATAGTGCTAATGGCCTTTAGTAGTATCCCACATATACACGAGTTTATATATGGCTAACCCACAGGATATGGCCAATCGCCGCCATGCTATATTACATAAAACTCTTGGATATATAGCTACTATGACAACTGGTTACTTTGGATGCGAAGGCCAAACTGTTATAGAGTTTTATATAGCTGAGAAGTATCATGCTGAAATGATGTCCAATGTCATGCAGTTATTAAATACAATGAGTACACATGACTATGAATTACACGCAGCTGATCGTTTTGATGTGTTGTACACATTACGACCTGTTGAGGAGCCCTTTCATTACCCCCGGAACATAGTTCCCCCATGCTGAGCTCAATTGGCGTCAACGCATAGCCGCTGCTGTTGGGGTCGCTCGTGGGATGTCCAAATAGATGGTGCTTGAGCTGATTATTATAGAGTCGACCCACGCTTTTCGGGTGAGTCCTGTAACTCCCTATCACACAGTAGCTTACAGCATTTAGCTGCCATGCTTCCCATAATCTTTGTTATCGGGACTATCGCCACAACTGTCTGAATCATAATCGCTTACATCATTCAGCTATAGCATTGGCTCTAGCACTATCCAGATCATCTAAGCCGCAACAGCTCAAGTGATGCAGTATGACATATATATTACATACTTGGGGGAACTATATTCCGGGACATAAAAAAAGCCCACCGAAGTGAGCTTTAAAACTGAAGAGTTTTATTTTAGCTTAGCTATGTTCTAATGTCAATGCTAGTAATGCTCCTACTATAACAAAGGACCAACCCCATGTTATACAGCCATATACATATGCGCCCAGCTTGACCAATCCAAGCACTCCGCCGATATATTTAAATATGTTATTAGTCATTGGGGAACCTCATGTACAGAGCCAAGTGGAACTTAGCCCCCTCTATATATGCATAGTTGTCATCACCTATACTGGCCTCATATACCTGCCCGTGATGCTTGTCTGCGTATGCCTCACCACCATAGTTCTTCAATGAACTCCAGTCTGCCGCTATTACTATTCTCATTACTCAGTTTCCACCATTTTTAATGCTTGTGCCACAGTCATTCTGGACAATTCGTCTATAACGATCACCTCATCATGTACTAACTCAACGCGTTTCCACGTACCCTTTGCGGGCTTTCCCAATATTTTCATAGTCTTTTCCTTACTACAAGATACAAGATATTTATGACAAAGTCAAGCGTTTTCTGCTGGATTTTGCAAGTATTTTGGCGGCTATTGCCACAACTGTCTGAATCATAATCGCTTACACCAATCAGCTCAAGGGAGAGCTCTAGCACTATCCAGATCATCTAAGCCGCAACAGCTAGAGTGATGCAGTCCGCGACAGTTCCTGTAGCAGCATCATATTGCGGCGTATTATTGGACATAAAAAAGGCCACCCTCTGACTACGTTAATTGTTTAAGGCGCGTTCTACTGTCAATGCTAACAATAACCCTACTATAACGAATGGCCAGCCCCATAGAAAACAGCCATATACAAATGCTATTAGCTTGATCAAGCCAAGAGCGCCACCGATAAAATTAATACTGTTCCTAGTCATTGGGTAACTCCATCCATAGTCCTGTACAGAATACATCACCATTATCCACATAGGCAAATCCATTATTTGTATAAGCATTGTCATATACCCTGCCATGATGCTCGCCACCATATACTCTTAGGGTTTCCCAGTCTGCCGCTATTCTCATTTGTGTATCCTTAAGTTTATTCCGTTGTATAAATCAATTGCTTCTAGCATATCATAGGCCTATGATATTGTCCCTATATACTACATATTCACGAGGGCCCACCAAATAATCCAATCTTTTGGTGTAATCAGTCGCTGACAGGCTTGCAATAGTCACCACTGCGGTGCTCAATGCGTCAGCCAAATCTATCTTATGCGTTACCACTAACCTCTTCTATGTTATTAAAAAACCATTCTGCCCATGTACCATCCCAAGTAATACGAGAACCACTGATTTCTGTATAGCTATACAGCCGATGCTGCAGCATCGCGGCTTTTGATATCACGTGCCCATCGTCTAATCTCTTTCTTACTACAAGATACAAGATAATAATGACAAAGTCAAGCGTTTTCTGCGGCGAAATGCATTTATTTTGGCGGCTATTAGTGACTATTCCTGTCCCACGAAGTTGCAATTAGAGCGGCCTGAGTTAATTATCATAGTCACAGGGCGCTCGGGCAGCATACTCA
>Ga0207997_1000660_pt1 | contig 17595 bp, 29 predicted proteins | sample AntAceMetag02UKN_FD_184777 | JGI IMG/M metagenome (GOLD analysis project Ga0207997, IMG submission 184777) | Saline lake microbial communities from Ace Lake, Antarctica - Antarctic Ace Lake Metagenome 02UKN (SPAdes) (version 2) | ecosystem: Environmental > Aquatic > Non-marine Saline and...
TTTATAGACTATTTTGGACTTATGTTATATCTGTTATTGTTGTTGGTGTTTTAAGAGCTACTGGTATGATGCTTCCTAAGGAGTCGAAAAAGTGAAAAAATATAAACGAATTTGGGTGAGTGAAAACTTTAGTAAAATGATAAAAGTAGAAGCTGCGAAAAAAGGAATTTCTATATTGAAATTAACAGAAAATTTTGATTTACAATTAGATAAAGATAAGTTTAATAGGAAAAAAAAAAGAAGCGTTTTTAGTGAGCAATGGGTGGATTTGTGAAATTTTTTAGAAGTAAAAAAGGAGATGCAGTTCTTGATACTACTTCTATCATGGTGGTTGTTTTCATTTTTGCTTTTTTAATAATTATTGTTTATACTGGTTTTATGAGTGCGCAAGATGATGTTTTAGAAACTTTGAATGATTCTAATAATCCTACAAGTAATATTTCTATGGAGATAGTTGAAAATGTTGGAACAGAATTTCCGGTCATTTTTGATAGTGCGCTTTTAATTATTTTTATTGGTTTATGGATTTTTGCGCTTGTTAGTGCTTATTTTGTGGATTCGCATCCTTTATTTTTTATTTTTAGTGTTATTTTAATAGTGTTTGTTTTAATTGCGGCAATGATTGTTAATAATGTTGGAGAGGATTTACTTAGCGAACCTGATTTTTCTTCTTCTGTTTCACATTTTCCAATAGCAAACTTTTTAATTTCGCATTTATTTATTGTTTTGCTTGTTGTTGCTTTTAGTGTTGTGCTTATTTTGTATGGTAAAAGGAGAATGAGTTAAATGAAATTTAATAAAACTTTTTTAATATTTGGTATTGTTTTTGTTTTATTAGTTAGTTCTGTTCTCGCAGTTGCTACTGCACCTTCTTCTAGTGATGTTTTAGTAGAGTGGAGAATGGAAAATTCAGGCGATACTTCAGGTAATAGTAAAGATTTAACAACCATATCGGGTGCAACAAATGAAAGCACAGGGATTATTGATTATTGTTATAATTTTGATGGTTCAAATGATTATACAAATATTGATGATGCTATAATAAGTTCTTATCCTTTCAGTGTTAATTCATGGGCTAAATTAAGTGATGCTGCGAGTGATGGAACAATATTTAGTATTGCGGATTCTTCAATTGATAAACGATATTTTCGTATTGGCACTATTGGTAGTAAATGGGCAATTGAAAGAAGAGATACTGCTGGCGCAATACTTATAACTAATGGAACAACATCAACTGATTGGACGATGGTAACAGCAGTTTTTACAAGTGCAACAGATGTTAAATTATATATTAATGGTGTTAGAACTGCTACAAGTTCACTAAGTTATACTTTACCAGCAGCTTATAATAGGGTAAAATTAGGAGTTATTGCAGATAGTTCTCCTTATTTATTTTGGAATGGTCTTATAGATGAAGTATTAGTTTTAAGTTCTTCATTAACTACAAACGAAATTGATTATCTTTATAATGAAGGTAGTCCTGGAAGTGCTCAACAATACCCTTTTATTTCTAGTGTTGGTGTTGAATCTTTAGAAACTAATATTTTGTTTGAACAATCTAGTTCAGTTGATATTAATAGTAATACTTATCAGCTTATTGAAAGTCAAACTTTTGTTCCTTTAAATTCTAGCAATTCTAGTATTAGTGCAACTATTGAAGTTGAAACTTTAAAAGATTTAGATATGCAATGTAAAATTTTGATTAATGGTGTTGATTATGATACTGAAACTAATCGTAGTTTTGATAGTGCAAGTATTGGAAACTTGTATTTGGTTAGTTCTCCTTTTATGATAAATTCTAGTGTTAATTATACTGCTAGTTTGTATTGTAGAAGAACAAGCATTAATGGTAGAATAAGAATAGATAAAAGTGTGGGTATTGCTAGTTTGTTTTTAAGTAGCACTACTGGTAAAGAAATTAATTATAAATATATGAATTCTAATCTTGAAATAACTTCTTCTAGTTATCAACTTTTAGCAAATACTAGTTTTTTAACAAGTAATATTTCTTCTATCGGTCTTAGTAGAAACTTGGTTTTTGATGGTCAGATTGGTTATAATTATGAAGATGCTGGAACAATAGAGTTGTATAGTGTTGTGAATGGTGTTACAAGTCCTATTTTTAATAGGTATGGTGGTGCTGGAACAAGCGGTAGTGGTGGTAATTTTAATATTGTTTATAATGTTAGTAATGAAACTAGTGTTCCTATTCTTATTTATGGTAAATCAACAAGTTCTAATGGTGATGTTGATGTTAAACTTTATATTAAAGAAATGATATTACATGTTGGAGAAAGTAATTCTACAAGTTTGAATGGAACAAGTTTAACTTCTACAAGTTGGGCTACTGCTAAAACAATAACAATAAATAATACTCATGCTTTAGGAGATTTAGTTGTTAAAAGTAGCGCGTCCACTATTTCAACTAGTGGCGACCAAACCATTACTTATCGTCTAAACTTAAATGGTAGTCTTAGCCCAGAATACGTTAGAAGTATTAGCAATACTGGTAGTGGAGTTAGCATTTTGCAATACTTATTTAAAGATATTGGAGTTGGTGTTTTTGATGCTAAACTTGAATATAAAGTTAGTAGTGGAAATGCTTTAATTAGTGGTGGAAGTATGAAAGCGTTTATTAGTGGAAATATTGTTCCAACTAAAAACAATTTTTTAGTTACTGCTAAAAACTTATGGGATGATGCTTCAATAACTAGTTTTAATGTTAGTGTCAATGATGCGGTTTTTTTTCAAAGTAATAGTAGCGGGGTTGCTATTATTACTGGTGTTAATCCTTCTAATATTACTTTGTCTGCTACTAATTATTTTAATAGAACTTATTTAAATCATAATACTTCTTTAGACTTGGAAGCTTTTTTATATCAAAGTGTTATTAATATTTCTATAATAGAACAATTTTCTTTAAATCCTATAAGTAATTGGACTTTATTAAATGGAACTACTGTTTTAGTAAATACTACTGGAAGTTCTGGCCTTTTTTATCCTAGTGGGGGTTTAAATTTAGAAAATGTTATTTTAAGTAGTAATATGGGAAGTTTTAGCGATAGAACTTTAACCGGTTTTAATATTAGTGTTTTTGATAATAGAACAATAACTTATTATATATTACCAACAGAGTTTAATGTTACGGCCATTAATAGAGTTACTGATGCAGTAATTTCTAATTTTACAATAACGTATTCTAGTGTTAATAGTTCTCATAGCGGAGAGCTTTCTACAACAACTGGAAGTATTGTTTTTGGTGTTATAAATTATGACACTTATAATATAACTATTTATGCTGATGGTTTTGCGTATTATGAAAACAGTATTCAAACCGCTATTAATGGTAATGGAAATAACGAGTTTTCTTTATATGTTACAAACACTTTAAACATAACTTTTAGAAACGAAATAGATAATAATTTGATAACTACAAATGTTAGTATAGAGTTAATAAGTGATATTTTAAGTTATGTTAATAGAACTGATACGGGAAACCTTTTTCTTGATTTGTTAAGTCCGCAAACTTATACGGTTAGGTATTCCGCTTTGGGTTTTGATGAAAGATTTTATTATTTCACTTTAAGTAATAGGTCTTATAACGAAATAACTTTGTATTTGACTAATGCTTCTTTTACTAATGTAACTGCTACTGTTTATGACCAAAACAATAATTTATTAGAAGGTGCTATTATTAATTATTTAAAGTATGATGCAGATACTAATTCTTATATTTTAATGGGAATGGCTATAACAAACTTTGAAGGTGTTACTCCTTTACCAATTGTTTTAGACACTGAGTATTATAAGTTTCAAATTTATTATAGTAATATTTTAAGAACAACGACTATTCCGTCTTATGTTTATGAAGATGAAATAATTTTCAGAGTTATTTTAACTGATTTGATAGGTCAAGACTTTTTTGATGAACAACAAATAAGCGGGGATGTTTCTTATAATAATGATACTGGAAACGCAAAATTTGATTTTAGTTCTAGTGATGGTTTGAGTTATCCTTTTTGTTTAAGCGTTTATGAGTCTAGTTTAAATAATGGTAAAACTCTTTTGAATGTTACTTGTTCAACTGTTAATAGTGGAACAATTCTTATTCCTTTAAGTGTTGTTAATGGAACGTCTTATTTTTTAGAAGGAACAGTTACTAGGGATAATGTTTTAATAGTTGATTCTATGTATATTTATTCTAATGACTATATACCAAACAAAGACTTATTTTTGTTTGTGTTCTTATTATTATCTGTTGTTTTTGGTTTGATGGGTTTGTATAGTTTGAGAATGAGTTTTATTTTAACACCGCTTCCTTTATTTTTTGGTAGTTTAATGGGTGTTATTCCTATTCATGCATCAATAACTGGCGGACTTGTTTTGTTAGGAATAATTTTTGCTGGGGTGATTAATAATGGCTGACCCCAAAATTAGTAGTTTTATTATTGGTTTAGCTTTTGTTAGTCTTATAATAGGAATTATTATTTTAAATTTGTCAAGTTTAATAACTATATATGGTGCGCCTGATAGTTATGATAATGATAGTTTAAGCGTTTATAATAAAATGAGTGATTTAAGCGCTAAAACAGAAAAAATAAGGAATAGTAGTAATAGTATTAGTTCACAAGATTTAAAGTTTAAAGACATTGTTGGTGGATTTTTTACAAGCGGTTATTCTGCGGTTATTGTTAGTTTAGAGAGTGTTGATATTTTTACAACTATGAGTAGTAATGCGGTTAAAGATTCTAATATGGGACAATCTGGTAGTCTTATTTATAATTTTTTGGTAATTGCTATTTTAATAACTATATTTGTTGGAATACTTATTAGTGCTTTGATTAAGCAGAGGATTTGAAAATGAGTTATAATATGACTGCGATGTGGGAAAGCAAAAACTTGCTTAGTGTTTGGAGTAGTTTGAATACTGCTAGTAATGGTTTATTTTTTAGCATGTTTTTATTTTCTTTTTTTGTTTTGGTTTTAATGATTTTTCCCAATACTGATTTTGCTAAACTTTTAATGCTTGATAGTTTTATTGTAACAATTTTTGCCATTTTTGGTTTTGTTTTAGGTTTTATTGGTTGGAGTATTTTAATGTTTCCTATAATAATTTTAATTGGAAGTGTTATTTTTTATAAAATAAATAATTAGAAACAAAAGGCGGGGTATTTTGAACAAATGTTGCATAAATTTTGTATAGGTTGTGGAAAATTATTAAAAGATGATGAAAAAACTGTTTGCAATGAGTGTTTAGGTTCAACTGCTAAGAAATATTTTGATAAACACAAAGTTTAATTAGAAAAATTTTTTGTATTCGTATATATTTACTATTTTTTCTTCTTTATTAACATATCGAATGCTTTTAGTTCTCAACAAAAAACCAGACTTGTAAAGCTTTCTTAATCCTGTTACTACAATATTATTCGTAATAGAAAGTTTATTACTAATCTCTTTCGCAGAAAAACTAATACCTTTATTCTTTTTCAAAAACATTAACACTTCAAACTGAGTCATTTTTGTATCAACTCATAATAAGTTCTATCAGGTTCTTTTACGAGAGCATAATATTTATGTTCAAATATAGCAATATAGTTATTAATTCCACCATAATCCATAAGCTTTAATGTTCCTTTCTCTTTTAATTCTTGAACTGTTAAAATATCAATCGTGAACGGTGCACCATCATCATTACTCATTGTTTCATCTCTCCATTTTTTGTTTTTTATTCTATTAATTTTTCTCCTGCTTCTTCATTAATAATTCTACAAATCTCTTCATAAAATAATTGTTTATTAATGTTTGTTGCTTTCAAACTACTTTTTTGTTTGATTGTTTTAATAAAACTTTTAACACTGCAAACGCTTAACACTTCAACTTTTACAAATTCGCAATCGTGTTCTACTTCTGTTTCAAACATATTATTGCTTAAATTCTTTTTTACTTTTTCTCCATCTTTTTTATACATATCCATTTTGTTTTCCTCTATATGTAATTATTAAAAGTTATCTAAAAAACTTTTAAGTTTTTGTAATTTTTTTTTTGTATCAATAGTTATTCTGGATATTTCAAAATTGCAAGATATTTTTAAATTAATTCTTCCAGAAACTCTAGCATCACCAGAAACTATAGCATCACCATAAACCCAAGCATCACCAGAAACTATAGCATCACCATAAACCCAAGCATCACCATAAACTATAGCATCACCAGAAACCCAAGCATCACCATAAACTCTAGCATCACCATAAACTCTAGCATCACCATAAACTCTAGCATCACCAGAAACTATAGCATCACCATAAACCCAAGCATCACCATAAACTCTAGCATCACCAGAAACTATAGCATCACCATAAACTCTAGCATCACCATAAACCCAAGCATCACCAGAAACTCTAGCATCACCATAAACTCTAGCATCACCATAAACTCTAGCATCACCATAAACCCAAGCATCACCATAAACTCTAGCATCACCATTTTTTAGTTTTAATGATTCTACCCATCCACCAATAGTTCCTTTTTGTATAAGTCCAAACTTGTTTTTAATATCTACTTTAGCCCTTATTTGAAATAGTTTAGTAATTCCATCAGTATCAATTTTACTTTTTTCAGTTAATTCAATTTTTATTTTATTTGTTTTCATCTAATTCTTTTCCATTTTTTTCACCTTTGTTTGTGGTTTTTTTACACCAATTACATTTCCTTTTCATTTTCTAATTCTAATTTAATTATACTATCTAAATAACCTTGTCTTGTAAAAAAGTTTCTAATATAAATAATATTTGCACCCATTTTCTCTTCTTTTAACCAATTATTTTTTATTAATATTTTAAGTATTCGTCTTATCGCACCTCTATCATGATTTAGAGTCTCAGTTATTTCCTTATTTGAAAAAATACCTTTATTAGCATATTTAGTTACATCTTCAATTAATTGTAATGTTGATTTTTTTCCCATTCTTAATACTTTTTAAATTTATTATATAAATTGTATTTTAATTAATTCTTTACCCTGGTCTATGGGAACAATTTTCAAATACTCCATAGTTGTCTGAATTTTGGAATGACCTAAAATTTTATGTAAAATAACAATATCACCTTTACACTTTAACCAATTAACAGCAAAAGAGTGCCTTAACTGATGCGGACTACCCTTTAAATGTTTTTTAGTAATTTGATAAGCTCTTTGTCTAGTAATAGGAAAAACTAAATCATCAGCTTTAAAATTAGTAACATATAATTCAAGAACATCTTTTATTATAGGATGCATAGGTAAAACTCTTTGAAAATATTTTCTACTCTTAAGCCAACGAATAGTTATTAAGTAATCATCAAAGTTTATATCTCTTTTTCTAATACTTAAAGCTTCAGAAATTCTAACGCCTGTAACCCATAAAAAACGAATTAACATTTTATGACTATTATTTTTAACATTATTGATACAAGCGTTAATATAATCCCTATCCCAATACTTTCTTAATTGTTCCTTATTTACATTTTGGGGTAAAATTGTTAAATCTTGATTGTTCAAAATAATCAATTCTACATCTTTTGCATTCATTTTCTTATGTTTTCCTTTACTTTATAGTCATTATGTAAACAACTATTTTTTTTATCTAAACCCTGTTGTTCTAGCAACAATAAAAGGACAACCACAAAGCGGACAATTCCTTTTAGTTCCTATTTCTTCTTTACTCCAAACTTTCCCACAATTAAAACAACGAATATTATACAGTGGATGATTCATTTTCTCATTTTTCTTAAAGCTTTCCTTTTACATTTCTTACATATTAACTTAGCTAATTCTATTTGCAGTTGTTTAGGTTTAAAAACAATCCAAGACTTATGATTAGAAAGAAACTCTGATGTTTTTCTTTTACATTCATCACAAAAACAATTCCCAAACTGCTCATTTATTTTTTCTTCATTCGTCATATTTAAACGCCCCCTTATTTTCTTTTAAGTATGTTATCATATTTCTAATATCTTTAACACTTCCAAGAACATATAAACAAAAAGTAACACCCAACAAATTAGCAGAAACAAGAAAACCAGATAACATAAGCATAGGAATAAGTCCTATAAAAACACCCCACCCACAAAGATTAAAATATTGTTTATCACTTAATCCTACATAATCTTTGCTTTCTCCAACTAAAAAAGTCACACCAAACAAACCTTTTTTTTGAACATGTAACTTTACTTTTTTATCTAACATTTTTAAAAAATATAAATAATGTCCTAGCTCATGAAACCATATTGATAAAGCAAGAACACCAATTAGCATTAAACTATAATAAACGAATAAAATCATTTTTTACCCCTAACTTTTTTTTTAAGTAATCTTATTTGCAGAACATTATTAATCTTTAATTGAACAAGTATTTTTTCTAATACTTGTTCAATAGATAACCCTGCTAAAAAAATAACATAAACAAGTATTCCTATTCCAACATTACTACATAAACCAGCTATAAAACTAAAACATAATAAAATAAAAATTTCTAAAATCATTATTACTTTTTCTTTATTTTTTTCTTTCATTCTTATTCTTTCCCCAATGCATTTTAACTTTAATATTTTTAAGTTCCCCTTTCTTCCAAAACTTTTTATCAAGAGGTTTACCATAAATAATGCCTTCCATATGTCGAAGCATACTCATAAAAACCGCTTTATGTTTTATTATCCTATAAATTGGAAACACAATTAAAAAAACCAGGATTAAACCAACCGTTATATATGTATTTATGTCAAATAGTAAGTCTATTAATGCCAAAACGCCCACAAAAAAAGCAAATATAACCCACTTATGCCACGTTTTCATCGTTTAAGCCCCATTTGACGCCACATCATCAACAATCTTGGAACTATCTTTATTAAGAGCAACTTCGTCATTTTTGAGTTTATCAGACAAGTATGGACTCTTTTTAATTACTACACCACAAGATAAACAATACCAAATACCCTGAGATTTAATATAACGCCAACTAGTATGAGGACAAAGAGCGGGTTTGAATTCTTTAGGTTTTTTAAGTTCTTCAATTTTTTTAGACTTTTTTTCATCAAACGGGTCAAAAGTTGCTTCTTCTTTTCTTCTTTCATATTCAACAAAATCAATAGGAAACTTAGAATAAAATCTAGCATCAAAAGAATAACTACTATGACTCATAGCGCCCAAATAACTATTTCTATATTTATCTTTCATTAAATTATATAAATATTCGGTTTGAGTCTGATTATAAAACTTCAAATAACCCCTTCTACTAAAACCTTTAGCATAAACATAAACACTAAACAAACACCTATTAACAAAATATTTTTGCATCATTAACAAATAAGGCAACAATATCAAAATTTTTAGTTTTTTTCTTCTAATCATAGTAAGTTTTGTAACAATAGCCCTGCCCATATTACCCATTTGTTTATCAATACTAGCCCCCGTAATTGCTTCATCCCATAAAATAGCTTGTTCCGGCAAAGCATCATCACAACCTTTAATAAATTGCTCAGGAGTAAAAACAACCCTTTCAGCACAAAAAGTCTTATCCAAATACTTACAAGTTTGAACAGCAAAAGTAGTTTTTCCAGAACCCTCTTTACCAAAAACAATACCCAAACAATCCCAATTATTAGGTATTGCTTCTTCAAGTATTATATCCCAATTAATTTTTAATAACTTTTCAATATAATAAGTTTTTGGTATCTCTTTTTGTTCCATTTTAAAAACTATCCACCGCCCTCTCGCTCTTAAACTTTTTTTTAGGAAAAGGCATTAACAAACCATAAGTATATAACAATAAGTTTATCATTTTGCTTATTTCATGTAATTCTTTTTCAGCAAACCCAATACTTTGAGATTGTAAACTTAAATCTTCTGTGCTACATTTAGAAAAAAAGTTTTGAACTTTAGCAAATTTTCCGTCTATTTCTTCTTCCAACTTATCGCATTCTGTTTCTTGCGAAACTTTCCAATAAATATTAGTCCAAACTTCATGCAATGCAGTAAACCATAAAAGCTGATTTCTTTCATAACGCGCAATACTACAACGCTCTAGTAAATCATTAAGACGAAATAAATATAGAATAGCCATATTAAAATTTGAGTTTTCTGAATCAGACCCAAACTGTGCTTTCCAATGGTCTTTATAAGTTGTCCAAGTGCTACTAAACTGTTTATTATTCAATTTGGAACACCCCCTGAAGCTTCCCCATTTGCGCTATTAGATTCTATTCTTTGAATATCTTGTTTCATTTCTTGAAGTATTTGCGTTTGTTCAAGCGATATTTCTTGTTGTTGCAATTGCAATTCTTTTGCAGTAATAAAAGGTTTTGCTACATCTTCAATAAATACAGCCACTAAAATTATTAAAATTAATACTTGAACACCAACAACAATCATAGGCAAATTATCAGTCCAAGCTTTACCCCTTCTTTCTGCGCTTTTTTTGTATTGATTGAACAGCATTACTCTATGAGTGCTTGTTAAAGGTTGAAAATCCATAATATTATCAAAAGAGTTAGTTTTATCTTGTGAAAATATTATGTCCCCTGTTGAGCTTCTATAAGCTATAACGTAGAATTTACCTTTATTATCTATTTCTATTGATTCGTTAGGTGGAACTTCCAATAAACAGGAATCTTTCTTTTCTCCTAGAAGTTTCCAATAAACCCCGCCGTCTTTATCTTTATAGTCCTTAGCTCTATAATTCTTTATTCTTTTTCTACCGTTTATAACTTCTCGAATTTGAACTCTATGTTTATAAGTAAATAGTTGAATAAACATAAAAGCTATAATACCAGCAAGTAAAACAAGAGTAAAAATCATAACAATCATCAAAATATCCATTTTTCTTATTTCCCCTCAATAATTAATATTAAATATGTTCACTGATAAAAACAAAACACGCAGTAGAAACCATAGCTAAAAGTGATAAATCTTTGCTTGAATAAGAATTGCATTCTTTCCATTCTCCAGTATTAACATCTTTATAGTTTTTAGTTATTGTAACACTATAAATGATTTTTTTCTCATTATCAACAAGTCTGGAATTAGCCCAAATACTACCTTTAACACCACCGTACATAATAACTTTTACAGGTTTGTTTTTTTTAACTTCTTTTTCATTTTCCATTTTTTTTTTACCTCATTATTTTTTAAAATTTTTGTTAAATTACTTCAAATAAGTATCAACATCACAAATCATTTTTTCTTTACATGCAATCATATTACAAAACTTATCATCACATTCTTTAAGACTTTTGCAATGCCTAAGCACTGCTAAACACTGTTTTAATTGATGAACTTCCCAAAAAAAAATATCATTACACATCTTTACACCCCTCAAACAAACTCCAACCCAAAGCATCAACACACCCACTTTTAAATTTAATACCGAACCAGCATCTCTCTCTCTCTTGTGAATATTTAGTTTCTCTAATTTTCCTTTTTGCAGAAACGCCTTTTTGTGATAAAAACCAATGAATTTTTTTATCAGTAACGGGTTCTAAACCATTAGATAAACAATAATCGACATACACTTGGCGTAAATCAGATTTAGAAATAGAAACGCCTTTATCTATTTCTAAATATTTTTCAAAGAAAACAACAAAGTTATTAGAATCTTTTAACCAATCAATTCTAGTTTCTTCCGTTCCTTTAGTATTACTAAAAATTTTATTATTTAACAATCTATGTAAACCAACCAAAGCCCAGTTAAGCAAACCAGAAAACTCATCAACACTTCTAATCTTATCAACAATATCTGTATCTTTAATACAATATCCTTCTTTATTATCTAAAGAATCATACACGTTTTTATCTACAAACTTATTTCTAAAATAAAATAATATCCAACGACGAAAAAAACCATCACTTTCATCATAAGTTAAAGGCCTTTCATTACAACTAAAAATAAACTTAGAATAATTAACAAAAGACAAAGAAGTTAAAAATTTACGATTAGCCGTAACATAATCACGACCAGTTAATAATTTAAACATTTGAGTTTCTTTCAAAGCAGATTTAGAAAGTTCACCAGCCAAATTAACAAGCTTATTATGAAGCTCAATAATATTAAAATTGTTATAACCTTCTAATTGTTGTAAAGGAACACTAACGCAATTATCAGGAGTTAAAAAAGACTGTAATAATTCCATTGTTTTACTTTTTCCATTACTCCCATCAGCCCTAAATAAGAAACTTTTTTCAGTGAAATTATCTTTCCATAAACAATAACCAAATAACTCTTGCATAGCTGGAATATCATCTTCCTTCAATAAAGTTTTAAAAAACTTTTTAATATTAGGACAATCCTTTTCTTTATCATAAATCGCATTAACTTTGACAAAAAAGAAATAAGCCGGAGTAAAATCTTCTAACTCACCAGTTTTTAAATTAAGCAAACCATTGAGAACAGGAATCTTATCAATAGGAGAATTATTAAAAAAGTCTTTACTATTAATATAAGTATCAGCAATTATTTTACTAACTACTTCATTGACTAAATAATTAGTAAACTTATCATCCAAAAACACCCTACAATACTCTTTAATATAAGTTTTTCCTTCGGGAACATAAATTCCTTCTTTATAAATCCAAATTTCCTCGCTAACATCAGAACGAATTGTAAAAAAGGTTTTTTTAGATTTTAAATGTTTAACCATTAATTCTGTTGCTTCTCTTGGTCTTTTATCAATTAATAAAGAAAATATTTCTGCTTTTAGCTTCTCATTATCTTTATTCGGTTGCAAACTATCCAAATAATCATTTTCAACATAACTCATTAATACCAACCTCAAACATTCTTTTTCCCGTTTTCCAATGTAAACTCCCTTCTAAAGCAATACATATTTTATCCGAAGCTTTCTGAAAATCACAATTATACTTTCTTATTACATTAGTTCTATATTCTTTTCTTTCTTTAGGAGTTAAAAAAAATAATCCTTTTTTAAATATATGAACATGATAACCATTACTAGTAGTATCAAAACATTTATATTTAATATTATTATTGTTTAAGTCTATTAAACATTCTTTAACTCTTTTTTTAACATCTTCTTTAGTTTCTCCAGTTTCTTTATCAAAATCTAAAATTATTTCATTATTTAATAAAGTTCTATGAGTCGCGTTTGCTATTTGTTTTTCTGTTGCATCTAAATAGTAAACCCATTTACTAAAAATTTTATTTCCTTTTTCATCAATCTTACTATTAGTAATTCTAAAATTTGTTGTTTGTTTACCAATAATGTAATAAAGATTGCCTAAAAAATAATTATTGTTCTTGTTCATCTTTTTTTTCTTCTTGATTCACAATTTTAAATTCCATTTCTAAAGCAGAATTTTCAACTATGTTATTTTTTTCTGAAATATATTTAGGAATGCAAACATAAAGACTTTTCCCAAATCGTTTTACTCTATCAATTATTTTCATTATTAAATACCCCCACTAAAAATTAGCATTAAATTTATTTAAAACCAACTTTTATATAAAGGTTTCGATTTTACTAAAGCCTACCCTGGACATGTCCAGGATTACACTACTTTTCCACCCATATAGAACTATTCAGTTTTCACATTAGGGTGAGAATGGGGGGGAAGCTGGACTTTTTCCATTCTGCCTGGACTTTCAGTTTCTTATTGTGTTGTAGTGAATAGCTCTTTTTTGGTAGATTTTGATAGAAAATAATCTTTTTTTATTAAATATTACCCCAAAAAATCAGAAGTCTTAATCACGATTTTTGGGGTAAAGAGGTGAGTCTTTTTGGTTAAAAAATAGAAAAAAAAAATAAATTAGTTACTTGCGCCTAAGTATCTTACTAAAATCATTATAATTATTGCCGCGATTACAATAGTTATAATTGTTCCGAATTTTTCGGGAAATTTAGCAATTCCTGTTATAGCTTGTCCTGTTGCATTGTATTCAGCAGAATTAGTAGTCATGCCTGTTTTTGCTTCACCCATTGCTTGTAAACCGTAAGCAATTCCTAAACCAGCAATAACAAAAACTAACGCTATAGGCCAAATGTCTTGTATGCTAAACTCGACAATTTGTTTTTCCATTTTACTGCTTTGCTCCTAAGTATCTTACTAAAATCATTATAATTATTGCCGCGATTACAATAGTTATAATTGTGCCGAATTTTGCGGGAAATTTAGCAATTCCTGTTATAGCTTGTCCTGTTGCATTGTATTCAGCAGAATTAGTAGTCATGCCTGTTTTTGCTTCACCCATTGCTTGTAAACCGTAAGCAATTCCTAAACCAGCAATAACGAAAACTAATGCTATAGGCCAAATGTCTTGTATGTTAAATTCAACTATTTGTTTTTTCATTTTTGTATCAACTCCTAAATTATTTAATAATATGTTTATTTTATTTACTTATATTGCTTTTGTCCTTTATAGACTAAATAGGATATTATAGAAAAGTTTATATATTTCAAAATACACGAGTATTATTATGGTAACTGCAAATAGAGGAAAAACTTACGCTCAAAGAAGAAAAGAAGCAGATGCAAAAGCGGTTAAACTTGTTAGTGCTTTAAGAAGTTCTGGAAAAACAGTTTCTAAAGTTAATAATGAAAGTATTGCCAGTTTTGAAAAAAGAATGGCAGAACAAAAAGTTCAAGAATTACAATTGCAACAAATTCAACAAGCTCAAGCTAAACAACAAGCTCAAGCGGAACAACAAGCTAAAGCAGAACAAGTTAAAATTGAAACATCAAAACAAAAAGTTATTGCCAGAAATTCTATAATAGAAAAATCAAAAGAAAGAATGCTAAATCCCAACGCGTCTTATGATTATTTTACCCCTAAAAGTCAAACGAGTTCTTTAAAAAAGTCTGATTCTACAGTAAATATTCCTAAAACTCCTAAAATTCCAGCCATAGATAATTTTATTTTTGGCGCTTCTAAGAAAATAGAAGAATGGGATGCCGGAACCCAAAAAACTATTGTGAATATAGAAAATTTTTATAAAAAGTCCCCATTACTTGGAAAACTTTATAGTGGAGATAGTTACGTTTCTAAACTTGCTTTAAAAACTATTACTGCGGTTCCTTCGGGTATTGTTGGAACTGTTGGCGCTGGTGTTAGTGCTGTTGGAAAAATAGGGGTTTCTACTGTTGCATTAGTTTCTGGTAGAGGAAAACAAGTTAAAGCAGAATTTTTAAGAGCTGGAAAAAAAACTCCGTCAGTTATTCAAAAACAATTTGTAACTATTGATAATGGTAAAGTAAGCTTTACACCGAGTCAAGTTGTAGCAATAGGAAGTGTTGTTGCTGGAACGGTTATCGGTGGCGCTATTAGAACTAAAATAAAAGGCGGTCAAGTTAAAACTAACGCCATTAAAACTACTTCGCAAGTTAGTAAAAATGTTAAAGGAAGTATTCAAGGAACAACAAAAGGATATTTTAGTAATGTTAAAGGTCAAAAGTTCACATATAAAACCGTTACAAAAATACCAAAAAAAACCCTGTCTACTTCTAGTAATGGAGTGAAAACTTATTCTCAAAGTCCGGGAAAGTATAAAACAACAATTTATGATTCTACTGGAAAAGCTGTTAATACAAAAACTGGAACTATTAAACCTGTAATTATTAAAGAAAATATTGGAACTGGAAGCTTTTTTGAAAAAACAAAAATAAAACCAACAAAAAGCATTTCTAAAACTTTAACTGATAAAGGAACACGAGATGTTATAAGCAGTAAAACTATTGGAAAAAAAACTTATACTACATCATTTGTTGATAAAAAAACATTTTTTGGTTCAAGTAAAATTCAAACAATGGGTTTAAGAAAAACAGTTACTAAAGGTAAAATTACCACCACAACAGTTTTTCCAAAAACAAATATTTTAAAATTTAAACCTTTTAATAATGCTTTTAATAAAAGAGTAAATATTGCTTCTTTGAAAATGTTTAAAAACAAAAAAGGAAGTTTAAGCGGTTTTTCTACTGGTTCAAATGTGGGAAGTTTTAACACTGATTTTAATTTTGTTAAAGGTTTTGGTTCTGGAACAGATTTTATGTCTAAAGGTAAAACTTCTTCTAATTTTGTTAAAAGTGTTCCTTCTAGAGTTACGCAAGTTTCAAAAGTGGTTTTAACATCTTCTAAAAATGTTCAAACCTTTGTTCCTTATTTAAAAACGCCTAGCGGTGTTTCTAACAAACTTAAAACGCCTAGCTCAGTATTATCAAAGTCTAGAATTTCTTCTCCTTCAAGAACTATTTTATCTAATATTTTCACATCTAAAAACGTTTCTAAACCAATAGGAGATACTGACCCTGTTTTTTTGCCTAGACCAACAATAGAACCAGTAACAGAACCTATTACTGAACCAATAGCTAGAACTAGAAGTTCATCAAGAATAATTTATGAACCAACACCAACACCAACACCAACAACGCCTACACCAGTAGTTTCTTCTAGTTTTTCTTTTTCTCCAATTATTCCTATAATTCCTTTAAAAAGAAGTGTTGGAAGTTTAGGCAATAGTTTCAATTTTAAATTTAAAACAAAAAACAAAAGAGTGAAAAGTTTTAAACCAACAATTAGAGGAAGCGCTTTCGGTATTAAAGGAAAAACAAGAAAAGGCGCAGAACTCACCGGTTTAGGAGAAAGATTCACAAAGAAAAGATTTTAGAGAGGTTAAAAGATAAATGCTAACAAAAAATGACATGAATGGTTCCAGTATGGATTTTGTTTCTAATTATAAAACGATTGAAATAAGACTTAATACAGATAAACTTATTAATCAAATAGAAGTTTTTTTAAGAGGTGGAAAAATAGTTAATGTTTATGACAAAGAGGGAAATTTACATGAAAACTATATTGAAGAAGGTATAAAAAAATGTAATGACCTTGGAGTTCAAACAATTTTAAATTGGATTTCTGCAACAGTAAACGCGCAAGTGGTTCAGGGGAATTTTTTAGTAAATAAGAAAACTGGTCGTAGTGATGATTACGATAATTATATAGAAGAATATAATAGAGAGTTTGCAAGTCAAATAATTTTAAATATTTATAATTGGGAAATTACAGAAAGTGATGCAGAAGGCATAATCAATTTTGTAATGTTGTTAATTATTTCTTTTATGAGTCGGTTAATTGATAATAAAGAAAGAGAAAGTTACGGTCAAACAATGAGAAGTATTGAGTCTAGTAGTGTTCAAACTCCTAAAGGTTTTGGTTTTGGTTTAGATAAGAGGGGTAATTGATGGCAGAATTAAGCTTAATTTTTGGTTCTGCGGTTATTGTTTTTTTAATGTGGCAACTTTATGATAGAATAGATGAAGAAAAACACGAAATACTTAAAGTGCTTGTTATGTTTTTTAATATTACCTTTATGTTATTTATTCCTTTATTTATGATGAGTTTAGATGTTGAAATTATAGTGTATAAACTTTATTTATTATTTTATAGACTATTTTGGACTTATGTTATATCTGTTATTGTTGTTGGTGTTTTAAGAGCTACTGGTATGATGCTTCCTAAGGAGTCGAAAAAGTGAAAAAATATAAACGAATTTGGGTGAGTGAAAAATTTAGTAAAATGATAAAAGTAGAAGCTGCGAAAAAAGGAATTTCTATATT
>Ga0207997_1000662_pt1 | contig 17563 bp, 22 predicted proteins | sample AntAceMetag02UKN_FD_184777 | JGI IMG/M metagenome (GOLD analysis project Ga0207997, IMG submission 184777) | Saline lake microbial communities from Ace Lake, Antarctica - Antarctic Ace Lake Metagenome 02UKN (SPAdes) (version 2) | ecosystem: Environmental > Aquatic > Non-marine Saline and...
AGAAACATCTCCTATTGTAGTTAAATCTCCGCCGGTAATAACCAGCGTGCCGTCTGAGATAGTTCCTGATGAGAGAATACTGCCTGTTACATCTAAGGCTACTGTAGGTGCTACTGTTGAGCCGATAGAAACACTACCGGATGTTACAAGGTTATCGTTGTCACAATTTATCGTACCATTAGGAGATACTATAGTCGTAGTCCTTACGCCAGCAAAGACCGATAATGGTATTAAGGATAACAATAATAAAACTTTTAAACTCTTCATGCTGTGAATGCTCCTTTCTCTACCCATGAACCACTCTCTAATCTTTGGGCGACAAGATCGTTACCATCTATTTTAAATCTCCAGCTGCCTTCTGTATTCGGACCGCCTAAGTAAACAAAACTATCATTATCTGTTTTCCAGCTACTTAGATATTTATGACGACTTCCCATTTAAGCCTCTACCTCAACCCAGTTAGCCCTCTCAAGTACCGTTGTAATGCTATTGCTTGCTGTACCCGAATAAAGCCCTGTAAGTTTAAGTCTGGCGTATACAGCGACTACTGGTGCTACTGGTAACAAATGAACGTTCTCATCAGTGATAGTTTCTAGTGTACCTATGGCTGTAACAAAGTTAGAAGAATAAGAGCCTTGTACTTCTTCTCTTTGGTTAGATTGCTCTAGGTCTACTTGTACGTTGACATCAGTATCACTTGACATCATAACCTCTACACCAAAGAACCTCTTACGAGTGAGGACAAAGCTATCAGTATATATAGTAGAGTTATTAGATACTAAAATATGTAAGCTAGGTATTCCGTGTGTTATGGGTGCTGTGTATTCCATATCTTTATTCTGTCCTCTAATGCCTTCTTATGTTCCTTATAATCTACTATCAATAACTGATACTTTCCCTTCTCTTCCTCAAACACTGCTTTCTCATTGGCTAGTTCTTTCTTTCTATCTGCTATCTCCTGTAATTTTAGCATCGCCCTTCCAATGCTTTCTTTTATCTCTACTAGAACTTTCTCCTCCGGTGTCATTTTTTCTTTGGCTTTCTCCCTGTCTTTAATGCTTGTCCTGTGGATGATTGGCATACCCTCGCTGCTTTGCCTTTGCTATACCCTTTACTTCTTAGGTTTGTATAACATTTGTGGACTTTACTTCCTTTAGGCATTATCCTTTCCTTCCTGTTCCTCTACCTCTTCCACCGCCTTTACCATATCCGGGACCACCTGACTTGCAGCCACCTGTGTTTTTATTACGTCCACTGCCACCTGCTCGTCTTTTCCCCTTACCTGCGCCTTTTTTTGCTCCGTATACCATCTTACTCCTTTTTTAAATTAGACTCTGCTTCTGAACCCGTTTTTGCCACATCTGCTATCTGTTGTATCCCTGCCATCTTCTGTTGTTCTGTTATTGCTCCTGCTCTGGCCACCCTTATCTTCTCTATCTCCTCTTTAGACCTTACATACTTAGGATTAACTCCGTAGAGTTCTTGTATGTCTGCTACTACGTTGTCCTCGTTTACGTTGTCTAATACATCAGGTTTGACTGTTGCTATCTGTTGTATAAGAGCCAAGAAGCTATTGATTGACTTCATCTGGTCTAACTTCTGCGCTCTGGCTAGAGGTGATATATATTCTATCTTATACTCTGCGCCCTGTAAGACCTTTGGTGGAGGTAGTAGCTTTCCGTTCCTTGATAGTATTGAGAATGTCCTATTGATTAAAGGATCTAAAAACTCATTCATCAACCGTCCAAGAACTGGTGCGAGTATTAGCATCTTCTCTTCTACTCTCTGCATTACCTCAGTAGCTGTCATGTCCTTACGGGCCGGGTCAGCTAGTAAAAGGAATAAGTCCACAAAATACCCTTTCTTAATTATAGACTGCCATTGAGATATGATTTCTATTCCTATTGATATATTAGCTCCTGTCACTAGAGGTTCTATCTTATCATCTTTATTGCCTCTGATTCTAAAGTTTAAAGCAGCAGGTCCGTACTTGATAGGCAATAAGAATCCGTCATGAGGCAGAACCATAGGAGGATCAACTTGTTTCTGAGCTGACCTTATCAATACCTTAACCATTTCATTAACCATCTTAATATCTGAGTAAAGTACCATAGCAGGGCTTGAACCCCATACGTCCCCGGAGTTCTTATTGAACCTAGGCGTGAAGTAAGGGAACTCTCTATACCCTGACCGTGAGATTTCATGCTTACGGCTGACTTCTAGGTATACTGACTCAAATGGCATATTGTTAGCATCGTCTTTAGTGACATCTCTCTCATATCTTGGCCCAACAGCATGAATGAAGTCTACCTTCTTGTCGTATTCTTTCTTATCCATGTACTTCTTGACTACTTCTCCGGCCTTATCACCCCACTTCTCAGAAGCCTGTAATGCTGTTAGCTTAAACTTACGATAGACTGTGTCTACTCGTTCTTTCTCATTCTCGCATAGATATATCTCAGCTATGTCTCTTGAATAGAATCTGATACCCTCTACCGGGTCTTCCTCTTCATACATACAGGCTACACCAAATACTCCTAGGTCTAAGTATAACTCATGTATCTGTTGGTTGAAATTAGAAGCATTAAGGACGTTATACATCCTATCTTCGGTGTCTTTAAGCCACTCTTTGACTTCTTGGTTCTCATTAATCTCTTCATCCTCTATTCTTAAAGAAAACCATTTAGAGTTAGGGTTAGTTAAGTATGAATGTAACCCTGAGGCCAGTACCATATTAGCCTGCATAGCTGTTGAATCGTATACGTCATAGGCATACTTACTTCCCGGTGTCTTCTTAGTCGTGATGTATGCTTTACGAGGTAGACAGTATTTTGACACATCCTGCCAGAACGACTCATAGTTCTTTCTGTCTCCGCTTAGTCTGTCTACTCTTCTAATGATTTCTTCTGGTGAAAAACTCATTTACTTCTCCTCATCTCTTACAATGCTCCTTCTTATGGCAATCTGTGCATAAAGTTATCCCATTATTTATATCCCAAAATGGCTTGTATTTACTTGCTAACCTAACTAATATGTCCACTTCTTCTAATGGACTGAATTGATTGTATTCACCTAAGAAGTCTCTCATCAGATATTTAAGTGAGTATTTATTATGGTGGACTACTACTTCTATAATCTCCCCACATTCTTGACATTGGTTATTATCTCTAGTTAAAATAGCCAATTTCCATTTTACGTATTCTCTTGAACCACCAATTCTTAAACCAAGTGGTGTAATCCCACCCTTCCAATGAGAAGACCTACTGCCTTTTTTATTACAACTGTTACACCTTGTTGCTATTCTTCCTATGACTTCGCCACAATCGAGGCAAGTCTTGCTACCATCGAAACGGCACTTTCTTGTATAAGCAGCAACCTTCTCTCGGTTATTTCTCCTCCATTGTCTGTGGTATGCTTTAGGATTAGTCTTGAATAATGTCATCTCTTTACGCCACGCACGAAATCCATAAATTTTGGTTTCGGTTTTATTACTTGTGGTTTCCGATATGTTTCTACTAATTTAATAGCCTCTGATAGGGCTACTATAGTAAGTTCCTTCTTGTCTGTAGGCCAGTTGACGTATATCTTGTTCTCTGAGTCAACGGAGATTTCCAATAACTTGGATAACGTTGGTTTCTCTACTTCTTTCTTGGCATCGATTGTGCTTGTCTCTGCTTTCTGCATATACCTCCTTATCTCAATTCCTTAATGTAATGCTTCTCCATAAACTGATACCCTAATTTGTCATATAGCCTGTTTATACTCTTAGCTTTGAGAGTGTTCATATGCCCCATCACAATATACTTAATCTTGCTTATCCTACAATAGTTCTCTAGGTAGTTATATAGTTTCATGCTATACTTGCGGTACATTTTATTAACATACCATATATATTCCTGATACATCCTTTCACCATTTAGTGGGTATATGATTACCAACCCTCCCATTACACCTACGATATTCTTATCATCTGCTAGTACGAATGAAGTATTAGCAAATTTAGACATTAGTAATGCAACCATTTCGTCATTAAAGAACAAACTATACTTATCAAAATCATACTCGACCTTAGATTCTTGTATTAAATCAAATACTTTTTTATCATCATTGTGTTCATAAGGTCTTACTTCCATTACCCTCCAAGAAGTGTCTTCTTACCTGTCTGTGCTGTACCTAGTACCCCTTGTGGGCCTGTTAATAATGTCTTAGTCCTTGCTGCTCTTTTTCTTAAAGTTTCTACTCTTGCAGTCTCTTCTGTCTGTTGAGTAAGAGCTTGGACTTGTGGAGATACTTTTGTTGGGGTTTCTAACTTTGGTGCTATTGGTATAGGTGCTTGTTGAGGTATATTTGGTGTTAATGCGTCACCTAATGCTCCAGCCCCATAAACTGCGCCACCTATTGCTGCTGCGCCTACACCTACTGCGGCTGCTGGAGCTAATGCTACCCCGGCTACTCCTCCAACTGCTCCCCCTACTGCTCCTATCGCTCCTATTATTGTACTTATGACTGGCACAATCTCCTCCTAGTTTATAGCTTCTCTTGGTAAATTAAGGTTTATCTTTGCACTGAATATTCTATCTGTATAGTATAAAGCCATCATCAAAGCCTTTGCTCTATCAGGTGATTTAACATTTAGCTTACGCATTTCGTCTTTAGTAATCATTGTCTTTATGTTGTTTGAATTGTATTTGAACCTCAAAGATAATAGTTGTTCAGTAAGTATCGGGTCTTTCATTATCTTTATATCACCCTTGTCGAAAAAGCCCTTCATTCTAAAGAAGCCTTCTGAGTCCATGTTCTTATATCTATCGTTGCTTGATTTAGCATTACCTATGAATGGCTCAGGGACTCTTCGTTGTTCGCTTAGAATATCAGTAACTCCTCCACCTAGCCCTACATCATCTATGGCTATTAGGTCAACCCTGAAGTCTCTCTTTAGGTCTAGTGTCTTACCAGCTACCTCGGTCAAGGGTTTTCCTTTCCATGTATGCTGATAGATTTGTTTCCATTGTCTTATATTCTGGGATTGTATGATAGTAAAGACTGTCTCATCTTCTCCAAACCGAGCCACGTCTACTGCGAGTATCTTCCTTTGTGTACCTTCGTCATAGAATATGAGATTAGGTGACTCATGGACTGTCTTGAAGTCTAAGAGATGATCGTCACCGGCGGCTAGTGGTTCACCTTTCCAGATGTGAGCATAGTCTACTTCGCTTCTTTCTTTGCATTCATTGGCCTCATTGACTAAGGCTTGAGTACAATAGATGTTCTCATCATAGTTTATATGGATATGGTTACAGTCTTTCCTCCCTGAGAATGTTGAATAGACCGGGTCATTATATAGAAACCTATTCATTGAGAAGAATATCTTTGCCTTCTCTTTTCTTATGGTTGGTATTAGGACATCGAGGGTATCTTTAGTTATGGCTTGAGCTTCATCTATCCAGACTATGTCAATACCTTCCATTCCTTGGATATTGAATGAGCCTTGTTCTCTGAAGCCTCTGAAATTTATTACTGATTTGGTTGTCTTGTGGATTAACTTATGGGATTGTATCTCCCAGTATAGGTTGTGCTTTCTGATTAAATCTGTAAGTAATGAGTATACTGACTCTACTATAGTTAATTGTATCTCTCTACCACAGACTACACGATAGGTCTTTTGTTCACACAAGTAAAGAATGAATCTGCCTATTGCCTGTGACTTGCCTCCGCCTCTTCCGCCTTCTAAAAGAAAATACCGATAATTATTTATGTCCTCTATTATCGGCAATAACTTTGAGGGTATTTGTAATAGTTCGGGAAGTTCTAACACATTAGCCAATATCTGCCTCCAGTTCTTTTCCATTAACTTTAACAGTTGGCATCATTGTAACATCAAGGCTGCCTTGTATTTCTGTAGGCATATTCTTTACTACTAATTTTGCTGCCATTTCTGCTTTAGCTTTAAGTGAGATATCTTCATCATGGAGAAACACATCAATAACATCCCACGCCTTATCTATGACCTTGAGTCTTTTCTCTTCGTCACTCTGACTTCTTCTTCCGCTGTTACTGTTTCCTGCCATTTTAAAATCTCAAGTGTTTGCGATGCACTACCTTGTGGCATTTTGCGCATAAAGTTATTCCATTATTTACTACGAATCTAAGTGCAGGAGAGTTTACCCAAGTCTCTTTATGGTGTGCATTGAGGATGCCTGAACGTTTGTTACATCTCTGACAGGTATAGTTATCTCTTGCGAATACTCTCTTACGCCATACATTTAGTTCTGGGTACGCATTTCTATTATATTTAATATCGTATGTTTGTATATACTCTTTACCGTCTTTCTTTACTTTGATGCTTATTCTATTAGTGCCGAGCTTTAAACTAAATAATCTCCTTACTACTTCTGCCTTTTCTATATCTTTTTTATCTTCTGACAGCAAGAAATCTCTGACATAATCTTTACATCTATTTATAAATAGTTCTTTCACACTCATAATATACCTCTACAATATAATTTTCCCCCTTTTTTATATAAATTGCAAGGAATACTCACGATATATTGTCGAAACTTTACTTAAATATATGAATTATTATTCTACGTGAAGGACAGGTTCTCTCTGTTTTTCTTTTCTTTCTCATTAGGAATATGTGATGTTTGTACTGGCAGGTTAGATTACCGCAAGTTACTTTCTTTACTTTTCTTTTCTTACAGTAAGGGCATAAACGTATAAAATTAAGATTTATTTTCATTATTCTTTCTCAAATGCTCTTTTGACCTAAAATCAAATAATCTTCTACCATATTTACTTCTCCATTTAAAATACTTAGACCATAATTTTGATAACATAATACCTCCTTATCCCTTATACTTGAACAACCCTAATAGAAACCTTAACGCCTTGCTTGGTGAGACTAATAACTTTCTTAAAGTAAACAATGGGTATCTGAATGCTTTATAGATTAGTATATCTCTGAATACTTTTTGATATGTTCGTTTCATCTGTTCTCTATCCATTCCGGGGTTCTCAAATGCCATTACATTAGCGCTTATCGCTGCACAGGGTTTCTTTATCTCTGGCTCGTAGACATATCCCACGAAATCCTTACAAGGCTGCCACTTTGCCAACTGTGTGCCGGGGAATACTTGCATAATACTCCAAAAGGTTGACTGGCATTTTAGTTTCTTGGCTAGGTTGTAAGATTTCCTTACTGTCTTCTTGGTTTCTCCGGGGTTGCCTATGATAAAGAATACTAGAGCATCTACACCATACCTGTCTATTATCTCTACTACTTCCTTTACCTTCTCTGGTTTTATATGCTTGTTTAATTTCTTCATTATAAATGGATCAGCAGTCTCTAATCCTATCAGCATTCTTCCGCACCCGGCTAGCTTCATCCAACTTATCATCTCTTCGTCCATGTGGTCTGCTCTACATAAACAGCTCCATTTGTATTTATTCAGTCCTTCAGATATTAGTTTCTTACATAAGTCTATTACTCTGCTCTTACTAGCTGAGAAGTTATCATCATAGAATAGGAATGTTTTAGTCTGTGGGTATTTCTTAACTAGCTCTTTCATTTCCTTTGTTATCTCTTCTGACGTCCTCGCTCTCCATCTCTTCTGAAAGCTACAAAATACACACCTGTTGGTACAACCTCTCGAACCCATTATCTCTATTGAGTATGGGAGAAGCGTCCCTGAGTGTATGTATTTTCCAAAGTCTACTAAGTCTCTTGCCGGAGGAGGAAATTTGTCAATGTCATTCTCATACTCTCTTACGCCTGTGAAAACTATCTCTCCGTTCTCTGTGTATGCTAGTCCCCTGATTCCTTTGGGGTCAGCTCCTGATAATAACTCTGCGAATGTTATCTCTCCCTCTCCGACTACAATATAATCAAAGTATGGATAGTTAGTCAGTACGTTAGGATAGTCATCGCTTGCGTGTGGACCACCGGCTATTACTTTTATCCCTAGTCCTTTTATCTTATTTAGTTTTTTTATTTCCTTAGCTAGTACAACTGCTACCTTAGAGTTTATCGTATACATTGTCATACCTACTACGTTAGGGTTAAATATCATTATTTCATTTAGTATATTATCTATGGATAGCTTATCTTTGTCTGCATCTATTATCTTTACTTCGTGGTCACCATGTTTTCTAAGATAGGCAGCAATATACCCTAAGCCTAGAGGGAAACCCAGAAGTAAAGGAAACTGTTTATGCTTAGATTCCAAGAATGGTGGTATTTCGTTTACGCTAGGGGGTAAGATTAGTAAGACTTTCATTTTACCTCCTACCTTTGCATATCAAACTTTCCTATATCAATATTTACCTTACCACTTTCTTTGGCTTGTGCCTCTACTTCGTCTATCCACTTGCCTAGTCTTGCCATTAGCGCATCTATCTGGCCTTGTCTACCATCAATCATACACTTCTGGGCTTGCTCGTAGTATTTCCTAGTCTCTGCGAGGTTTCCTATCATCATATATATTTGGCAGATGTTATAAACTATCTTCCAGTCATTGGGTCTTAGCGTGTTTGCCTTAATCATATTACCTAATGCTCCGTGATAGTTCTGGTTCTGAAAACAATGGACTGCTCTGTTCTGCCAAGGATAAAAGAAATCAGGCTGTTCTAAACAAGAGTATTCTATAGACCAGTATTCATTCTTATAGGCTATGACAAAGAACACTAACTTAGTGGCGTAATAAGTAATAAGAATAAAAAACAATGGAGGATATTTTACTAAAAGGCTAGCAACTAGTAACATCGCTCCCACGTTGGGAAGGTAAACGTATCTGTTTGCGAGTGTTTGATTGAAGGTCATCATATTTAACCAAACGGCAAGACTTATAGTAAACCATATTAAATAGATATTCAAAGTATAGAGTGTAACTAATCCTAATGCTAACCCTATAAAGAAGTAAGTATCTATCTTGTAAGATTTTTTATTCTCTGTTTCGTTTACTCCGTGTAGGAAACAATAACCGTGATAAAACCCTAGTCTAAATGCGAGTATAGCATTGGAAAAATAATATCCATAAGTCTTTAATGCCAGTATAACCTTGCCCCAGTGGATAGTTAATAGTTCCTTGTTGCTTTCTGTATTATATTTAGAAGTAGGATTTTTCTTATCCCATATTCTATTTTTCTCTCTCAATAATCCAATGATAACTAAACTTGCCAGCCACCAGTATTTAGTAAATAAAAAGATTAACGGAAACAATACTAAGCTCGCTCCACAAAAGTATGTTCCTACTAAATAAATTATAGGGCTGAATAATGGGAACATCCACATTAACAAAGCGCAGGTCGTGTTCATTGAATACCCTTTACCGGAGATCCATATAGAACATTGGTTGTTGACAGGGTTTATTGAAAACAACAACGCAGCCAATAAAGATATATTATTCATTCCAAAGACTATATAGATTAAAACTGAATTAATAGTATGGATAGTTAGTGTCTGAATATGGGCAAGTTTCCAGCTTTTATACTTCCTCCCGTGTAGATGATACCAGAAATACATCCACCAACCTTTGGGAATTTCTGTCGCTAGGTTGAATATTGGGATGTCATCACAGATACCAGAATAATAAATCGTTCTGTAATAAAATAATATGTTGACTACTATTATCAATGCAACTCCTATCATGTTCTCCTCCAGTCTCCCCAAAGCATCCAGTTGGGAAGGTATATTCTTAGAAACGTTACTGCCGCTCTTTTTAATCTACCCCAATCAGAAATGTACCACCATAATATTTTAGGTCTGGTGTTTATTTTCCATACTGCCCACTTTCTTAATCTATCCATTTGTTTTATCGTCCTCCCTTTAGGGGCATAGACTACTGCACTTAAATTAAGTTTAGAGAAGTCAAAGTTCTTTAGTTCTCCATTGGCGATTAGAGTATTAACTGCCTCTGAACCGGGCAAAGGTAGCCAAGGAACGAAATTAGCTCCCCATAGTAGACCTTTATCATAAGCCTTACAAGCCCAACGGACACTTTCTTTATCTTCTTCAATTGTAGAATCCGGGAAACCTATAATGAAATTCCCTACAGGTCTAAAGCCATGCTTCTTGAGTAGTCCCAATCCCTTGACTAATTCTTCTTGAGTCAATTCTTTATTCATTAAGTCTTGTCTTACTCTCGGTACTGCACTTTCTATCCCTACTCCGAAGTCCATATCGTGCCTTGATTCTTTCATTAACTCTAACATTTCGTCATCCATTCTGTTTAATCTCATCCCAGTACAGGCGAAAAAGGAATATTTATTACCTCTGGCAATAGCTGAACGGCAGAATTTCTTTACATAGTTAGGAAACATTGTATACCCCTCGTCATTTATTATAAACCTCTCTATACCGTAATTTTCATTTAAGTAATCTATCTCTGACCAGATATGATCTATTGTTCTTATCCTTATTTTCGTGCCTAGTTTAACACAAAACCTACAATGGAACGGACAGCCTCTGGTGAAATGTATATTGATTGTCTTCTTCCCGACTGTAAGTTCATTAAAATATTTGGGTGGATAAAGTAAATCCCAAGCAGGGAATCCGAACTCTTCTATATTTTTATATTCTATCGGTGGGTTGACTATTATTCCATCTCCTTTTCTCCACACTAATCCTGTAACGTCTTTCTCTTCTCTATTACCTGATAGAAATTCGTGAAATTCTACTATCGATATTTCTCCTTCACCTCTGAAAGCATAGTTTGCCTCTGGAAAAAACTTTAATGTATGCTTCGGGACTCCCGTACAATGGGGGCCACCTAGGATTATAACAGGTGAATAATCGAGTTTCTTTACTCTTCCTAACAAATCTTTAACAGAATTTAACGCTGTTGAGAACATAGTTATCCCAATTACATCAGGTCTTGTCTCATCTATATAATCTGTTGTTTTCTGATTATCCCAATGGTTAATAACACAATCAACTAAGTCTACCTCTTGGTCTATCTTGCGTAAGGCAGTAGCGAGATAACCTAGACCTATCGGCGGTGACGCAAAGAACATCGCTACTCCTGCCTTATTCGGTGATATTAAAAGATACTTTATACTTTCCCCCTTAATTGGGCTATCCTAACATCAAAGTATTTCTGGCAGGATATAAAACACTTGTTGCAGTTTTTGAACTTTCTGTGGATTTCTTTTGTGCCTCTATAATTCCAAATAGCGTCTATGCTCTCATCGTAGATATTCCCCAACACCGTAGGGTTGCTTAGACAAAGAACCACATCACCGTTGGGGTTTATCATTACAGTAAATAAAACTCCAAGACAAGAGAACTTAACCTCTCCTTTAACCCACTTGTTATAATACTTTGGATAAGGGTGTTTCTCTTGAGTATATCTTTCGTCAATGAGTTTGTCTTTTTCAATTACCCCTGAATAATTAGCCTCACAGTATATATTAAGCATAAGTCTTACATCTAGTGCCCTGCATACTCTCTTTACGTGTTCATAGTCTTCAAAAGTATTATATGGCGAGGCAGTATAGTTTACTTGAACTGTTGTTATATCTTTTAGTCTATCAATGCTCTCTAACACATTCCAATACCCGTCATACCCCCTTACTCTTCCGTATGTATCTTGTCCACCGTCAAGGGATATGTTGACTGACTTTATTTTATAATCCTCTACTGCCCGGACAAGCCTATCGGTCATTATCCCATTAGAGAATAGAGTATAGTTTACTTCCTCTCTATGCAACAAGTGCAGTATCTCGTCAATCTCCGGGTGCAGGAATACTTCTCCACCTTGAACAGTCCAATTATTTCTCCCGATAGTCTTAGATTTAATAAGCTCTGCTATTTTCCTTACAGACAAATCATGCTTTGGTTGTTGTTTCCAATGGTTGCAGATTAAACACTTTGAATTGCACCTGTTGGTTATGTAAAGCAGTAAATTACCTCTTCTAGGGAAAAAGGTATTATAGAACTTTCCCCCTACTCGTAGACTAGGAATAAGCCTGAGTAATGAGAATACATTTTTCAAGTAGTTATAATTGATATACATGATAAATCGTATTATCCTCCTTTATTGTTCTGATAAGTTTGTGGTCTCTTATATATAAAGTAGCTGAGGTATAATCACATTCTCTTATTACTGCATAGTTGGTTTTAAACTCATTGATAGCAAGGTCTGTCTGATATATAGCTTCCGGTTCTTTTGGTTCTCTAGTCAAGACAATTACTCTTTTATTTGTCTGGTAGGCTATTGGTTGACAAATCATTCCATCAACGATAACTCCGTCTCCCGGTAAACTGTTTAGATACTTTGATACTCCCTTGGCTTTTATGTTGGGCTTGGCAGTAAATAGAACGTGGTGGAATATTAAAAATACTGACAGAAGAACTCCTTGTATAATAAAAATAACTCCAGTTGGTATCGGTGGTATTCCCTTAGCTAGTAGAAATCCGATAAACGGTATAGCTATGATTGAGTTTCTAGGTAAGTATCTTTTTAATAACGAAGGGTAGAGCAGAATTAAAACTAATAAGGAAACCCATATTGGGCTTGAGAACATTCCCCTAATCATAAATACTAAAATAATTGGCACTAGAATATGCAAAGGTTCGTATAGTCCGAATACTCCACCGACTCTTTTCATCCATCCTTTTAAAGTATATCCTAATTCTTTCTCTCCATAATATGAATGATTCCATTTAAAATACATCGGAGTTAGTAGTTGTTTAAAAGTAAACGGATTTACTTCCTCGACCATTCCCTCTATCCCGGAAGGATGGTATTTAACTTTAGAATAAACTCTTGCCTTAATTACAAACCAAGAACCAAAAACCACACCATAATATAATAAAGCCAACCAGTTAGCTCCTAACAATAACCAAATCCAGAACCCTCTTAGCCCGGCAAAGGTGCAGGTTAGCCCTAACAACCCCAGTGTGATACCCCCTGCAATCCATTGATGGGTCAGCAGCAGATATACCCCTAGTGTCCCAAGCAAAGCGATTAGTTGGTATCTGAATGTCCTGTTTGAATAATATATCAGTGTATAATTGAATGCTAGGAATGTAAGAGCTAGTATCTTCTGGTTATAGGTTAAACCCAACACTCCATATAGGTTATACGCTATATAATACAGCCCGATACTACATCCCAAAGAAACTAATACTCCAGATCTAAATACTCTGATAAGCCAAGAATATAACGGAGGGTGCATATCATAGAAGGAATTATTCCATAGCTTATAGAAAGTCTTAGCCGAAGCTAAGTGCCTTAACTCGTCTCCTTCAAGAGTGTACTTCTTTCTAACGAAGAGTCTTAAGATGATGTAAGTTAGTATAGTAGTCAATAGTCTCCTTTAATCCATCTACTAATTTTATACTGGGTTGAAACCCTGTTAAATTAAACAGTAAACTAGAATCAGCGCAATGTCTTGATACATCAGCAGCCCTTGGTGTCTGGTAGTCTATCCCACCTTGCCAGTCCATCAATAAACTAATTAGTTCTACCAAACCATTTATGTTTGTCTCAATCCCTGTTCCGATGTTTACTACTATCCCCGACATAGGCAATTTAGAAACCAAAATTACCCCTTTTGTTGCGTCATCTATGTACATAAAGTCTCTTGTCTGTGTACCGTCTCTGAATACTATCGGTTGTTGTCCATTTAGGATTTTGTTAATGGTCTTAGGGATAACTGCTCCCCAGTGCAACGGTTGGAATGGACCATAGATATTATAACATCTGGGGATTATAATATCGTTTTCAAAGGTGTTTACATAAGACATACAAATTAAATCTCCGGCTGCCTTACCTGCAGCATAAGGAGTTCTCGGTTTAAGTGAATGAGTCTCATCCATAGCTTCTTTTAAGGCTGTACCGTAAGCCTCTGATGATGACATATGAACCAGTCTTTTGAAATATCCTCGTCTTTGGATTTCGCAGAGGTTAAGTATCATCTTGGTAACATCGCTTACTACCTTGTAAGGATGAATAAGAGAAGCCGGTAATGCTATTGTCGCTAGATCATAGACTATATCTATCTTGTTATCTTCAAAGAACTCCTCCATTTCTCTATACTCGGTTAAGTTGTGTCCTGTCTTTAAGTCAAGATTGACTATCACCTCCGGGTTTTCTTCCATTAAAGCCTTTATTAGTTGTGAACCAATGAAACCTGATCCCCCAGTGACTGCGATACTTTTACCTTTTAAGTCCATAGAACCCTCCTGTATATTGTACGAGTTTGTATATAATAAATCCTACTAATAATATTGGATGTTTAAGGAACATACTTAGATTCGGCCTCATTGGGTTTAGTTGCTTATACCCTCTGCTTTTGTGTTTCTTTAGGTATTTTTTCATATAACTACCGTAGTATATAGCCTTCTTAAATACTTCTCTTAGGGTCTTATCTTCATGCAAGTGATACTCTCTAGCGTCTATCCTCCCAGTCTGATAATATTCTGAATCTAGCCTATGTTGGAAGTCCTCTTCTAGGCTTATTATTTCTTCATTGAATCCACCTAATTCTTGCCAAGCTGACTTTTTGAAAAACCTTGCTGACTCTATAAATGTCCCAATGTATGTTTCTCTTTCCAACTTTTTGACCTTACCCCAAAAATGCTGCACCCTATCGTGAGTTTTCACAGAATTGTAAATTGCGTCATAGCCATCGACATATATTAAATTATCTTTTATCTTCTTTACACCTTGAGCGATAAAATCAATATCTCTTGTCATATCCGAACCTGTGAGATAGATTATTTCCCCTGTGGCTTTCTCTACTCCATAATTAGCTTGGTGCATTCTTTCAGGGCCGACTTGATAAACTGCATCTGCATACTTCTCTGCTATCTCTATGGTCTTGTCTTTAGAGAAATTATCTACTACTATAATTTCCATATTTAGATATGTCTGCATGCGAAGATTTATCAAACACTTTTCTAGGAACTCATCAGAGTTTTTTGTTGGGACAACTACTGAAACCATCATTAAATTACCCTCCCCGGATTACCAACTACTGTCGCATTATCAGGGACATCATGGATTACGATACACCCCATTCCAATCTTGGCGTTCTTCCCAATAGTAATTCCACCCATGATTAAAGCACCCATCCCTATCTTAGCGCCTTCTTTAATTGTGCTACCGAGTAACTTACCGTCTAATTTAGGGTCATTAGCTCCTCTTGCACCCGGCCCCCAAAAGACATTGTCTTCAATAACATAACCGGGTGGAACAAAACTATGAGCTTGAAATCTGACATTATTGCCTATCTTAGAACCACCTATTTCAGAGAACGCACCTATGCTTACATTGTCTCCAAACTCAGAGTCATAGATATTTATAAACTCCCATAGCTTAGGGTTCTTACCAAACTTAGTATTAACTATCATTTTCCCTCCCACTTTGGCACACCTGAATTTAACAAAACCCATAACTTCCCAATCCTTTTAGAGAATGGTAGCTCGCTATCTTTTATTCTATGGATAACCTTTCTTCTAAGGCTTATTGTGCTTTTTAGGTTTTTGATATTCCACCAATAAGCAGGAAGATAACATCTAGCGATTGCCACTGGTTGGGTAAATAATACAAGGGAAAATTCTAAGATACTCCAGAAGATATACTGCGGAAGTATTTTAACCAAGCTTCCTATTGTGTAATTCTTAAGCATAGTCCGGATAATATTTCTCTCCGATAGATACCTTCTTTTATAATTAGCTTTACCGATAGAATTACTATTGTGAAAGAATACGGCTTTTTTACAATAACCAATCGTACACCCTGTTAATAAAGCTCTCCAGCATAAATCCCTGTCCTCTCCGTAGTAAAACATTTTTTCATCATAACCCCCAATTTTCTCGAACACACTTCGTTTAATGAATATCGCTCCATTAGGATAGAATAGTTTTTTATCGTCCCCGGCCGGACAGCCGAACCTATCAAGTGAAGGCATAGAGTTTGTTTCTTTGATACCTGCATAATCAAATTCTCTACAACCCATTATATCATAATTCTCTTTCAATAGTTCATTGAATATGTCTTTTTTGACTATAGTGTCATTGTCTAGGAAGAATATATACTCTCCTTTCGCTTCACTTGCTAGAAGGTTACGAGATTTAGCAAGACCAATATTACGAACAGAATTATCCCAAGTCAGTATTTCTATATCTTTATAGTCGGATTCTTCCACGCTCTTTATACAGGCTTTAGTAAATTCTGGTTTTAAGTAGTCTGTAATAAGTACGCTTATTTTAGGCACTCTTTTATCTCCTTAATCATTATATCTAGTTCTTCTTGTGTTAAAAATTGATGACATCCCAAGTGAAATCCTCTCTCCCCTAGCCATTCTGCATTTGGTAATCTTCCTTCCCACTTTTCTTTTAAGTGTTCATAAGCAGGCTGCTGAGTAGGCACGCAAGAGAATAGAGGACGGTTCTCTACTGTCTTTGAGAGTTCATTTAAGAATTGACTTCTGTTTATATTAGGGTCTTTAAGGATTACCGGGTAACTTAGATAGCTTACAGTCTCGTCATACTTAGGGAGTTGGAGTTCCTTTATCCCTGCGAGTCCGTCATTTAGATATTTGACATTAGCTTGACGTTTCTTTATTATCTGATCTGCTACCTTTAACTGATTTATCCCCAAGGCCGCTGATATTTCTGAAGTCTTGAAGTTATAGGCTATCCTTGTATGGGTAAAACGAGGGTCAAAGTCTTTGTCTTTATGAGGACACTTGCCTTCCAGTCTCCTACATATAGGGCATTCACACATTCTACCATGAGCTTTTACCTTTTTGAGTTCTCTATATATTTCTAAACTGTTTGTAGTTACTGCTCCCATATCACCGACTTGGATATTATGTGCGATGTAAAACGAGAAGCACCCCATCAAGCCTACACTTCCGACTTTCTTGCCTTCATATAATGTTCCATGAGCCTCGGCTGCGTCCTCTATCATGTATCTATAAGTAAAGTTCTTCATATCTACAGGATAGCCGTATAAATGGACAGGGAGAAAAACATCAGAACTGGGACAAGGTTTGATAACAAATGTTTCTTTATCTACATCTGAGAAGGTTGGCTCATAACCAGCAAGGACTATTGCGTTAATAGTAGCGATAAAGGTTAAAGGAGTAGTCAAAACTCTATTACCAGTATGGTATTTTTTCAATACCTCTAAAGCGCAGATCAGAGCTGATGTACCAGAGTTAGTTAGTATAGCATACTTAGTACCACAGAAGTCGGCCCATTTCTCCTCAAACTCTCTGACATACTTTCCTTCTGATAAACGGTTAGACCTTAGTATTTTTAATACTACTTCTTCATCTTCTTTGGTAGTTCGATAATCCCCTAATCTAATCATTATCTCCTTTTGTTATACCAAATCATAGCCATATTTAGCAAAGACATAACCACTAAGAATAATATTAAAAATATAGCTACCCCTAGAGCTAAGTACATTCCGATAACTATACATTCTATATAGCTCACTTCTCCCCCCTTGCTCTTAAAATTCCTTTATAGTCAGGTATTCCCGGACCAGAACAATCATCGTGAGGAAACTCTTTATCAGGGTGTTGCTCGCACACAAAACCCTTACTT
>Ga0207997_1000666_pt1 | contig 17512 bp, 15 predicted proteins | sample AntAceMetag02UKN_FD_184777 | JGI IMG/M metagenome (GOLD analysis project Ga0207997, IMG submission 184777) | Saline lake microbial communities from Ace Lake, Antarctica - Antarctic Ace Lake Metagenome 02UKN (SPAdes) (version 2) | ecosystem: Environmental > Aquatic > Non-marine Saline and...
ATGTTATTCCAGAAATGATCCCTGGTAATGCAAGAGCAAGTCCAGGAGCAAGTAATGGACTACTCCCAATCATACCAGATAATCCACCAGCCATACTACCAGCACCACCCAACATACTGGATGTTGTATCTAAACCAGCTTTGCCAGCTAATTTAGAAGCTCCACCAAAAGCACTACTAGCAGTCTCAGCAGCAGTACCCATTATACCGGCAGTACCACTCATCATTGTTTTACCAACTTTAGCAGTCATACCTAAAGGATCACCGGCCATCAACCCACCAATTCCAGCCATTGTCATTGGTAATGTTCGCAACATACTCGTAGATCCAGCCACTTGTGAAACTTTCCCAGCAGTACCTAATTGATTTTCACTTTGTTTAGCGGATCTAATTCGCTGGGCTTGTTGGGATTTAGATAACCCCATTGAAAGTCCGCCAAGCATACCTAAACCAGGAATCAAACTACCAGCAATATCAGCAGTTTTCGATAATCCACCGGGAATTTCTGTTGCTTTCTTAACCATTCCGGCAACAGCAGCACCACCACTACCAAGAATACCACCATACATTGGGAGTTTTCCCAATTTCTTAACTTTAGCATTCAATCGTTCTTCTTCAATAGATCCAGTTAGTCCTCTCCGTTCCATTAATACAGCATCTTCTTTACTTTTTTTAGCAGCAGTAATCTGTTTCTTTTTAGCTTCTGCTTTAATGTCCTGTGGTGTTTCTAGTTTCTTAGTAGATTGTTGTGGTTCTTGAACTGGTTGTTTTGGTTCTTCTTTTCTGACTAATTCTTGGGATCTAATTTCTCGTTGTTTCTCTTGTTGTTTTTCTAATTTTGCAAAACCTTCTTGCAAATCAGCACGAATATTAATAGGAGATGGTTCTCGTCTCTTATCAGATCTACTAATTATTAAATTCTTCTTAATATGTTCTTGGTTATAATCAGACATTTAAAAACCACCTCCCTATAATATCAAAACATTTTAAATAAGAAATCATCATCATCATCTAACACATCAATTTGTTTCTGTTGTGTTTCTTCTAAAAATGGATCCCCATATTCAATTTTATTATCTTTAACAATTACATCAAGATTACCGGATGCAATGTGTTGTGGTCCATTAAGTGTTTGTATTGCTTGCCTATATTGATTAATTTGTTTATCAACTGTATTTTTATGTTTTGTGATATCGATTAACGGCAAGATTTCAAGTTCAGACATCTTCCTAATATATGCAGCTAATGCAGATGCCATAAATAAATCATCATTTTTTCCAGATTGGGCCGCAATTCCGCCACCACCTTTACGTTCAATAACATGTAACTGATTTATCAAATCAGAACTCCGAACACATTTAGAATCAGAAACAAAATAGTCATATAATATGGAAATCATTAATGGTTTTGTTTTAGAACTTGTATTAATACCAATTCTTTTTTCAGGTTCAGGGGAATATATAAACTGTTCATAATCATAATCTTCATCATTTTGTAGGTTTTCTATAACAGCAGTTCCAATACTGTTCTCTTCAATACAAAGAATCACTTTATTATCATTAATTCCCGCAAAATATTTAGTCACTGCTTTAACAATATCAGAATATTTTGTCAATGAACCGAGCTTACCAAAATATTCAGCAATTTGATAAAAATTTAAATATGTAAACACTTCAATAGCATTAAAATCTCCAATTAGAGATTTCGCAGTATCAACACTTATAAGTATAAAATCATTTGCATCAATTTCTTCAACAAACAGATTCAGAAATGTTTGATGTGGCATACGTATGCGCTGTACAATGGATGTTTCTTCAAGTGAAGATAGAAAATCATCTTCAAAGATACAACCAGTAGCTCCAATAAACAATAGATCTAGTTCTTGATTTATCATTCGTTGATCAAAATTTAGCTCTCGACATTGATCTGCGTACCATTCTTGACTTTTTGTTGGATCCTCTGACCAATGATAGCGAATGCGAACAAAACCATTTCGCTCTGGATTGTTAATAATCTCATCTGCTTCCGGAATAAATAAATCATTAGAATCAAAAATATCATTTGCATTCACCGCGAATTGATGCATGTCATAAAACCACTGCCCAATCCCAACAGAAGAATTTGGTGTTGATGTAATTGCAATAAAATAGGGGTATTTGTTCTTTTCTGCTTGTTGTCTCGCCCTCGAAAGTGTTGGTTGGGCAGATCCAAAAGCAGCTTGAATATGACGAATGTGAGCCATTTATATTCAATAAGAAACGCTAGTTCTTACCCGGGACTTTAACCCAGCTGCATGTTTCCATACAGATTAGACTATATCTTCAACTTATAATTTCTATTGATAAGTTGTTTTGCACTTCCACTGTGCTTACAATGTACTCCCTTCCGGGATAGTCGTTGAACCGTTCCCATTAAACACTACTGCATAGTATTGGTTAGGGACTTGGCTGCTGATTGTCCAATCTCATTCATTTTCAAACCATCACACTTGTCGTTTCCAACTATGTTGTGGTTGAACGAGCTCTGAGGAAATTCCAGCAATTCACAAAATTTTTCAACATACATCGCTGTATGAAGGACCAAACTCTTTTAGCCTCATCGATATATAAAATTGGTGACGTTAACGAACGAGCAATAACTGACGGGTCGCTAGAAGTAGCAGGATAGAAGCATCTTATAATGCTACCATTCGTAAACTCCATAAATGTTTTTCTTTCCCCCTTATACTTCAACGGTACTCTTAAAAACCCAGGTAACTGTTCGTGGATATATTTAATCATTTGCAAATTTGCAAGAGAATACTCTTTATTCGCATTAAGTATATTTGCAGAATTTCTTGGAAAGAAGTTGCAACACCACTCTATTAAACAAGCAATGATGGTTGATTTACCAAGTTGTCTTGTGGCCATGAGCAATACACGATGTTGTACAACAGCTGACCTAATTGTCTGTCTCAATTTAGAATGCATCAAATCAGGTGTGTATGCTAAATCGCTTCCAATTTCAGCGATCCTAACATAATTGTATATAAAGTAAAATGGATTTCGTCTACATTTAAAAAACTCTATTGCTTGTTGTTCTTTCGTAAGTGTTGTAGTGTTGATAATATCCACATAGGTCTCCTAACCAGCATCTTGCCGTTTAAATTAAACTAAAGAAATATTAATTACAATAGCATTCACATCCCAATAAAAGTAATAAGGACAATACATCGCAACTTGCAATTTCGTCAAATCATCTAGAATATCATTCTGATCATAAGTTTCAATATTACCATCTACAATGATATTTGGAATAGTTGCAGAATCAGTAACAATTACATCGACAGATTTTATCCAAGATCCATAGTTGTGAACAAAATCAATTACTTTAGTTTTATAAAACGAAATTTGTGTCCCTGTATAATTATCAACTAGAAATTGTGCCAGATCCATTTCAAGTTGTGCTTTAACAGATAATACAGATATTTGGTCTGCTATTGTAGTTTCTTTAGAACCTGATATACTTATTTCAATATTTAACGGCAAAACTAACTCAAAATCAAGTCCAGCGGTTGTTAACTCCTCAAGAATCGAAGCTTCTACTCGATCAGAATTAATAAATCTCAATTGAACTTCATCAGAGATCATCTTTGTCTTATCATCCAACCCAAGCGAACCAAATAAGGAAATAAATTTCTGAATGTAATAATCTTCATCTAAACTAAAATCATACTTAGGCATCACTGGGATATTAAGAACGTAATTAGTAGTATCTCCATATGTTTTAAGAAAAAAGATATCAGATACATCAGTAACTAAAGTCATATCTTCAACAAGATATGTAAACAATTTTGTAGAAGTAGTAGTATCAGAAACTACAACATTAACATCCATTGGATCATAGATTATACCAGATGGATAAACATATCGAAATGTATTAGTATCTATTTTTGTCATAGCTACAGTTTCGACATTAACTTCTGGTATAGAAATTAACGCAGAATAACCTGTCAAATCTTCATATGAAGTCATATCAAATCGTACTTCTTCAGATGAATTTAAATAAGTTGCTGTAATACTCATTGCTGGTGGAATTTCTGTAATATTATTTTCAATATCAATATCTGAAAAATATGCTCTAATAACCGGATCAATAATATATCCTTTATAGATATGTAAAAAAGAATCCCAGTTGTACAAAAACGGACTAATAAAAATTGTTCCATTAATTGCAAACTCTGGTCGATACATTCCAGCAGTATCAAATTCATTTTTACTTGGAGAATATGAAAATGACCTAATGGGTACTAGTTGCTTATTTTGAAATGGAATAAAGTTGTAAATAATATTCTCAACAAAATCAGTTTTCTTAAATAATACAAAGTTATCAGTTGTGTGCTGTTCAAGAATATTATTAAAATCCAATTCAGATATCAAATTATCTCTAGTATATACATAATTAAGAATTGCAGACCTTAACCCTGTTCCTTCTAATTGATCTGTACCATTTTCTCCATATTCAATATTAACAGTAATAAAAGAAGTGATTTCTGCCAATATTGGTCCTTGTGTCGAATCATCACTCAATGTGTCATATATAATAACATTTCCATTATAGGGATTACTAGTCTGGGTAGCAATATTACCCTGTGAGCCAGTTGTTGTCTGGATAACAACTTTAATTTCTGAGTTAGGTACATAATTTCCATGTATTCCAGATCCCAACTCAATCAAAATTTTATTAGACATTTGACGAATAAATACAACTTTATCATCAACTGATGAATCCCATTTAACAGTTTTGGTTTCGTACTCAACACCATTAACATAAACTGTTACATTTGACAAATACACATCTTCATCAATAGTTATTGAATATGCATAGAATGTTCCTTGAGCATAATCAGGAGAATTAAAAACAACTTCTTCAGGAGAATATTGTTTAAGATCTTTAATAGTAATACTTGGATTACCATATAAAAAAGGAATGTTAAAAATTTTACCAGAACCATCTGTTATTTGACATAAATAATTACCAGATTGATCAATAATGAGATATTGAGAATCAAGAGTATAAATCAAACCACCAACATTGATTTTTAAATCAGTAATGTAAATTTCTCGCTTAACAACATCTGCACTTTTAGTTGGAATAGCAGCAAAATCAAATGAAAATGTACCAACAATAGAAGCCGGTATTGCATTTGATAGTGAATACTTAAAAATACTACCATGAAGAATTAAATTATCATCAACATCAGATGTTGCTAGAAAACCTTCTTTAAAAAGATAATCAAAATATTGTTTAATATCAAACTGAGTGTAACCGAATATATTCATTAAATATCCAATTAACCCAACTTTTGATATTTGTAATTCTTTTTTATCTAACTCTGTTTTAAGTAGATTATAATAATAAGTAATATAGTCGTTTGGAGTCGTTAATGATCCAAAAGATGTGCTCATACGAATCCTCTTTATAAATTATTTTTGAATTAAACGGCAAAATGCTTTAATCTTATGTGTAATTGGGTAATACAATTTTAGATAAATAATGACACTTCTTATAAATCCATATACATACTCCCACAATCGGTCATAAATTCATAAAAAATCCATGAATTTAAACCAGCGACATCCTCCATTGTTCGCGCCTCATATCTTGCACAAGCATAATTCATAGGTAAAGTTGTTAATTCATTAGAATCTCGTTTTCCTATAATTTCTTTATCAGGAACATTAAGTGGAAAAATACCTGTTGCTTTTCCAACATAAACAATATCATCACCAATCATAGAAGCCCCAGCAACTGGTTTCATACGAATAACATATGCACTTGCCATATAATCAATAGAACCAAAATCACTATTTTTAGGATCTAAATAATTCTCACTAGGAGTAATGCTTCCTTTAGTAATTTTATCAATATAATCAACCCAAACTTTATGATATGAAAATGTATTTAATTCAGAAGTATCAAGAAATGTTATTGAACACTGCCCACCTTTACTTACTTTTGTTCCATAAGGGATGCCTCCAGATGTTCCAGAAACTTGAGCACTAGTAACTTGTATAGCTGGGGGAGTAAAATCAATTGCTAAAAAAACAAATTTCTTAGATACTATTTGCATATACTCTTTCACACCACCACCTAAAGAAAAGCCAGACAAATCTGGAGGCATCATAAAAATAAGGGAATAACCATTTATATCTGGCATAAATTCTTCACCATCAATAGAAACTCCCATAAGTAAATTATTAAAATATTGCAAAATACCATTTGATTCCAACGACATTTTTAAAACTTCACTAATAAGTTGTGTACTCATAAACAATCACCTTCTTTGCACTTTTGAACAAATAAATTTTTGTAAATTATAAGCAATACCATAAATAATAATTTTACGAAGTTGACCTCTTATCGGATCGGAATATTCACAATAACGAGCATAATTTATTTTATCATCAAAAATCTTTTCAGTAAGATCACCAATAAGTGTTTTGAATTGCATAACAACAGGTGAATGTTTAGAAGCAACCACTTTTCGTTTAACAACATTAGAAAGAAAATCAGGAATACAAACATCAAATTTATCATTAACTTGCAGTTGTCGTAAAAAAAGTTCAAGTATCTCTTGTATATGTTTCTGATATTTAACAGAATGCATTGACGTTAATAATAAATTAATAATGTTTTTATTAACATGGGACTGATTATGAATAAAATCAATAACAGATTTATCATATTTAGGTTGAATATTAATAATAATATAATTAGTTATAGATTCAATGATTTCATCAAATTCACCAGAAGAATAAAAATCAACAACATCAAAATCATCGTCAAGATTGGATCTCATTTTCGAACTTGATAATTTATACCCTTTATCTTTAGCAGCAAAATAAAGAGTTGCTATTCCAGCTCTTGCTTTAACAATACCAGATTTTAAATCAGGAGCACGATCTTGAATAAAAAGTTGTCTTAATCGGCCAAAAGATTGATCAAAAAATCTTTTAATAACATCACTGTTCAATCGCATTTGGCTTCCATATTTTTTAAGTAATGTCGGAGCAAAATGCGACATAAGAAGTGTCATTGGAGAATCAAATTTCTTAAAATAACTACGCCCTGATAAATTAGCAATTACATAACGCATTGTATCTGGATCACAATAAGGAATAAGATGAGATCTTCTACCGTTCCATAACTTAAGTAAAACCAGTATTTCAGCATTCTTGGCCATTGAGTCATTACCATATTTTACACCATATAAAACTAAAAGTAATAAAATATGATAATAACTATTACCCCACATAAACGGATCCCCAGGAATATTAAATTGATCAAGAAACATTCGTTTAATCGTTTTTTCGTCAAGAGTTAGTTTTTTGAAAAGATTTATAACGGCAAGATGTGGGACTTTTAATAACATACACCAACCAGTTTTCTGAGTGATAGAATCTTGATAAGTCATACGTACCAATTTTTCAAGTTCAAGTTGAATTGATCGTTCAAGACGCGGGTCTGCCTTAAAAGTGGCATGTAATTTTTGCAAAACTAAATCAATCGGATTAATCCGACTCATAAATAACCCCCTACCTTAAACAACAGTTGCTACTATTTTAGAAATACTTCTAGATTGTTCGCTAAATCGATTCCATAAGTTTATAAGTTGGTCTTGATCAAAAATCATCCCATAATTATCAGATGTGACCAATTCATTAACTCTATCTTTAATAATCATTGGAAAATTAATTCGATTAATTAAAGATTCAACAATAACAGATTTAAGAGCAAAATTAACAGCGTCTTCAGTTTCAACATTTTCAGTTACAATCAATTTCTTTGCTACCGTATTAACTTCTTTGAGATACAACATCTCTAACTGTTTATCAGTTAAAGAATAATAATTATGATCTAGAAACTCTGTAATTAATTGTACTGATTTATTTTCTAAAATCTCTTGTGAATCATTTTGCACTTCAGATTCATTAAACCCATACAATTTTGGTTTGATATTAATATGTTCATAAATTTGACGTGTTGTAGAAGCCAACTCCCCAAACATTTTCTGAACATCAGATTCATATGTCTCATCTAAACGTTTAATAAGACAATTGTAAAATATAGAATCGCACATAAGTTTTAAAGAAAAAGAATCCTCATCATACTCTTCAAAAATTAATCTGGCATAATCTTTCTTGGGTTGTTTTTCTTCTTGTAATTTTGCTTCGTTCTTAGAACGAATTCTATTTAATGCCTCCAAACTCATTGCACTTAATTTATATTGTTCCTCTAATGTATTAGCATACATAATTTTTTACCCCAACTAGTTAAATTTAATTAATTAAAATCCTGGCAAAATATCTTGCTGATGTTTAACATAACTTTCTAATGAACTAATGTTTAATTTATTAACAATATCCATAAACATAAATTTATAATACACCATTTTTTTCTCTTCATCAACAACTATGATGTTCGGTACACCAAGCTGTCTAATTATTAATTCTATGATCTTTTTTACATTATTCCAACCAATATTTAAATCATCAACATTACTTGGAATATTAGTTACTTGACTTTCTTTTTTTACTTGCATTAATTGTCGAAACATTCTTGCTCGTTGTATTGCATAAAGAGCCTTAATGATTTCTAAAGGAACTGTTAAACAATAATTAGGAAATTCTAAAGCATCTCGCCGTTGAGTTTCAATATCAACATCAATATCACGCATAAAAATACAAGTATAAGAAAAGAAATTGTACAAAAATAAAAAATAAATAATGTTTGCCATACCTTCAATAAAATCATTAACAATAACAACCAGTTCTACAAGTTCCATCCCAGGTTGAATTATAACTATATTTGCATATCTACCACCATAAGCAGGATCTGATAATGGTGGAATCAATGGAAATATTGGCGATATTGAATTAAACAACTGTGGATTTCCAGCTGGATATTCCTGCATTATAAAATTAGATATTTCAAGTTTAATCTGATCAAATACCGCTTTAAGTGCAGTTGTTAATACAGTTTGAGAAGCATCGTCGACAATATCTATTAACCATCTTTCATAGGTCCGACTATTAACAGAAAATGATTGAGCTGCATTATTAAATGCTTTAAAAAATCTTCTATATTGAGATGGGCTTGTAACAGCACCTAACTGATTATTGTTCAAATCTTCAAGAATTCGACCAACATTTTCACCAATATCACTATTTTCTTCACACATCGACTGTATGTCTTCAAGTTTCTTAACAGCTTTTTCAATACCGGCACCAGCAGTAATATTAATATTTTGTAATGAAGTGACAAGATTACTACTCAATAAATCCATTCCATTATTTCCAATAGTTGAAAACTGATTAAGCAAATGATCAGTTTTCATAGGCATATCAATATCAGTTGGTAATGGACCCAATATTGATTCTAAATCAAAAATTAATCCAGGAACAAGATTTGCAATATATGTATTGAATGATGCAATTGCTGCATCATATGTTCTTTTTTGCGTTGCCGTTTGGATTCGAGGAACATTACCCAAAGTAAGTCCAGAACGAGTTTCAATATTACCTGTTTCAGATGCCCAAAAATTAGGATTAACAATTTTAGCTAATGTCCCAACAACAATATCAGTATTAGTATTAACATAACGGTCAATCTGTTTATCAAATTGAGGTGTTGATCGTTGTAATCTACCAGTACGCGAAACTCCAGAACTTGCAAGTAATTCATTGCGAGTCCTATCTGAAAATGAAAACTCAATATAATTTTCAGATGGCATTGCATTAATAATTGGTTTAAGAGCATTAAGACTTGACGGTTTGTCTAATCTTGTTCCAGTTGAAATTGCCGCCAATAATATCCAATATAAAATTGTTGGTTTAAAAGTATATTCTTTTGTTCCAACTATCAGTGGAATTGTTATTAAATTCTCAACAACCAAACTAGAAATAATTGGTCGCAATATCGAATATCTTGGATTATTACGAATCTGATCAGTAATAAACCTCGTAAAATTAGCAACATGTTCTTGATGTTCGGCTCTTTCAAATCGATCATCGTCAGCAAAATTAGGAGTTTGGTCACCCATACTACCAACATTCCAAAGACTGCGACGCACTTCCTGTGCTGGGTTAACTGCATTTTTTCCAGTTCCAACCATTCCGATTCTAGATGAACTGGATGTAATGTTTAAAACATTTGATACTTTAATTTGACTCATAATATCTACAGTAAGAAAATCTCTTAACAAACTAGAATATTTTCTAAGAGATTCATCACATACAAATGGGTAAACAAAAACAAGATTCTGTCCCCCATGAGCTGGAGTTCGCATAATCCCTGACTGACGTACGGTTTGTAAAGCTGTAGGTGCTCTAGTAGTTGTAAGTTGCATTATTACACCTTATATTCACTTAAAAGTTTCTGCATTTTCTTTCCACCATATCGTTTTAAATAATTTCTTTTCATAACTTCAGCAATTTTTAAAATTCGATCTTTATTTGCTGGATGGTTTGTTCCGCTTAATATTTCTTGCAACATTGATAACCGCTGAAGTAATGTTGTGCCTTTCTTAATTTTTGATTCTTCATTCTTCCATTTTTTAATTGCAGAAATAAGCTCATCCCCATATCCATATTTAGCTGCAAATTCATCTGCTTGATATTCCCCAATATGTTCTACAAAATGCAAACTTCTTGATGTAATTAAAAAGAGTGGATAAAAAACACCACCTATAATTGGTATCATTCGAAGTCCACGAGTAACTAAATAAATTGGATATATAATTTTGAGAAATAAAGACATCGCTCTTGATAAATAATTAATCAAATGTCCAATTTCATGTAATAGTATTGCTGTAAGTTCTCTGGAAGTATGTTTCTTAATAAAATCATTTCCAAATATAAGATCAACGCGTTTAACATTAATAAACTTTGTAAAATCTTCTTTCTCTTTAATCTTAACATTTTTATTAGGTTTTATACAAGGTAGAACGGCAAAATTATCAGCATGCAATCCAAAATAGTGAAAATCAATAACAACGTGAACTCCGAAAATCTTTTCTAATTCAACTTCCATTTCACGCAATACTTTTTCTTTTGTTGCTTTATCTTTTGCCGATTTAAGTTTTTGAAATAATATATCGACATTTTTCAAATCACTAATTCGGCGAATTCCTACTTCTAATAAATAAGCCATTGTTTTTTCAATTCCTCTAAATTTAACGAAAAATAAAATTCTAATACAAAACAATATATTACAGCAGTCTATATTGTTTTGTATTAGACAACACGAATTGTTAAATCCAGAAATGATTATTAAAGAGTTTTACAAACTTGTTTGTATGGACAGAAAAAGCAACTATCTTTAATGTATGGATCATCTAATCTTGGAAGAGTTTTATTTTTTAAATGTTGTAAAATATGATTTAGTTTTCCAACAACATACTCTTCATAAGGGACAGGATCAATAACATTCAAATCTAATGTCAAAGCAGTAATGAAATAAAACTGATTATACTTTGATTTTAACATTTTCTTAATTTTAGAATTTAATGCTTTTGCTTCAGATAATGAATTTATATCGGAAGCCAATAAATCATGTGCAACATAAATCAATTGTATGTATTTGATATCATATTTGTCTAACTTTGGTGGTGGTGTTCTTGTTTTTGTTTGTTGCTGAGCTTCTTTAAGATGGTTGTGTAATATCCATCTATAAAAAATAGATTGATAAAAATCAGCATCTCTAGGAGTTCTAGTTCTTAAAATCTTTTCATAATCTGAAAATGTACATGATTTAATTTCAATTAAAACATTATCATTAATAAGACAATCCAATCTAACTGAAGTTTTAATACTTGGAATCTTCATAGAAGGTTCAAGTTCAGTAAACCCAGAATAATTACCTTGAATAAAATCATGAACTGCTGATCCTAAGGCAGCTCTAAATTTCAATGGTAACCAAGCATCGCGATATGATTCTATTGGATAATTTAAAATCTTTAAAATAATTTGACGACTACAATTCATTGTCAAATCATAAGCATTTAGATTTTCTTGATATTCATGATGCTGTTTGTTCCGTTCATGAGATGTTTGTGCCATTTCTTGAACAAATTCATCAACATCAAATAGTTTTGTTATTTGGTTATTAACTGATTTTTCAGTAGTGTTATTAATTTGATTATTCGGTTGCTGATTATTATCAAGTGATGAAATTATTTCCTGATACATTGGTCTCCTTACTTAAAATATTATATAATGCGTCAAAATTAAAAAATAATCCTAATTACATTATATAATATCTATATATAAATTATTAAATGTAACACTATTGACTAGCAGACCTTTTTCTAACGGCCATCATCGCACGTTTACCATACTTCATTTGAATCTTTTTCTTCGCATCAAAAAATTTATCTCGAAATATTTTAAAATTCTTATACACTGGATCATTCGCGGCTTTTGCCAATTGCACAGCCATTGAACCTGCAGCTGCTTGAAGTTTTGCAGATTTGGATCGTACTACCATTGTTTGTCGCATTTTGAACCCCTCCTAATACCGTTGGTTTTTCTTGAAAGATGGTCTCTGATTTTGATTAAACTTTTGCCTCTGATCTGATTGCGGTTTAAATGATTGTCGTTGATTAACTTTCATTGATTCTAAAATCGCACTATTAAACTTATTTGCCCAGTCTTGTCGTTCTCTAGGATTATTGTCAAAAATATAATTAACTGTGTCTTGAAATTCTTTTTCAACTTTTCTGAGAGTGTCATAAAAAATCTTACATTGATCACCCATTGGCTTTATTTCTAATAATGACATCGCATTTGAATCGCCCGGAAATTCATTTGTTGATTTTAAACAATTCACATAACTTTCAGCAACAGTTTTGATTTGGGAAATGATATAACCAAGATAACAATTAATAAGACATTCTGCTTGTTCTTGAGCTTTATCAGTAACTGGCAAATCCGATTTTATTGCAAATGTTGTGAATCTACTTATCTCTTTCCATGGATTTTTTGTTCCCAGTCCACATTTACTAGCACATTTTTCAAGATGTGTGTTTAGAATTGCATGTTTAACTTTTCCACTAACAGTAAATTTAGAAATAATATCAGCCAATCCAATTACCATACTATGAATTAGTTTAAATATAGAATGTTTAAATCTTGTCAATCCTTTAAAAAAGATAATAGCAAAAGTAATACCAATAGGAATAAAAGCCAAACCAACATATGTGCTCATTCCTTTAAAAATACTAGTTGTCGCTGTTCCAAGAAAATCAACAGCAACATCTGCAGTTGTTCCTAGAAATTCAAAGAAACCTTCTTCAATCAATTCTGGAAATTCACCAATCATATATGAATCAAGTAATATATACATAATTTTTTGCTGATCTAATTTATCATGAGATTGCAAATCATAATATAAATCAACATCTTCTAATCTGAGATTCTGAACAATACTCTTCATCTCATTTTGTAAAATAATAACACCATCATCTATGCTTTTAAAAATATCGTATTTGTAAAGTTGTTTATCATTAAAATATGCTTCGCAAATAGTATTTATGTATTCGTAATCCACTTTGTTTAACTCCTATATATTGAAATATTTTTAATCAATATCACCAGCAGGCTGTGGCATAAATTCAACAGATTCTGATGGAGCAAATTCAACAGATGGTTGCTCAACAAGTTCTTCTACTATAGCAACATTATCAACAACAGGTACAGTATCAATCAAATTATCTGTAGTTTCAACTGTTGAATAATTTGCAATAGGATTGCCCCTAAAAAGACTAACCTGTATTCTTTGATCAACAGCAATATCAACTCCTTTATCAAACCAATGTCTAAAATTCTCATCACTATTATATTTTTCTAAAGCAATTCTTTCCATAAACGGGTCACTTCTGTGTAAAATACTTCCTGTCGATGGATCCATTACTTCTAAGATTCTAGAATTACCACTTGTTGTAATTGATAATGGGTATGGAAGTTTTTTCTCTTTAGGCCAGTACTTGCGCTCTGTTTTAGTTTTCTCAGATAAGAAATAATATTCACTCCAGAATCTAATTAAACCAAATTTTTTGTCGAATATCACCGGTATTGAATACTTCGACGGTGCAAGTTTATTCTTCTCTGTAAAAATATTTATGAGCCAACCGTCAACTCCCATTGGATCCGTCGGTTTAAGAACTGCTCCTTTTGATAGCCAAAGCCACTGCCGAACATTATGATTTAAAGAATTAATATTAGTCGCTGCTTGAAAATTTCCAAAACTACCAACTGTCGTTTCATTTGCAGCTTTTTGCCAAGGTGTTTGTAATGCGCTAGAAATATTACTACGTACCTGATCAATCATTATGAAACTAATCTGATTCATTGAAATTACTTTCTTGTATTTTGCTAAACTAAAAGTTAATTCACGAGCTCGAAAACCAATCACTTCATTTGGATCAGCGGCATCAGCATCTTTACTACTACAAACAACAGCGATTGAATCTAGAATAAACAGAATTTGATATGATTCGCCAGTTTTCTGTTCCATTTGTGGTTTGATTAAAATTAAGTCATTAATAAGTTCAAACATTTCTTTAACATTAAGAAGAACTGGTTTATGTAAGAAACGATCAGTATCAATTCCAAACGTTATAATTCTATCTTCAAGACCAATTGATTTATTCGCACCAGTACCAATATCACCAGCTGCTTCTTCAATATTGAGATAAATGCAAACTGAATTTTTATATGCTTGTTGAAACATAGCTGTAAATTGAAGTGCTAGAGTAGATTTTCCGGTCTCAGGTGTACTGGAAAAAACAATAGGAGCACTCGAAGTTAAGCCACCACCCAGTAGTGCATCTAGTGGTTTGATACCGAACGGTGTTATTAGTGGCGAGGGTGGAACACAATCTCCAAATTTACTCATGAGCACCCTGTCGAAAGCCTGTTTAAGAATCTCCGGATAATTTTTATCAGTCATACAAAGTCTCCTTCATTCAATTTTTCTCCTTATTATTTTTGAACGGCAATATTTAGAAACAATTACTTAAAACGACGCACATAACTTAAATGTATTCCATCAACAGGCAATCGATTTCTTACTAAAACACCTCGATCAACAATCATTTCAAAACCAATACCCTTACAAATGTCTTGCAACTTCACATCTGCTAAATGAGATGAAATGAAAAAGAATTTTGGATTCACTGCTGCTGCAGCTGCTGTAAGTAATTCTTGCGTAATTGTGACATTTTCATATTTGCTTAAATAAATTAAATTGATTTTACCAGATTCCCTATTAAGCATTTTAACTTCAATAGATGCAATTGGTTGGACTGTTTGATTTTTTGAAATCTGCCGGAAATCACAATTATCAAAAATACTCCGCTCTCCACTCCACTTTTTATTAATACCAAGTTTTGCATATAATATTCTTGAATCTTTTAAATCTTGATCGATTGGCATATAGATTAACTCCTCTGTTTTAAACAGTTCAGATCTTTCTAATATTACCCCATTTTATACAAATCATCATCTTCTAATTCTTGCAACGATTGTTGAACCGGATTAATATCTTCATCAGCCGCAGAATCTATTTTACGATTCAATTCCTGTAAAAGTGACAATAACATCGTAGGAGTTAAATCACCACCGGTAGCAGTTTTTAATTCAATTTCAACCAATTTAATTTTGCGATAAATAAAATTATTATGTTCTCTTCTATAATTAAATTTTGTTTGTAAATAAGTTTGATAGATCTGTTGAAATTTAGCAATCATCATTAATGTTTCATTAAGAAGCTGGTATAAATTCGCTCTCCTTTTTACTTCAGCATTCTTAATCATCACTTCTAATTTTTTAACTTGTGAATCTAATGATGTTATATACATTTGTAAATCTGACATTCTATTATCAACATGAGATATATCATTTCTAATATTTTTTTCTAATTCATTCATTTCAACAACAGATTTATTATCTAAACCCGGGTTAGCTTTGTTATCTTTTTCTTGATCTTCAAACATATATCAAACTCCAATCAATTATTAAATTCGTCAAACACATAATCCAGAAAATATGACAATTCATCAACAACCTTTTGCCCCGAAACAACAACTTTTGTCATTGTAGATGTATCTATGAAATCACCTTCAAAAAGAGACGTTATTAAATTAGATGATATGTTGCGAATTACTAATGAAGATATATCATCTGATAAAATATCTTTAAATCGATCTTGTAAGATAATGTAAACAGATGTTTGTAAAATTTTAAGATCTGATCGTTCATAACTATTATTAGACTTAACATGTACTGCTTTCAATAACTTATAAATATTTGGCGTTTTCTTCTTAAAAAAATCAATATTTTGTAGTTCTCGATTTGTATTTATTAGCAATATTCGACTATTACAAACCATGTGTTGACCTTTATTGATTGCGAAAATAAAAAGCCTTTGTAACTCATGTGGTATAATTGTTAATTTCAATTTATCATAACAATTATATATATGCTTTGTCGTCGATGATATAGTACACATTTCTTGCAGTTGCGCTAAATAAATTGCTTCTCCATAAATCCGAGATCTTTGAGAAAAATAACTCATTACATTATCCTGAATTATATTTGAATTGAATTTATCAGTTGGTAAATCTTTAACCCTTAACTTCAAATAACAAAATAAAATTTTATGTACTATTAATAAATAAAAAGAATCAGGATCAATTAAAGAAACTGGATCAAACTGAAATAGAACATCTTTAAAAAACAAAACGGTTACATCATTTTTCATTACTCCAAAGTCTAAAATTTGAATTATATCTGAATAATTAATAACATCTCTCATATTATTTTTAATTTCATCATAAGTTTTATGCATAAATCGCCAAATCATTTGTCTAGCTTTAATGAAAAACTTTAAACAAACAAACAATAAATTAGGAAGATATACCATTTCAAAAAAGACATCATCATCAAGTTTTAATAATTCATTATTACATTTAATTAAAAAAACTGAAAACATATGCAATAAATATAATTGCTGGACATCTATATTGAATTGTAATAATTTAGGACAACTAGCTGTAAATAATTTATTTATAAATTCCTCAAGAGAATTATAATCAGCAACAATACTTTCAAGTGATGTATTATATTTAATCTTAAGATTTAAATTAACGTATAATTGTGACCCAATCATAACATCGAACAATTCATATAATGTTTCTAATTCATCTGATGTGTAAGTTTTTTGAAATAAATCATCATTAGCATCAAATGGTAATTCATATAAAGAATTAGGCATAACAGTATTATAATACAACCATTCAACCCTCCCAAAATTTATGTTATTGATAGATTTTAATTATTAACTCCTTTTATTTTGAACAGTTTTAAACTTTAAAGATGTGTTTATTATATTCATAATATCTATATATCTATGACTCTTCTTTGGTCCAGACCTTTTCAATATTATCGAAAAACTGTTTCTCATCAGCACCT
>Ga0207997_1000672_pt1 | contig 17448 bp, 30 predicted proteins | sample AntAceMetag02UKN_FD_184777 | JGI IMG/M metagenome (GOLD analysis project Ga0207997, IMG submission 184777) | Saline lake microbial communities from Ace Lake, Antarctica - Antarctic Ace Lake Metagenome 02UKN (SPAdes) (version 2) | ecosystem: Environmental > Aquatic > Non-marine Saline and...
TATCAGCAGAACGGTTCGCATTACATGAAAATGACGGAGTTGATAAAGAATGAAGAAAGAAATTAAAACATTAAGTGATGAAATATTCAAATGGGGAACTTTTGAAAATAGTGCGATACCGACTTATGATGTGAAAAACTTCATAACTAAACTAAAAAAAGAGATTAATGATAGTGGTGCAAAGAATGTTGTAAAAGACATAAGAGAGAATTGCAGAGAAGGTTATGGAATCGAATATAGAATCCTTTTCAGAATAATAAATAATCTTGCAGGAGAAAAACTAATATGAAAATTGAATTTTATGAAGACCAAGAAGATATTAAGAGAAATATAAAAATTTGTGAAGGAAGACATGTTCAACAGGTGGCATATAGTTCTTATCACGATGCTCTAACCCAAATTTGTTTTGGATGTGATACAATTAGAACTAGTCTAAAGGAAGACGACGTAAAACAAAAATCTAAAGACAACAACAATGTCGATGGCGAGGTGAAAGATGGGAACTAGGGCATTAACTTTCATAAAACCATTCAACAGATGGATTGTTACACAATTTGATGGTTATCCAGAGGGACTTGGAAAGAATCTGAAATATGCTTGTGAAAAATATAAAGATGATAAGGTTGGATTTTTAGATTATATTAATAGAAAACATGAGAATAGGGGTTGTGGTATTAGTGAGGTTGAAGCACTGGGGGATTATTTTGGAGACAAAGATATGAAAAAGATGCAGGAATCTAAAAATTGCTGGATTGAATACCAATGGATTATTAGTAAAAAGTTTACAGTAAGAAGAAATTACGATTGGAAAATCAAGCACGACGCAAACGTTGGGGAAGGTGAAAAATGAAATCAATAGCTGAAATACAAATGTTAGAAATCCTAAAACAGGCAGAAACAATAGTTGATGATTCATATTTGACAACTCAAGATGCTAGAAAGATATTAGATGCAGGATATAAAATATTAATGAAATGTGAAGAATTAAGGGTGAGTAGAGATTCTTGGTCAAATAAATATAAAGAGATGAAGAATGAATAGAGTTAATCTAGGCTGTGGGACAGATATAAGGGCTGGATGGATTAATGTTGATTGTAATAAAAATCCTGGAGTGGATGTAATTCAAAATTTGGATGAATTCCCTTGGAAATTAAAGGATAATAGTGCAAAGGTCATTATTGCTTTTGATATTTTAGAACATGTTAAAGAACCATTAAAATTTTTAGAAGAAATCCATAGGATTCTAAAGCCTGGAGGGGTTGCAGAAATTAGAGTTCCCCATTGTAAATTTAAGGGAGCCTATTCTAATTTTGGCCACAGAAACTTTTACCACGAAGATGCTATAGATTGGATAACTTGGAGAGTATCATCAGATCTTTCAAATAGAAAGTTGTCATTTAAATTACTACAAAAGAAAGTTCTAAGAGGAAGATTAAGATTTTGGGACAAAAGAGTAATAATATGGAGGATTCAAAAGAAAGATGAATAAAAATAAAGATACATTTTTAAGAGAAATTATAATAAATAATGATAAGGTTCAGGATAAGAATCTTTCATTATTTGAAGGAAGTATTAAAAAAGATAAAGAATATTGGGAGAAATATCATAAGACTATTTCAATAAGATATTTTAAATTACAAGAGGTGAAGAATGAGAAAAAAAGTGTGTAAATATTTCCCATGTGATGTAGCAAGAGAAAGTGGAAGAGATTGTGCTGATTTTGAAACTTGTCAAACCTATAAATTTTATCAAAGGTATGGAACTGAACCTCTATATGTTGGTGCAATGACAGTTTCTCCAAAAAGAATTATTACTAAAGAATTGGTAGATAAATTATTTAAAGAAGATATGAGGGATTTTTAGTTTCACAAAATAATCAAAAGACTTAAAAACTATGTTTATCTTTTAATATAAACAAAAACATTATGGAAAAAACAAAAGGAAGTGATGATGAAAAAGGTTTATCTTTGAAACCAGTTTGCGAAGGATTGCGTGTTGGAGTTAAGTCTGATGGTAAGAGTTATTCAGTTAGGGAAGATAGATCAAGATATTTCTGGCCAGAGGAATGGTTTCAGTTCATTGGATTAGTGCGGGAGAATAAAAGACCTATTTTTGAAATTACTATTGGGACAGGGGGTAGAATAGATGAGATTCTCCATATTAAACCCAGAGACTTCGATTGGGATAGAAATAATCTTACATTAAGAGTAACCAAACGGAAGGCAGCTAAAAAAGAGAAGGTTGGAAAGCCTAGAACATTCAGTATAAGTTCACAACTCGCTAGAAAGATGAGGGCCTATATAAAATCAAACAACATAGAAGATGATGAATTAATGTTTAAAGTGTCCTCACAAGCTGTCTATCAGATGATGAAGCGTATTCTAAAGAAGATGTTAAATAAGAAGGGAGAACAGATTGATTGGTGGAACTTCTCATTACATAACATTAGAAAAACTCATGGAAACTATTTGAAAGCAATGGAAGTAGATTCTGGAGAAATCTGTTATCGGCTTGGACATGATTTGAATACTTTCATTAAACATTATGGTTCTGCGAATATCTTTGATAGGAAGGATAAACTTGGAATGGTTAAAATCTTGGGGGATGTTTACGGATTCAAATGAGAAAAGAGGCTAGAATAAATACATTTGTAAAAACTTGTGATGCCTTTCAAGAAATTTGTCTTGATGAAGAATTATCTGAAGAACTAATCCAAAATAAGATAAAAGATAAACAATTAAAGGAGAACCAATGTGTGGGTAATAACTAAATGTTTTTGTTTTACAATATAGATAAACAATGATAAAACTATCAACACTATTCATAATCGTAGGATTATTAGGTTTCTTTGGAATTGGATATATGCACGAGCAGACTCATGTAGAGATATTTAATAGTTATGGTATTGATAGCCACATAGAATACTTTTCCAACTTCCCCCATGTGGTAACTGTTCCAGATAAACCATGCCCAACTGATTCTTGTACCCTCGCAAATAATAATTCAGATTCTCTGATGTATCCATTAATAATAATTTATATTGTTGCAATTTTAGGATTTCATACTTTATTAGGATTAATTGAAATGCTAATTGATATTAAAATGATAAAATTAAATAATGGAGATAAAATAAATGGTTAGAATAAGGTTAGAATGGCATCCAAAAACTTGTGCATATTGTGATAATCCTATAGTTTGTACTATTAGAAAAAATACTTTTCTGAAAATAACAGAAATAATGGTATGTGAAGAATGTGCAAAAGAGATATGGGGAGAAGAGACTAGTAGGAGATTACCTTAGATGATAATTCAAATAATCATCGTAGTTATATTAGTTGGAATAATATATAAAATGTTTAGAGATTTCCTATGATAATATGGTTATGGGATTTTATGTATAATTTAGTAATGATAGTTTTAACAGTAATTCTTATTTTCTTAATTTATAGAATCTATATTTTTTCTAGTGAAGATAGAAAGGGGATTGCAAGAGTATGAAGAAACCATTATATTTAGAATTTGTAAATAAAGGGATAGCCAATAGATTTGAATTTAAAGATTATGAATTAATTGAAATGAATAATAATCTTCGGAAGTATCCAGATTTATTTTATAAAATTTTAATGCACGAAGTATCTCATGAAGAAGGATCATATAAACCAAAAGACTTTACCCATGATATGAAATCTAAGACTCCAGGATTATTTAGATTTATGATTAAGCATCCATTATCATTTACACAAGTTATGCCTTTCTATTGGGATTTTAGGAGGAATAAAGTTGTTTATGATATTAGTGTTATTACTAGTTGGATAATGGCCTTAGGGATTATGGCTGGAGTATTCTTTGGATTGAGGTGGTTGCTATGAATTGGTTTCCTTTTCTTATAGGTATTGCTGGGATTGTATTTTTTGGTTGGTTAATTTTAGCTGCTAGAAAAGAAAATAAGAGAATGAATTCTAAGAAGTAATTATATCTTATTGTATTGTGTGAACCTTACCTACTTAATATTAATTATTCTATCCTTACATTATAAATAAAAGTATCTATTTAATGATGTTTTACATATGTGACCCTTTACAACTTAAATACGGGCGTCACAAATTACATAAATCCCCTATAATCCAATATAATCAAAACCGATTTTCAACTTTTTTTAAATTCCCGTATATCCCAACCCTTCCCACGCATCCACATTATGTTTTGACCTAGTTGTCCAAGGTTTATATTCATCTTTTTTGCAAGTTGTCTATTACTCTCCCATCCGTTTTCACTAGTTTCTTTCCATATATTTGGCTGACAACTCAAGGGGTTTAATGGTTCTTTCCCGGGAGTTTGATTCTCAGCTTCAGCCATTGCCTCTAACTCCTGAGTTATCTTTAGGTTAAGTGCATTAGTAAATTTAAACTTTTCTTTTTCATATAAATCCGTAACTTCTTTAGGTGGGCAATCAACACTCCAGTTACGTAGTGGAGAAGTTCCACCATCCCTAATAACATATAATGGATGCTCATACATCTTACTACGCTGTGCATTATATTGGTAAAGTTTTGGGGTCATTCGAGATTTCATTGTTTTTTTAGACCATCCCTTACATTCAAATTTAACATGAAACAATTTAAGTGCAGCACTATCTAAGAAGTCTTCATAAGGGCTTGTGAATAGAGTTATTATATTCTGATGCCTATACGTACTTAATAGATGATTTAGAAATTTATTTACTTTAGATTGCCAATCTCTCCTATTAGTGGATGTCTGGGCTTCATCAAAAATTACAACCTTATATTTTTTTTTATGGAGATTAGAATCTGTCTTATTATTAAATTGATTAATGATTCGCATTAGTCCAGGAAAGCTAAATGATACTTGTTTAGTCACATCGAACTCTGGGTCAAGTTCTAAGGCAACTTCAATAGCATTAAAACTTTTTCCAATTCCAGTAGGTCCTGTGAATAGTGCATTAAGATTTAAATTATTCCTAATACGTTTCTTAATCCAACGCACCCAAGAGGATTCACCTTTCTTATATAAAATTAAATTTTCCATTAATCATCTTCCTCATCATCATCTTCCTCATCTTCATCCCCTTCAGAGTATGCTTTCTTTTTGAGATAATTAGTTCTCTTCAATAATTGATTCAAGTCTCTAAACAATCTTCTTATTAAGACAAGTTTTCTTTTAGTAAATTTAGAATGTTCATCGTCCCCCATACGAACATCCTTCCCATTCAAAGATTCCTCAATAACTAAAAGTTCTTCCTCATATTCCTGATAATTCTTTTTCATGGTGCCATCATATTGTGGAAGAAGAATATCTGCTAATGCCTCTATAGACTGTATGTACTCTGAACGACTATCTGGAACATAATCTAAATAAGTTACCCCCCCATTGATAACTGGTTTTTCATATCCCCCACGAAATTCATGAGTACTTAATTCAATAACTATCTTCTTTAATAATTCATGAACTATTGTAGGATGAGTTACAGCATCGTTTTGTTTTGTATAGAAGTCTGCCATTAGTATTTTTCACCCTTATGGATTGAAGGAACAAAATATTTCTTTAAAGCTTTTTGTATCTTTTTAACACATTCATCCAATGCACAATCAGATTCGTATGAATAGACTATTATATTTCTAGCCCAACCCCTCTGCAGCTTAACGTCTCTTCTAGTAAATTTTATATCCTTAAAGAAACTTTCTATCTCCTCAGTATCTTTTTCTATCATTGGGCTAGATAATACAATGAGTTGTCTTACCATATCTCTTTTAGCTCTTATAATTTCATCTGTTGGAACAACAATCCCCCCAACCATCCCAATAGATACTTGAGTAATCTTATCTATCCAAGACCTAATAGATTTTAAAGTTTCCTTTGTCATATCAAATGGAATTTCATTACTAATCTCTTCAACCATAATTATCTTTTCCCAAACATTTTCCCCATCCAACCAGGACCTTGTTCTTGTTGTGGATTAAAATTTAATCCATCACTCATCTTCAGACTAGAGAATATCTTTTTACTTTCCATACCATTAAGACTTCTAGTATAGCATGAGAATACTGCACGATACATCATCCCACTAACAGAATCCATACGAGCAGAATCAGGAGTTCCTTTATTCATATAACAACTATTATCAAATCCTACACCTGCAGGAACAAAACCAAACCTTTCTAAGTTACAAACAAATTCTTTATTTATTTCTTCTATTACTGATTCCATAAGATAACCTAATTGTTGTTGAGAGATTATAGCCATCGTAGAATTATTATTCATAACTCCTGTAATATAGGATATGATATATCCCCTACAAGAATCATTAACTAATGGAACTCCTGAAGGATTCATTATCCATAACCCTTTTTCTTTATCAAAGAACTCTCCCTTAAGTGAATGGTTAAGATTATCAACGATAGTATTAGGATCTATCTGTCCAACAATATTTGAGATAGAACCTTCTGGGGTGTACATAGGCATCTGTTGTTCATCTTGAGGATAACCTTGTGGTGATTGTGGTTCCATTAAAATTTGTATTGAGTTGGCATCTCTTTAGGATATGCTTCTCGGTATTTATCATAAACTTTATTTCCTTCATTATAAGACTTAATCAGATAATATCCAAACAAAAAAGAAAAAGGTAAGAATGCTAAAAACCATATAGTTTCAAAGGATAATAATAATATGGAAAGAAGAATACTGATATTACAAAGAATAAAAAAAGCTTCTCCTTCCCTAGTAATGCTTGAATATAAGAATGACATTCTTATATAATCACCTAATCTATTATTACTTATTTGTGGTTCCATTAACTAACAACTGGAGCATTAGAAATAGCAGGACCTAGTATCCTTGCAACTTCTTCTAATTTATCAGCTACCCCTTTTAATCCATTATACTGAACATAACTAGCAATGAAAACAATTAATATAAATATAGTAATCTGTATAAAGTCCTTATACTTTTCCCAAAAACTATTGAATGTAAATCTCTTCTTTGCATTAGCTTCATTATCAAACTTCCAAGCAGTAGCATCTTGGTTTACACATTTCAAATTTATAACTGCAACCTTCTTTGTCTTACCATCTCCTCCTGCATTTTCAGTATCTACATAACCAAAGCTTTCTGGAAGGATAGGTTCAAAGTCATCCATCCCTTTTTGTACTAAATATAACTCACGATTAAAACCAATTAAAAATCTTGATGCTGGTGGTGGAAGTTCAATAGTTCCTACACCTTTACGCTTAAGTCTAAAAGTAGTTATACCTCCAATAGCTTGTGATTTAAAGTAACCACCTTTTCCATGGATAATATCCCTAGTCTTATTATCAGACCTTGGAATAAGTATTGTAACTGGAATATTAAATGCTAAGTTTTCTTTTCTTTTCTTTCCAAAAAATAATACCCCAACAATGATTATTGCTCCACCAACTAACCAGAAAACTAAACTTAATGTCCCGCTAACTGCAGAACTTACTACTGCTCCTCCAACTGCCATTCAATATTAATAAATATCTTTCCTTTTAATATCTTTTGTTTTATGTGTGTGTGTTTTATTTATCTCACCAACAGATATATATAGTAAATGTTACATCTATTGTTATGGCTAAGATTGTACCAGCAGGAAGAATTGCAAGAACAGGCCGTTTCATTGAACGACCAAAACAAGTTATTCAAACTGTTTCTTCTCCAGCACCGACTAAACAATTAACTAAAGAACAGATTACTCAAATGGAAAAAGAGTTTTATTCTAAAAGAGGAACTGAACAAACAAAACTTCTTTCAGAAAAAATACAAGATAGAGTAAAGGCAGTTGAAAGATATAGACAACAAGTAGAGAATGCAAATAAGAGAAAAGATAAAGGAAAAGCATCTGCTTTAGAAGGGGCTTTAAATAGATTATCAAGAGCAGAAGAAACATTAAGTTCATATCAATCAATGCAAGGTAAGGCTTCTTCTGGAAAATATAGATTTGTTGATATAATTTCTGCAGCTCAAGGAGAAGCATTCTACAAGGCTGAGAAAGTTAAATTTGAAACACCATCAAATGCACCTACTGAAGGAATAATGATAACTGATCCAACTACTGGAAAAAGAACATTAACAAGTGAAAAGGGATATGAAAGAATGAAAGGAGATGCAGAAATAATAGAAGCATATAAGGCGGGGGATACATCATTTACTCAACAACAATTAAAGACCATTGAATATTATAAACAACAGCCATCATCAGAGATATATGAATCTCCAAAACAATCACAACAATATTTTAAATCAGATATTAATTCGCCGACTGGTGATGGGTATATTAAAACTTCAACAGTAGCAGGACCAACTGATTTTTTTCAAGAGGAATATATTCAATCATTAACTACAAGTCCTACCACAAATTTAGAAGTAACTAAATACGGGGGAGTTTCATTACCTTATGGTCAGAAAGATGTTAAATGGTATGAACCTCAGTTTGGAACTATTACTACAGATATTCCAACAGGGGTTAAGAAAGTTTCTCTTATAAAAGAAATGAAAACAAAAGAATTAATAAGTCCTACAATCTCAATGCCTTCAGAAGTAATAGTACAAAAGGAAGCAGAAAAAATTAGTACAAAAATTTCTTCAGAGTTATCACCTGTATTTCAAGAGAAGATAAATATTGGAGAGTTAACTGTTAAAGAAGCTGAAACTAAATTTAAAGAAGAAGCATCAAAACAATTTGATATTAAATGGGGAGAAGCAACTGGTTCTAAAAGTTTCAAGGAACAAATAAAAGCAAGTGAACAATTTAGAGGACAATTCGCTGAAGCATTTAGTCCAGAATATAAGGAAGAAAAGTTTAAAAAAACTGTTGAATTTGGGGCAGATATTTTAGCTGCAGGAGTTACTACTGTTGCACCACCAATAGGTATTGCTTACTTTGCTGCTAAGGGTGCTTGGAAAGCATCTAGGGGTGCTGAAAAAGATATAAGGGTCGCAGAATATTCTCCAAGTGGAGATTTATTCTTACCAACATATCCTAAATTAATTCCTTCAAAAGAATCTGAAGAAGCTGGAATGTCATTTTTATTTTCAGGAATTTCAGGAATAGGATATGTAGGAAAGATTGGTGGTGAAATTACTGCATTAAGAAAAGCAGAAATAATAAAAAAACCATGGACTGTAACTTCCCAAGAATTATTTAAAGAGGGAGATAAAACATATTTAAGAGTTAGTGGTAGTAAAACAATAGGTACTGCTTCTGCCGAAGGTGAAACAATCTTTCCAATTCAAATGGGTGAGAAAGGAGAATTTAAAATATTAGCAGGTAGAGGAAAAGTTAATATAAGGGTTGAAGACTTCATGAAGAACCTTCAAGGATATGAGGATCCAATTATAAGAAGTAGTGTTGATTTTGGTTTAGTTGGTAAGGGGAATGTTAGTCCTGGTTTCGCAAGGGTTGGTGGATTAAATGTAGTTTCAGAACCAAAGATATTTGTAACTAGTGGGGAAGGATATGTTACTCCAGACTTACTACAAAATATAAAAGTAACACAAAAGAATGTTCCATCACAATGGTGGAATGAATTGAAATTAGGACAAGGTCCTGGAAAAAATATAGTTAAACCAGTAATAGATATTGAAGGAACTTACATAGGAGATACAACAACACAATTTACATTTGGTGGATTATCAAGAAAAGAAGGAGAGAAAGTTTTATATACTTCTGGAAAATTATTAAAGGCTAGATTATATCCTACAGAAACAAGATTTACAGGATTATTCAAATCTGAAGTATTTGGAGAAACATTAGTAAAAGAAACTCCTATTACAACTTCATTTAAATCTTTTCAAGGTGGAGGAGCTAAATCTTCTAAGGAATTTTTAGATGATTTATATAAACCAGTTCAAAAAGTAATTACTAAACAAATAAGTAAACCTTCAGTTATTCCAAAGATAGTTGGAGAACAATTTGCTGGACAATCTTTTGTTTCAACTACACAGACAGCAGGAACTGGGTTAGAAATAACTTCCTCATTAGCACCACAAATAACAACATTATTTGGGGTAGCAGCTAAACCAATAATAAAGATTAAACCATTAACATTTATTAAGTCTATAGATAGAAATATCAGTAGATCAAAAACAAAACAAAATGTAATTATAAAAGGAGATTCATTAAGTAAACAAGCAACAAAATTATTTTCTGATGTTTCTGCAACAACTGATTCTTTACAAGATTATGTTGCTAAGACTGGGCTAAAATCACAAACAAAACAAATCCAAAAACAAGTTACAGAAACAATACCTCCTGCAATATTTATGCCATCTCCTTCAAATTTTCCTTTTACTCCAACACAGCCAGGATCTGGAAAAATATCTTTACCACTATGGCTATCTGGTAAACCTGTAGTTTCTATTGCAAAGAAAAAACAAGGTTATATCCCACAAGCAAAAACTAAAGGTGGGAAGTGGATGTCATTATCTAAGAAACCAATGACTAGAACCTCTGCATTATCTAGGGCTGCAAGAGCATCAGATAATACAACCTCTGCACAATTTAGAATTAAAAAAGCTAAAGGAAAAATTTCTCCTAAGAAAGATAATTACTTCGGAAGAACTTCTAATAAATATAGACCTTATAGAATTAAGAAGGGAAAACCAATAAAACTCCATGACCAATTTATTGAGAAGCGAGGAAAGAGAATAGATACTTTAGGAGAAAAGAAAGGATTAAAATTAGCAAAGTATGTTAAACAACAAAGATGGTTAATAGGAACAATAAAGAAGAAACCTAAAAAGAAAAATCCTTGGTTAATATAATGGCAAGACCTAAAAAATTCCCAACAAAAATCGTAAGAATAAGAAATTCTGATTTAGAGAGATTAAAAAAACTAGCAAAAATCAAAGGTCTATCAGTTCCAGATTATTTAAATTTAAGGTTATGGAAATGCTAAGTAAAAAAGGACAGACAGCTCCTGTTGCAGGATTAATATTTATAATTCTAATTTCTGCTTTTGCAATATTCTTATTGATTGTAGGATTTATTGGGAATGAAATAGGAACTGAGATGAAACAAAAAATGGGTGGAGGAATTCCAGAGATTAATCAATCATTTGATACAACGATTACAACTTCAACAGTTACAATAAATACCTTATGGTATATATTATTTGCAGGTTTACTTTTAGGTTTAATTGTTCAAGCAGTAATGGCTCAACAATATCCTAAAGTTATGTTACCAATATTTATTCTTACTTTAATAATAACAGTTATAATAGCAATAGTAATTTCTAATGCTTATGTTGCAATAACTGAACAAGCAAACATTGCAACTGCAAGTGCATTCCAAGTTGGAATATATTTTATTATGACTAAATTACCATACCTTGCAGTTATTGTAGGAATATTATCAATAGTAATAATATTTACTCGTGATGGTGCAGTTGGGGGATCTGGGGGAATTGTTAATTAAATATGGAAAAACACCGACGGGAGAAACAGAATATGTATTCTAAGCGATTCTTAACAACTTTAATGGTAGCAGTGGTATGTTTAATAGTCCTAATTCCTACAGTTTCAGGATTTGAATTTGATAATGTAAAAGATTCAACTTCAATTACTTTTGATGGAAAACAAATAAAAGATTTACCTTTACTAGAAAAATATGCACCAATTAAAATAACTAATGCATTTGGATTAGGTGCTACACTCTTTGAAGGTTATATCTCCCAACACAATGAAACCTGTGGGATAGATTGTAGTTCTACAATGGAAATTAAAACGGGTCAAGACGGAGTTTTAGTTGATGATGTAGAGTTTAGAACATTACAAGAAGAGGGAAATTGGATTGAACAAAACGTTCGTTCATATCAATTTAAATATTTTGGTGATGTAGAAGATTTTGAAAAGGTATGTGAGGAAGATGGAATATCCAAGAATGGTTCAATTAAATATTCATGTTCAGAAATAAAAACTGGTTCTCATAAAGGTTGGATAAATTATAACTTGGGTGATGAGGTTCCTGAAGGAATTTATACTGTTAAGTTAGATGCGAATAAAAAGCCTTCAAGGACAGTTGATTGGGTAATTAAAACAAACGGGGAGTGGTTGGAATCGTGGGCGACTTGGGGGAATATCACTGAAGGAGATGATGCAGAAGTTGTATTAAATAGTCCAGCAGATAATTATATTTTATTAACTAATCCTCAATTTTTTAATGCAACAGCAACAATAACTGGAGGAGCAACAATAACTAATATGTCTTTATGGACTAATGAGAGTGGAAGCTGGACACAATATAATGATTCTTACGGGGCAACAACCGTAAATCAATCTTATGATACTTTTGGAGATGCGAGTATTAATACAAGTTTATGGACTATGGCAAAAGTAGATGGAGGTAATTATGGTGAAACTGGAGGATATATTTGGGTTTCAGGAACAAGTGGAGGTGGAGCAGATTCAGCTTCTGCAACATCCAACAATCTTCCAGCTATAGGATTAATTGATTATGTTTATATAGATTACTCTTTAGCTGTAAGTGTTTCATTTACCTGTGGCTCATCCTCTGGTGTTGCATTTGGAGGAATGCCAGGAGTAAGTATTTCTTGCTCAGGAGATGGTTGTTCTAATAGTGATGTTGGAGTAATAGAATATATTCGAAGTGGAGATAAATTTGAATTTTATAAAAATGGAATTTATGTATCAAATAATACTCCTTCCACGAATGTTATAACTCTTTCTTGTGGTGCAATTAATAATGGACACTGTGATTCAAAAATGTATGATACTAAATGGAGTGGAGATGATTCAAGACTATGGGGAACATCAGCAGAATTTATAGTCAATAGAACCATAACAGACACAACTCTTTGGAATGTCCAAGCATGTGATTCTGATGGAGATTGTGGATTTTCAACAGCCAATAGAATTTTATTAATTGATATAGATGAACCAACAACAACATTACAATCTCCAACAGGAACTTTAGATTATGGTGTTGTAGATGAAAATGAAACTCTTAATGTAACTTTTACAGATACAAATTTAGATACTTGTTGGTATGATTACAATGGAACAAACATAACTATTGATGGTTGTGTATCTGGAGTTAAGAATTCTACTAACTTTATTTTAGAATATGATAACACAAATATTACTATTTGGGCAAATGATAGTGTTGGAAATTATAATGGAACAGTTTATTCATGGGATTATTTAATATTTGAAAACTCTCAAACATATCCTACTATTTCTCTTGAATCTGCAACAGAAACATATATAGCTAATCTAACTTATGATTCTTCTTCGTTTGGAGTTATTACTGGAAAGTTAATATTAAATGGTACTGAATATACCGGAACGAGAACTGGGTCTGGAAACAATGCTATTTTAACAACAAGTACAATAATGCCTTCTATAAGTGCTGAAACAAATTTTACAGGATATTGGACTATTAGTTTAACTAATTCTACTGGAACAACAGATTATAATTTAACTTCCCATAATGTAACAGTTTCAATAATTGATTTTGGATTATGTGATGATACCTTAACTGTTCCATTTTGGAACTATACAATATTGAATGAAACTAATGGTGGTGAAATAAATTCTACATTTGAAGGGACATTTACAATAAGACAAACTGGGGGAACAGCAACAAATGAATTTTATTATTCTGATACTAATGGAACTAATTCTACATTTGACTTTTGTATATCTCCTGGAACAGAAAGTTATACTATATATACAAATATAAAACTTACTAAAACAGGTTATGTGGATAAATTCTATAACTATGAAGAAGTAATAGTTACAAATGCTACTAGAGAAGATAATCTCTATATGCTTACGTCAGAAGATTCTACTTCGTTTATAATTCATGTAGTTAGTGTTAGTGGTTTAGATATTGACGACGCAGAAGTTAGAGTTCAAAGATATTATCCTGGAACTGGAGAATGGCTAACTACAGAAATTGTAACTACAAATTATGTTGGAGAAGCAATAGGACATTTATTATCTGAAGACGCGGATTATAGATTTAAGATTTATCAGGAAGGTATTAGCACTTATAATTCAACATCAACTAAAATCATCTGTACTGTTGCACCATGTACAGTTACACTTATAATTCCTACAACAATTCTTCCTGGATATGAAGAAGTTGAAGATATTGATTCAACATTAACCTTTAGTACTACAACTAATGTTTTTACATATACTTATTCTGATACTTCAGGATTATTTTCAAGGGCTAGATTACAAGTATTTAGAGTTTGGCCATCAAATGCAACAATGATTATGCCATGTAATGAAACAAAAACAACTTCTTCAGGAGTTATGACTTGTGATATTTCTGGTGGGATTAATGGAACTTATCAGGCTTCAGGGTATATAATTAGAGATGCTGCAGAATTCTTGGATAAAAGAATAAATAGGAATCTTGGAACTAATATATTCAATGCTATTGGATTGGATGGGATTTTATGGAGTATATTTATATTTATGGGGATTATAATGATAGGAATTACAAGACCAAGTATGGCAATTATCTTTGGTGCAGTAGGAATTATTACATTATCATTAATTGGATTAATAAATATCGGAGCAATATCTATAGTTTCAATAGTGGCAATAGCTATAATATTACTTATGAGGGTGGGTAGAGAATGATGAATAAAAAAGGCTCTTTAGTTTTAAGAGATGTTGTTTTTATGATGTTAATAGTTAGTGCTATCTTTGTTTTTGCTGGATTATTTGTTAGTGAAATGTCTTTGAATTATGAAAATACAAATATGACTGATGAATGGGGAATTTCAAAGACAAATGATTTAGCCAGTTCTATGTTAGAAGATACTTCAGGAGATATGGAAAGTGCTGGAGATTCATTAGGAACTGGTATTTGGGATTTAGTTATTGGTGGATTAAAAAGCATTGGTGGAATCTTAGAAATGGTAGTAACAGCCCCAAATACAATTGGTAACTTAGTTAGTGGGACTTTAGTAGATATAGGAATCCCCTCCTCGATGGGTTCATGGATTGGTTATTTAATTTCAGGAATATTATGGGCAGTTATTATATTCACCATTTATAGTTCATTTTTGAAAGGGGGAAAATTGTGAGATTAAAATGGATACTGTAATAAAAAAATGTAAATGTGGAAAAGAATTTAAATCTCCTAGATGGGCGAATAGAATATACTGTTCCAGAAAATGTTCAGTAAAATATAGAAGAAAATCTCCAGCATTATGGAAAAAAGGTATGACTCCTTGGAACAAGGGAAGAAAAGGATTACAAACAAGTTATCGAAAAGGAAGAACTTGGAATTCAATTTGGGGAGAAGATGAATCTAATAAAATGAAAATGAATTTGAGAAAAAAGAAATATAGGGGTGCAATAAGTATTAATAGTTATGGCTATTTTAGAAAACGAAGTCCAAAAACAGGAAAATATTTTTTAATTCACCAACAAATATGGAAAGACAATAATCTTGGATATATTCCTAAAGGGTTTTGTGTTCATCATTTGGATGGAAATAAATTAAATAATAATAAAGATAATCTATTGTTATTAGATTTTCAGACTCATACAAAACTTCATCATACTGGAAGGAAACATACCTTAGATGCTAGAAGAAAAATGAGTATTGCAGGTAAGGGGAGAATATTCACAGAAGAACATAAAAGGAATATTAGTAAATCAACAAGGAGAAATAAATAATGGTAATGTTATATGAACCACCAACAAATGTAACTGATGCAACACAAATGGTTAATTGGATAAATAGTACAACTTCCTTATGGTTGTTTCAAGGAATCTTAGGTGGGATATTTGTAATCTCACTTATAGCTATGCTTAAGAATCAAAATAATACAGCATCTAAATCTTTCTCCGCAGCAGCATTTGTTACAATGATACTATCAGTTTTAGCTAGAACAATGGATTTAATACCTACATGGTTTATGAGTATATGGATTGTTATGGTTGGATTAGCATCTATCTGGATGTATGTAGAGGGAACACAATGAAGAAAAGATATATAATTGGAGGAATTGTAATAGAATAGAATGGCAAAGTTAAATATTATTATAATGTTACTTCTTATAACTATAATTTCATTTGCTAGTGCAACCGCAACAGATATTGGAACAAAGAAATCAAATGATTGTATTGACTTAGTCCAGATTTGTGCAGATTGTACTTATGTTAATTTTACTTCATATACTTATCCAAATGGGACTAGAACTGTTTGGGAAGTAGAAGGAGTTCAAAATGGCCCTTCATTTACATATTATAATTGTAGTTTAACAAATCAATTAGGTACTTGGATAATTGATGGTCATGGAGATTTAGAAGGAGTTGATACTGTTTTCACTTATACTTATGATGTAACACCTACAGGAAATCCAACCCCTGAAGGAATGCCTATGTTTCAAATGGGTGTTATAATTATTATATTTGGAATCTCTTGTTTCTTATTATATTTATCGTCGGAAATGGGTGAAGTTGGATTTAAAATATTCTTTATGTTTACTTCTCTAGTTTTCCTAATGGCTGCAATGCTAACTGCCTATATGGTTTCAATGGATGGTAATGTTGTGGCCGCAACTAATGCTACAACTCTTGGATTAATTACTGTACTTGGAATAGTATTATTCATAATCTTTATCTACATAATGATAAGGCAAACTGTAAATGTATTAGATATGTTTAAAATTAAAAAAGGATTGAAGATGGATTATAATGTTGGAGAGGGAAATAAAGTTTCGGGATATGATACTCGAAGAGCATATTAATATTTAGAATGGCAATAAGGGATACTAGAACAATCAGGGTAAAAATTAATTTTATAGAGGATATACTAGATAAAATAATCGAAGATGAAGAAGAAAAAGGAAGGGATGATACTAAATATCCTATGGCAACAAAAATTCTAAGAGAACGGATTATTAAAGCTGGTGGATTAAAATAAGGTTACGAGTTGTTACATCGGGTTATTTAGATATATAAGTAATTCTCTATTTAGTTTTCTATGCAGTTTTTTATTAATGAAAAGGGAGGTTTAAGTTAAATATGGAAAAACTAACCTTAAAGAAAAAAGGTATGTCCATTGGGGATATGTATCCAGCAGTTCTAACAATTGTTTTAGTAGGTATTGTACTTGGTGTTGGACTTTATGTTCTAGCAACATTCTCTACACAGATTTCGTCATCTACAACTGCTCAAACAGCAGTTAACACTACAATTACAGGATTAGCAACATTTGCTGATTGGATTGCAATTATAGTAGTTGTTATCGCAGCAGCTATTGTACTCGGTGTAGTACTATCTTCATTCGGTCAACAAGGCTCAGGTATTTAATCACATGAAAATGAGAAGCATTCAAGATAAGAAAGGAATGTCCATTGGGGATATGTATCCAGCAGTTTTAACGATTGTTTTAGTAGGTATTGTACTTGGTATTGGACTTTA
>Ga0207997_1000673_pt1 | contig 17426 bp, 24 predicted proteins | sample AntAceMetag02UKN_FD_184777 | JGI IMG/M metagenome (GOLD analysis project Ga0207997, IMG submission 184777) | Saline lake microbial communities from Ace Lake, Antarctica - Antarctic Ace Lake Metagenome 02UKN (SPAdes) (version 2) | ecosystem: Environmental > Aquatic > Non-marine Saline and...
TACCATTTACCAAAAGTAGTATTAACCCAATTGGTATTTCCATTTAATGTGAAATCATGTAAATAATCTGAATAATCTTTCCACGGATCAGTTTTATTATTAAATGTTAAATTTAAAACTAATTCATCAACTGTAGTTGTACTAGTAGTAGTTGTTGTACCTTCAGCACTACTATTAGAATCTGCATAAACTGTATAATAATCACTATTTTGTCCAGGTAAAATATCAAACGTTACAGTATTTGTAGTATTTGATACAACAACTATCCCAGAACCGTCACCTTTTGTTATATTAAATGTACCGGAATCATTTATAAGATATGTTAAATTTAATGTTACTCTTGCCGTCTGTGGATAATCTAACCCAGTAGATATCTCCATAGTATTAGCTGTCAATTTATATGTATCTTCATTCTTTTCAATAAATATACTCATTGTCCGATTGGATGAAAATATATCTATTAAACCATATTTTATGTTAGTACAATTAAGACACCCATATTTAGAAGTTGTTGGATTAAAAACACCACCCCATCCAGTAGAATTAAAAGAACCATATTCTATAAGATTATCATTGTTCATATCAAACAATATAGTATTATTTAAAGAATCAATAGTTCCACGTTCTGAAGCGGAATCGATAATAGTTATATTTGTTTGTTCACCATCATAATACCAATGATGAGATTTTATAAAATCCGCATTATCATCTGAAGTATAAAAGTAATATCTATTGTAATAACCTGAACCAAGAGAACCACCACTACAATATGTTTTACTGAAACAATAACTTAATCCAGTAATACCGCCCAACATTTCGGCATTTCCTGAACTATCATAAAGTAATGAAATATTCATAAATGTATTTAGATGTGTGCCATTTCCAGTAGTATTCATTATTAAACTATTTGATGTTGTTGAAGTAGTAAACAAATTAGATAAACTAATCAAATTTTGATAAATACCTTCACCTTGATTATTTCCAGAAACATTAGTTCTTTCAACTAATATATCACCGAATTTAATAAAATAATTCTTTACTGGTTGTGAAGAATTAAAGTATGGTTTCCAATCAAAAACCGCTCCAAATTGTGCATCTGCGGTTCCTATATAATCTTCAAGATCTCCACCATATTGTAAAGTAAATTCTCGATAATCAGGATATTGGGTAGAATAATACGCTGTAGCTGTTGACATTCCAAAATATTGATTACCTTTCCCATATGAACCTAAAATATAATTATAAATTCCTCCTGCACCTGCAACGGTTTGAGTTGTATTTCGTAAAGAAATCCCATTCTTCCAATATGATTCTCTTACATCATCATCATAAGGTACTTGTTCATAATCAATAAATGGTTCACCTAAAGCGTATACATAATATCCTTGTGCTTGAGAATGTCCTGTCCCTCGTTCTTCACCACCATCAATTAAGATAACCGTATCATCTTCATATGACCAATTGTTTCTCATATAAAATATGTCATCAGCATTATCAAATCTGAATTTAGATAATAATCCATCAAAATTTTCCGAAGATGTATAATTTGAATCATCTAAAACTGGTTTATATGTATGTAGTGTTGTATATTGGTTTAAACCATCACCCTCACTAAATGATAAATTTCTTAGATGAATAGACATATCTTTTATATCTACATCATCACATAAATTTGCAGTATACATCAATAAATCCCAATCTGGCAAAGAACCATCTGATGCTGCAAAAAATGTAAATCCATCACCGGATTGTATTGCCCTAAAATTCTTATATTGTGTTGGACCACCCATTAAATTTTCAGCCTCATATTTGTGGTCGAGGACTAAATAAGGGTATTCTTTTGCCATAGCACATATAGCATTATCATAACTTTCATATTTTGTAAAATCTACACGATTCCAAAATGTTAATACTTCTGATAAATGAAACATTGCATAATTGTAATAAGAAAAATGTTCTTGATAAAAACTTTCTGAATCATTTTTATATGATCTTAACATTGAAACTTCTCTATCTTGCCATTCATCAACCATGTTTGGACCATAATAATAAGCGTCTTGTGGTAAGATTAGTGTTGGATTTACATCATACATTCCAGTTATTGAATATATAAATCCACCCATCCCAGAACCAAATCCTTTTCCATTATCACCAGCAATCTCATCATCATCATCATTATGTGGTTGTATGCCACTTATTTTAGTTATAGATACTGAAATATTATAATATGCTTCTATTATAAAATCATTAAACGTTTCATTTAATATAGGAAACATGATATCATAATTATGTGATACTTGCCATAATTCATGAATTGATTGGACGTTAGTGTAAGTTGAAGCACCTCTGGTAGCCCATCCATTAAGATAATCCATTGCCCTAATACACCTGGTATCACTTTTATTATATCCATGTAATAAACACCCATATGCTTGTTGCCTCCCTTGTTTTGCTCTAGGATCCACATCATTACCTGTCCATCCATCATTCCAAGGATCAGGATTAAAAGCGTAAAGCCAATTATAAGAACTATATACATATCCATTACTGGAATCTGTAAAATAAGGTTCATAATTATCATACCATTCGGTAAGATTAAATAACATATATGGCCTATCAAATACAGGAATTATTATCCTTTGTAAATTATTAGCTTTATTATCTTCTGTGTTTACATTTAATGAATCGAATTGTACATAACCTTTATGATACCCCCATGCTAAAGTATAATTACATATAACCAGTTGTTCAGATTGTTTTAAAAGTGTAACATTACCTTCACAAATATTTATCCCATTAAACGATACATTCCACATTGATAAATTTAAATCATCAGTCCCCGTATTTTGAAATGTAATATTTATTGGTAGATTCTCACCTATTGATTCTATTAATGAATTGTTTTCATGTGAAAAATTATAAGGTAAATCATATGTTATAGCATTAATAAAACCATCAGCTTGGGGTGGTGTACCTAATCTTTCAGAATTATAAATGTCTTCAATATCAGATATTGTAAAATTACTTCGATTCCACATTTTGAATTCATCAATATAACCATCCATTGGAGTACAATATCTTCCTTCCCCAATCCGTATTTCTTTACTTAATGTTTCTGCTAAATCATTATTTGGATAAACATTAGTATCTGTAAGAACACTATTAACATATTGTAAATTTACACTATTGTTTTGTAATATAAAAATATGATACCATTGCTCTGCAATTTGTTCTGTATCACCATCTATACCATGCCATGTTGAACCTGTTGAATTAGATATAAATGTCGTCATACCATATTTATTATTATTTTCAAAAATTCCTATTGCGTCTTGGTCTGCTTCATAACCTATTTGCCAATGACAAGAAGCTATACCATCACTGTTTGGTGTTGTCCGATAATATAACCAATATGAAACAGAAAAACCATTATTTATTGAAAAATTTGATGTTGCATTAATTATATCTCCTGCGGTTCTTGAAAAATTAATTGCACCATACCATTTACCAAAAGTAGTATTAACCCAATTGGTATTTCCATTTAATGTGAAATCATGTAAATAATCTGAATAATCTTTCCACGGATCAGTTTTATTATTAAATGTTAAATTTAAAACTAATTCATTACCACCACTAGAACCCAATATTGGTGTTGAATAAGTTCCAAGACCTGTAAAATTCACACAATTCGAACCAGTATCATAAATAGTATTATTAAAAAATCCTACACTAATATTTAAACTATCTTGCGAAAAGATAGGATCAAATGTACCAGATAAATTCCATGAAAATATAGTTGTACTATTCCATACATGAAATTTCTTAAAGAATTGATAATCTGACCAATCAATATATGTTCTATCATCAATATATATTTTAGTTCCGTCACGTCGAAGTTCAACGCCTTCCGACATTCCACAAACTTCAAACCACATTGCCCAACCGTTATCTTTAACTTCTTGAGCCACATCGTCAACGTTAAGTGATCCACCGAACCCTAATTCTCCTGAAGGTTTAATAGCTCTCCAGAAATTGGCTTCAACTCCTGCTAAGATTGCAGCAGCCCATGAATATCTTTGCTGTTGATACCAGAACCCTGAACAGATTTCGACATATTTATTTCCATTCTCTGCTGTGAAATTAAGTATACTTCCAACTCTAACAATATCCATACTATTATCGATAGGAACTTGTCTTTCAAAACCGATAGTTGCAGTTGAAAATATGTCTGCATTCACCATTACTGAAAACATTATCATCAATAGTCCGAATATTATTAGTTTTTTCATTTTGTTTCTGGAAATTCAAATACCGTTTCTGGTATATATTTTTGTTGATTTAATAATTTATCTACTGTTGAGGCCCCGATACATTCTTGATCGGTTGTTAAATTACCACCCAGTTCTTTACACATATCAATTTTACCGTTATCATATTGTGCATTAGCTACAAATATTACTAAACTTCCTATAATAAATAATTGTAATATTGTAATAATTATTCCTTTGGTTTTATCTGTCGTCTCTTTCATATTCGGTTATACCTCCAATATGCGGATACAATTAATACTACCAAAGTAACAATTAATACCCCCCAGATGGTTGTTTTTACTGGATCTGGAATTTGCATGAATGGTGCAGTAGATTGGTTATAAACCATATTAATTGTTCGACCATAAAATTTTGTAGTTGATTTTGCTTTTGATAAAGTTCTCATGGCTTGACGAATTATACTATCTTCATACCTTTCATCATTTTCTGGAGTATTATTTAATCCTTTCTGAGTTCCCCCATAATCTTCGTTAAATGTTTGCATTTCATTATAATTATCTTCAAAGACTTTAAATTCTGGTAAATCTTCACGTTCATAAGATACGGCTAAATTAGTTACCAGATTTGATATCACCATGATGCCACCTAAGAAAAGGGTAAGTATTATAATCATTTTTGATGCTGTACCTTCACCTCTCCTATTCATGTTTTATTCCTCCGAGTGATTACAAATAATGAAAAAACAGCTAGTGATACAATTAACATTACTGAAGACATAGTAATTTGAGTTATACCCATATAATATAGGCCAACAAATCCCCCGATTAATATTATTGGACCAACATAAACATTTGCCATAAAACCAAACAAAGCTACAATAATTATAATTATCGGAAAGAATAATGTATCATCTCCCCATGCTTTAACAAAATTACTTAAACTTTCACCAATACTAAATGATATCGATTTAACTACACGTTGACCTTCACCATCATTGGTATCTAATGTAGCGAATGCAGAAAATGCAGTAACATTAGTAACAGTTATTGTTGGTGAATCAAAAGTCCCGGTTGTACCAGTTACACAAGAATTATAATGTAAAGTAGTTCCAAGATAACTTGTATTATAAATGTGCATACAATATTCGTATGAATTTAAACCACTATAATCTAAAGTTACATATCCTGAACTGTTAGAAACTTTAGTAAATGTTAAACCAACATTCGCATTATAAATTGTATAATAAAATTCAGTAAAATCTTCTTGAAGAGTTACATAAAGAACTATTAAATCTTTAGTAGATGGAATTGTTGTCGCAGTTGCACTACTATACACCCGACTACCTTGATAATCTACAAAATATTTATAAAATACTGTATCATATTCTAATTTGGTTGTAGCTTCACCATCCTGATCTGTTGTAATCTGGGTAAGAAATAAATCGTCCCCCGTTGTAGGTTCTTGTTTGAATATTGAAATTGTTGCACCAGATGTACGTTCTCGTTCAATTTGTGATAAAACTCTGAATGTTACGTCACCTGTTTTGGCAGTATCAGAAGCATTAGTTAAATATACGCTAATGTTTAAACTTTGTTGAGGAGAAACATTAAATTCTCGGATAACTATAGGATAATCTGTGGTTTCGGTACTAAATGCACGTAAACTGATTATGTCTGTAGCATCAGAATTAAATGGGAATGTGAATCGGGTGATTCCTGTAGCAGTTAAATTTTCATATTGAAATATGCTACCTACCAACTGGACAGTAATATTTGAAGTTATTAACGCTAAAGTATTAGAATCGAAAAGATTTACAGTTATGTTAGCTTCAGCAACAGTAAAATTAAATTGTAATTGGGCAATAACTGTATTAATTAATACATTTCCATAAGCATCAGCAGCCCTAACAGATAAATTAAATCTACCTGTTTCGTTTATTTCTATAGTACGATTATATGTATAATATGCAATAATCCCTGTTTTTTGATCTGAAAAGAATTCTCCAGTAGCATTAAATATACTGATATTAAATAAATAATTGTTTGTATCATTAATTATTATATATAAATCTAAAGTTGTCCCTGTAACATTTGAACCGTTTAATACATCCATCCCGAAATTCGTATAATTAATATCAACTACTACTGGTAAAATTGTATCAACGAATAAAGTTAATGAATCATTATGAGACATCCCTAAATCGGTACAATTAATATCTATAAAATTTAATCCTTGAGTTCCATAAGCAGTTAAATATGTGAAATTTGTACTTTGATTTGTTAAATTATTAATAAATGCTTGATTTACATTATTTACTACCAAAGAACAATTTACACTTTCATTTACTCCACTAATAGTATAATTTATATTAGTTGTACCATTAATTCCTGTACCCTTGTCTGGATTAATTATTTTTACTGTAAGATTTATAGTTGTAGGATTAAAACCAGTTCCACTATTATATACTTCAGAAACTTCAGAAATAGTTAAAGCTCTAGTCCAAAATCCAACTTCATCAATAGTTCCATTAAAATTCCTATTTTTAAATGTAGGTGATTGGCCCATAATCATTTTAGATGAAGCATTAGATACTAAACCAGTTAATGGTAAACTATCAACCACAACGTTGTTTCTATAGACTGTAACGTGGGTTTTATTGTATGTTTGAACATAATGATATAATGTATTTACAGTATCATTATGATAACTTGAAAATACACTAGTTTCATTAGAATATAAACCTAATTGGGTTCCATTTCCCGTAACTCGGCTATCATAAAACCATAAAAGTTGTGTAGTTGTTTGTAAAATTATTGGTAAAGTGTTATCTGAAGGAATGGTATTGAATGTAATCCACATCGAGATAGACATTTCTTCTGTATTATTAAATATTGTATTATCGGTAAGTGTAAGATTAGTTCCACCTGTAGCTGTACCATTAAATTTATAACAATTATTTAATACACAATCGGTAGATGTATTACTTGCTTCACCAACAATCCAATCATTAGAAGCAAAATCATCTTCTTGATTAACATCGAAAGAATAATAATGGATCATTCCATCAGTTAATGAACCATAAACACTGAAACTACATAAAACAAACATGATTAATAATAATGGATATAATTTCATGCTTCCTCCTTAGTATATAACCCGTATAGCACAACAGCTATATATATCATCACCCAATACACCATATTCGGCATAATTATCGGGATAAATTTAGTTTGTGCAATAAATAAATCGAACCTAACGTCACCGATAAACGCACCATAAACATTCGCAGCTATCATAGCCATTAAAATAATAAATCCTACCCATATTATAATAAAGATCATAAATACAGGACTTGTAGGAATCTTTCTAGCTAACATTAAACTTGCAATCGGTAAAAATATAGCTAACATTATCGCTGCTAAATCCCATGCAGCTAAATAATTAGTTTGATATTCATCTATAAATTGTTTAGTAGAATTGGTAACGTTTATTCCAGAATCCGGTAAAGTATCTATTCGGGTATTAAATTCATTCACTACGGTCCATACAAAGAATAACGTTAATACAAGCATTAACATCAGACCAATCGCCGTAGCTATATCATCCAAATTGGCATTCTTGCCAAAGTTTCTCATTACCTCTACCTATTTTACCTTAATTTCGCCAGAGATTGCTCCACCACGTTTCAATCCACTGACAAACAAATCTATAAATCTGAAATATATTAATATTAAAAATACCGCGCAAATTGAATAAAACATTATATCAAATATAATAATAAAATTCGCAGCGTCAGGAGAATGTTTAACTATCTCTAATGCAGTAAACGCAGCACCAATAAAGAACGGGAAAGACATGAAGTAACTAATCATTTGTAAATTTCTATTTTGAACTGAAATCTTAAAAGAACTAAACATTAAAAAACCGCCAATAGCGATCAATACCAAAATCGTTGAAGTATAATCGAACAATGTTTCACCCACCTTTATTCCTGTTCTGTCGTCTCCTCCCATAAACCCTGAACTGTCATTACATACTAAGGTTATGGGGTATATCTCTTGATTAAATGTTAGACTCTTATTTAAATTTATCGAATAAACGCCATTTCCACGATTTTCTAAGATATTTGAACGGTTAATTATATTATTTTCCGGGTATGGATTAAAAACAGTTAAATTACAAGTACAAATTAAACATGGCAAACCTGTGGTATTATACACAACAGTATTTATAATAATATCTTCATTATCATCAAATTCGTAAATCTTATTATACGCCGTCGAAGATACCGAAAATATTGATAAAAAAATCAGTAATAGTATCCATTGAAATTTCATCCTCTTTGATTCTATTCTCCTTTATGTATATAAATTTAACTAAAAACTTCTTGGTCATGTGTTGAAATTGCCCGATTATGATTTGATGTCTTTTTTGATGTTGTTTTTTCAGTTTTATTTTAATCCTATTTGGAAGTGATATTTTAATCCTATTTTTAATCGGATGTTTATTCCTATGTTTATTCTTATGTTTAAGGGTACGTTTACCATACACCCCCCTTACGCCTACCATAGAGCCCCCTTACGTCCCCCGTACGTCCCCCGTACGTCCCCCGTACAACTCCCTTACACCCCCCTTACGGCTAAAATCGATACATTTAAATAATATAATAATAATAATAATAATATAATGTTATTATTTATCGACGATAAAAGGTGAAAATATGAAAGTTAAATGTAATGCCTGTGGGTATGAATGGATAAGCAACAAAGATAATGAAGAATTACCTAAAGCTTGTCCTTCTTGTAAGCAGTATAGAAAGATAGTAAAAATAGAATAAAAAGATGGTAAAAGATGACTATATTGCTAAATTATATTCGAAAAAATGTGAAGAAGACTTACTTTATATGTCTTATTTAAAGAGAAACACACCACAGAAATTTGTAATAAATTTAGTATCCGGGAGAATTGTAGGTGGCGCACATGGTAGAATGGATGATTGTATCTCTTTTGTGTGTGATATTATTGATATAACTAAGAAAGATGGCAATCAAAGATTTACTTCAGGAAAAATTAGATTAATATTTCCAAAACATACAGGGGCAATTATGTTTATAAATTCAGGAATTGATATTCAGGAAGATAAAAGAGATTATGAATTAACTGTTATGATACATTCAAAGAAAAATTATGAAATTATAAAGAAAGAAATCCAGGTAGATATATTTGAATGAGGTGTTTAAATGAATAAAAAATATAAATTAAGCGATTGTCCAAAATGTAAACGATATGGAATTAATAGCATATTTGCTTTTATGCCGGGGATCAAAGACCAGAAGGGGGGGTGGGATTATTGCGTAAGATGTTGGAAAATTATAGACAAAAAAAGATATGAACAAATGGTGTCTGGTGAAAAATGATAATCTTATATGAGAGATACATCCATCCCGGTGGAACTTTTCATACTCCCTGGAGAAGAGTTGGTGAATTCTATTCAAAAGAAAGGATAAGAGAATTTATTAAATCTAAATGTCGTACAAAAAAGTTCTGGAATTATAAAACAGAAAAAATTAGTTATAAAAGGAAAAGGTGATAAGATGGGCGCAGTATGGAACACAGTTAAAGATGGATTACATCAACAGAAAGTAAAAAATAAAGAATTATGGTTTGGGGGTATAAATTATTTTGCTATACGTCGCCATTATAGATATTTCTTACAAAAAGTTAAATTAAATTTAAACTATTTATTAACTGATTTTAATATGAAATATTATTTATGGGAAAAAGATGGAAAAAAAGAAAGAGTAAATATTGAAAAAGAGATAGATGAATTGAATTTCTTTGATTCGAATTATATTCAAGCAACGATTATTCCACCAACATCAAGAACTTTACATGGTTTTAGGTTGTTGCATGAGTATCAGGAATTATCTTTAAATCTTTTAAAAAAACAGTGTAATGACAACATTTATAAAGATGTTATCTTTTTGAATGAATACGAATACCTAGAACAGACGAAACATTTAATAAAATACTTTAAATAAAATGCCTTTGGGAGCTGGAGTCATTAATGCTAACAAGATTAGTGAATTTATAAACGCTTACAAATTTGAGTTTGTTCTGTTAGCCATTTTCATATGGGTGATTTGGTTTTCTATTACTCATTACAATGAAATATCAGAATGGGGAGAGGGATTAAGTTAAAATGGTGATAAAAGTTAATTTTCGTGGAAGAGAACAAGAATATGATGAAGAGAAGACGTATGATTGTGACTATTGTAGTCATACATTTACGAGATTAATAGTTATTAAAAGAAACATGGGCCAAAGATCTTGTTGGAGTAGTCAAGTTATTTGTCCAAATTGTAAGAACTTTTTAGTAACATAGGAGGAAATTAAGAAAATGGCAGAAGAAACAGTAGAAAGAGAAAAATTACCAGAATTAGACCTGGAAAAGTTAAAAAAGACGTATGAAACCAAAGAAATGACAAATAAGAAAGGTCAAAAGAGATTATGGATAGTTCTTAAAGAGTTAGAAGTTCCAGTAGATTTAAAAGGACGTAGAGTGTTTGTATTTTCTGATAAAGAAGAAGATAAACATTATCTAGTACATAGTGTAAATCTTGGAATTGATCCGGTAGTTAAAGCAGCTTTAACAAAAAAGCGTGAAGCTGCAAGAATAAAACTTAATTCCGATAAGGATGCAGTAAAATTAAAGATTAAAGCTTTAGTTGATAAACAGAAAGCATTCATTAAAAAGCAAGACTTTTCATCGGCCGAGGCCCTAAAAAAACAAATCACCGTAATGAAGAAAGAACTTAGTGATATGCCTCATACAGTGAAATTTAGTGACATAACCGATTAAATGGTTTGTTCTTTAGGGTTTTTTTTATGATTTGGTTACAGATCGGTAATATTCTTTTTTCTTTATTTTTATTATGTATATTTTTCTTATTAGCGTCAAGTGTGATGTATTTAATTGCTAAAATTAAGATAAAACTTCGTAAAGGTGGAAAATTATATAGCATGAGTGTTTTAGAATGGATGGTATTCTTTGCAAAAGTGTCTGTAAACCGTGATAAAAAAACAGAAAGTCTTAAATAATATAATTTCTCTTTATAAAACCTTGTAACAGATGTGTGACAACCATTTAAATATGATGACTTTCTTTAAGATATTCGTAAAAGTCCATGATAGGGGTTTTTTTATGGCTTTTATTATAATATGTAAGGGGTAAATGAAAAATGGCAATTGGCGAAATGTTAAACAAAGAATTGACTCAATGGGGAATTCTAGCTATTACACTTGTATTAGTTATGATAATCTTGAATCAGTTCAAAGATGTAACTGGTAGTACAACCACAACCAATACCACGATAGATGATTTCATTACTGGTCTTAGTGAACCCAAGAATTGGGTGGCAATATTCGTTATTGCTTTGATCGGTTTCGGTATTATCAAATTCGTCAGTCAGCGTAATTAGACTGTACTAGGGTTTAGGTTTTCCAAGAGGAGATTTTTTTCTCCTCCTGAATTAACCACGCCCAGGAGGTATTGAATATGGCACTAGCAAAAACACTTACGGACGAACTAACGTTATGGGGTATATTAGCAGTATTGTTAGTAATTTTTATGGTCATCTTAGGTGGCATAAAAACAAGTGGAAGCGGACAATTTATTTGTTTTGCAGACAAATCTTACTACAATACTACAGCAGATGTATGTTGTACCGGAACTGCAACGACTGTCGGATCATGTGATACGATAAATCAGACAGCGATCGGGACTATGGGTAACACTGTTGACGACTTCATAACTGGATTATCTGAACCTAAAAATTGGGTAGCAATATTTGTTATCGCTTTGATAGGATTTGGTATAATAAAGTTTGTCTCAAGGAAGGAATAAACCAACTTTTTTTTATTTTTTTTTATTTGAAAATGGTAATTTGGAAACTTTTAAATAGTATTAATTCTGATTATAATAATTATATATTCGCAGGTGATATCATATGGTAGACAAACCCCGTAAAGGTTCAAAAGAGAATCCTTATACAGTTAAAGAATTTCAACAAAAAACAGCAAAGGAGAAAGCTCTTCATCCTGGTAAAACTCGGGTAGCTATTCGTCGAGAACAAGCTGCAACTGGTAGAACTTTTGTAAAAGCACCTGTAACTAGTTTTAGAAAAATTACAGATCCCAAATCAGGTAAAGTCAAAGAGATCACCGTCTTTGGTGGAACTGAAGTTAAATTAACAGAAACAGGAAAAAAACCTGTTACATTCTTTTCAGGAAAAAACTTTGAAGGTAAAGCTCATGCAAGATTCTTAGATATTTCTAGTAGAGGGATAAAACCTCAAGATTTACGTAAAACAGATACAGTTAAAGTAGTAAAACAAATTAAACCTGAACCTAAAATTAGTTTGTTTGGGAAAACTCCTTTACCACGATCTGCTGATAAACCAGGATTATTTAATCTTACAGCAGAAAAGAAAGAAGATAAAGCTAATTTCTCTAAATTTAAAGAAGTTAAAAGTTTCTTTGCTGCACCAGTATTAAAAAAAGAACCTTCATTAACGGCAAAAGCTGATTTAGGTAAATTCGGACAAGATATATTGAAAGCAGATTTTAAACGTCAAAAAATTAAAGAGAAATTCGATAAATTTAAAGAAAAATTCAAAGCTACTTCTGGATTGACAACAGAAGAAAATGATAAATGGATAAAAAAAGTTGATAAAGCTATAGGTCGAGGAGTTGTAGATGTCGCAGCATTACCTGTAGAATTAGCAAATTTAGGTTCACAATTAGTAGGTTCTATTAACGGTGCAATAAATTTAGCTACATTAAATAAAAAAGATCAAAAAGCTGTAAAAAAAGAGTTAAAACTTATGCACAAAGAAGGAGTAAAAGCAGCTTCAGGTGTATTTGTTGATACTGCTGTAAGTGCAAAAAGGGCAGTAGTTAACGGTGATCCTGAAGCTATAGCTGATATGGTTATATTATTAAGTTTTGGTGCAGTAGCAAGAATGAAAATATTAAAAGCCAGAGCAGTAAAAGTAGCTAGAGCTGCTGAGAAAGCGGCAAAGGCGGCTAAATTAGCAGAAAAAACAGTTAAAGTTGATAAAGCTTCTCTAAAAAAAGAAGCAATTAGGCAAGGTCAAGGAACATTAGATCCATTTATTAGAGATGCTAATGCCGTTAAAAAACAAAAAATGAAATTACTTGATAAAGCAATAAAGAAAGAGATAGAATTAACAAAAAAGATTTATGGAAAAGAGTCTGCCGAATTAAAGGGTAAAGCCAAGAGAGAATTAAAACAATTAAAAAAGAAAGAAGGTAAATCTAAAGAATTTAAGAAAGGTATAGCTGAACGTTTAATTGAAGAAAAACAGGCTTTGATTAATGAAAAAGCTAATAAAATAACATTAAAAAAAATCAAAGATAAAATAAAAGGTGACGCTCAATTAGGGATAGAGAAATCAAGAGAAATATTTGATAAAAAATTCAAAGAACAAAATGCAGAAATTAAAAAAGGAAAGGCCCAAGCGAAACAAAGTAAAATAGATAAATTATCTAATCGTAGAAATCGTGCAATGTCAGAATTTGATCGGTTTGACTTAAATAGAAGAGAATTTTTTAAGAGTGAACGTGCAAAGAAATTATTATTTGAAAGTAAAGCAGAAATACTTGATAAATTAAAGAATACTAAAAACCAGGGACAAATTGATAAAATACTTAAAGATGTTATTGATAAAGCCGATAAAGGATTAGCTAAAGATTTTAAAACTCCTGAAAGTAGAAAAGTTCTTAGTGTTCTTGGTGAAGATGTTAAAGGAAATAAAAAGATATTAAAAGATTTAAATAAACCTAAAAAGTCTGTCGGTGATAAACCTGAAATGGTTGCGAAACAAGTTGGAGATCAGATACTTTTAATTGAAAAACCAAAATTACCAAAAGTTGAAAAACCTGATCTTAAATCAAAGACTTCAACAAAACCAGATAAACCTAAAACTTCACAAAAGGCAAAAAGCGATGAAGGATTACCTTCAGATAAATTTAAAACTAAACCTAAAGACGGTAAACCTGGTAAGGGTAAAGGTACATTTTTAAGTAAACTTGAAGAATCTTCTGGTACTAAAGCAGGAACAAAACCTACTCCAAAAACTAGTACAAGTGAAGGAGTAGTACCTGATGTTGCTGAAAGAATTAAAGATAAAGTTACAGGTAAACAAGACCAGAAAGCAGGACAGATAAAATCATTAAAGATTATACCTATCTCAGCTACTGCGGTTGGTGTTGCACTCACTCAAAAGATTACACCTGATAGTATACCTGTCCAAGTTACAGATACACAATTAATACCTTTTGATCCTGTACCACCAACAGGTGGAGGAAAAAAGAAAAAGGGTAAACCTCCGTTTGGATTTAGATTAAAAGATGAATTAATCCGGTTAGCTAAAAAAAGTAAAAAGAGTCGGGGAATAATAGATTTCCAATTTCAACCAACCCTTTCTGGATTAGGACAAAAAGCAGGACCACCGTTAAAATTTTACACTGGATTTGAAAAAAGATCAGGGAAAATAACTTTGAATAAACCGATCACTGTACATAAGCACAAGAGATCTAATTTAAAGAATAAGTTGTTTGTAAGAAAGCATGGTAGGAATAGAGCAAAATTCAAGGGCTTTAGTGCAAGGAATAAGAAATAAGGTGAAAAAATGGAAGAAGGAATGATATGGTACGAAAATTATAAAGAATTTATAGAAGCTGATATGTGGCTTGATGACATGGAGGGGTTCTGATGGCTAAGATTACGTTACGAAACATTATAGCTCGTCATCGTGAAATAGTTTTAGAACGTGAAGATAGAAAAACTAAAAAGATTAAAGCTAAGTTACGAAAACAAAGTACAAAGACTGCTGAATCTGTTAGGTTCCAGAAACAATTAAAAGAACAAAAAGGTCGACAAGTTAGGGCAAAATTCTTAACTAAAAAGTTGAATGAGATTAAACGTGCGCCATTAAAGGCTAAAGCAGCTAAAGCCCGTGCAGCGTCTAAACAATTCGGTAAGAAATTGGGTGGGGGTGCAAAAGCTATCGGTAGAGGTTTAGTTGATTTTGCAACTGAATTAGATAAAGGCATAGCAAGAAATAGAGTAAAACCTAAAAAGATTAAAAAGAAATCGAAATTAAAATTAAAAACTAAAAAGAAGAAATCATCACCGTCTACCGGAAATAGAAATGATGTAGTTGTCAGGGTATCTCTTGGTGGTGGAAATAAAAAATCTCAATCAAAACCTAAACGTAAAAAGGTTAGAAAGAAATCAAAACCTAAAAAACGTCAAGGTAGACTAGATAGGGCGTTCAATTTCGGGAGTTATTAAAATGGGAAAAGGAAGAACTCTCATTTTCGGAATGGATTTGGAAGGCATGGCAGGCATTGGGAGAAAAGAAATGACAGAATCTCAAAGAGATTGTGCATTAGATGTCGTTGGTCGGGGTGCAGTCAAACCATCTAAAAAAAAGACTAAGAAACGGGTTCAGAAGAGGAAAGCACCCAAAAAACGTGCATCACCAAGACAATCAGGTACAATTAATATCAAGATAGAGAATGAATTTCCAAAACGGAGAAGGAGGTAATTGAAATGGGTAAACGTAAACAAAATAGGGTAGATGGTCATATGAGAACACTCAAGGGTGGGAAAAGAATAAGAGTTAAAGGACATAATCGTAAGAATCCATCTAAAAAGAGGAAATAATTCCTCTTCCTTATTCTAAATATGATAATTAAAATAACTAACGAATCAAGAGATAAGATGATAAACGATTCAAGTAATCGTGTAGAACAAGTAGTACAATCATTTTGGGAATCAGTTAAAAAACTTGAAAATGGCTTCTAAAAAGAGGAAGTAATTCCTCATTCTTTTTCTAATATTGACTTACTTTTAATATATAATCAACCATTTTTGTTTCATTAACTAATACTTCAACATTACCTATGCTTATATGATCTAAAATATGGGCCATTCCATAACTGAATAATAAGTGCAACATTATCGTTGCAACTAAAAAACCAATTATAAAAAAAACTAATTCTCTTATAGTCATTTTTGTTTAGTATACGTATCTTCAAAGATACTTACACTCCAATCTGCCATATGAAATAATATTGCTTCAGGGTATAAATCTTTAATCTTATCAGAATATTTCATGAACTCTCTATCAAATAAACCCATATGCCATCTTATCATTATTTCTTCTCTTGGTGTTAGACTAATAAAATCTCTGATTCTCGAAAGTGATTTTTCTCCATGACCTAATGGGAATAATTCATCATGGATGTATGGTTTTGCTTCTGATTTTAAACCACTCTTTAATATGTTTGGTTTGTATAGATAAATTTTACATAGATCATGGAATAAACTTACAATGGCTATTGTATCATATTTTAAATGCACATCATGTAAGTCTAATAGTTTATGGAATTTATGATACACATTCAAACTATGTTGTAATAATCCTCCTGGAACATTTAAATGAAATCTAGTAGATGCAGGGGCTTTAAAATAATCTGTATCATCTTTTAAGTGCTTTATTAAAGTTTCTACACCTGGTCTTTCTATCGATTTTGTTATTGTATTAAATATTTCTATGTTTGTTTCCATTTCAATCACCTATTCATTATCTTTAGATATTCAGTTATCGTGTCTGATAGTGACCAGATGCCACCACCTATTGTTTCTTGGAAGTGTTTACAATCTTCTTTCAATCTTTTATATACTTCTAGAGTAACAACCATTGGTTTTAATTCTTTCTTCTTTCTCATATATAGGTTAAGGATATAGGTTATATATATATGTTTGGTTTATATCTTAAAGATATATGTTAAACATTCATATAGAAAGGTTTAAATAAATAAACGATATTGAGTATCATTGTCATGTTAGCTATATGGTAGAAAGGGTTCAACTTCTTCGATGGAGCTGTTAAACTGCCCTTTCTTTTTTTTTATTTTAATTGTTTTCTATATGGTAAATAATTCATTTTAGAAAGATTTATATATCTATCATGATTTAGAATTCCAAGTTTAACAGCAAAGTCATATGGAACAAGATTTTCGAAAGGAAACTTCCGGGCGTGAATCCTGGCTGCGGACGGC
>Ga0207997_1000675_pt1 | contig 17403 bp, 48 predicted proteins | sample AntAceMetag02UKN_FD_184777 | JGI IMG/M metagenome (GOLD analysis project Ga0207997, IMG submission 184777) | Saline lake microbial communities from Ace Lake, Antarctica - Antarctic Ace Lake Metagenome 02UKN (SPAdes) (version 2) | ecosystem: Environmental > Aquatic > Non-marine Saline and...
AAACCCGCCATGCGTCTGTTTTACATCACTAAAAGATAAAATTAAAAGTGATCACAAGAAAAAAACACGAATAAGGGTTTTTAATTTTTTTTAACCTATTCAAATATAATAAAATGAAAACAAACAAAGAAACACACAATAAGAAAGAGAACGCACAGCAGAACGGCTTAAAACAAGAATTAAGGGTATTCTGTTTTAAAGATGTTTTAAAATCTCTTAAAGAATTGGGGACTTTAGAACTTTATACTTTAGAAAATTATATATTAAAAGAATTTAAGAAAAGGGGTTTTAAATGAAAATCAAAAAATATAAAAAGAAATGGGGCTTTAAAGTATATTCTACAAGTAAACGCAAAAAAAGAAAAAATGTTAATAAAATCTTTATATAAAAACCAAAAACCCACAAAAGAAAAGAATAGATTAAACAAATTAAAATGATTAAAACAGAATTTAAAAAGATTATGAGAAATAAAGGTTTTAAAGTTATTATTGGTTATGGTTGCGGTTATACATTAGAAAAGAATAAACAAAAATACTTTATAGGATTTGAGAATATAACTTTTTTAAATGATATTTCTTATTTAAATATAGAGGATTATAAATTTTAAAATGAAAACTGAATATAAAGAAATTTATGATTTAATAAGAAGTTTTAAATTTAGTTGTGATTATATTATATTTAAAAATGGGGTTTATTATTTAAATTTATTTTCTCCAAATTATAATTTATTTAATGGATTTAAATATAAAATGTTTAATTTTTGTTTAGAGGATTTAAAAAAAGAGATTATTAATTTATTAAATAAAGAGGTTATAAAAAATGAATAAAGAAAATATTATAAAAAGAGAAGGAAATATAATTTTTAAGAAACGAGGAGGAAATTTTATAATTTATATTTTACCTTTTATGGAAAGACATAAAACATTTATTACTAAACAAGAGGGCGAAGATTATTTTAATAAATTAATAGGTGAATTTAAATGATAGCTGAAAAATTAAAAATAATTAAAAATATAAAATGAAATTTAAAGAACAAATAAACAAAGGATTAATAGAAGTTATAAACGAAGATGTTTTAATTATAAAAAACTACCCATTCGGCTTTAAAAAATGTGATATGACCTTTAAAAAAGTTTTTAACAGGAGAGGGCAGATAATAGAAAGAACCTCAAATTTAAACGGGAAAATCTCTAAACCTAAAAAAACTACTTCATCAAGAATTAATATTTTTATCTACGATAGGGAACTTAAAAGGCATTTTATATTAAGTGTTAATGGTTTAAATTTATCTGTTTATAATACTTCTTTTAAATGTGGTGGGGTTTATGAGGATTATTATTTTGATTTAACAAATAAAGAAAGTTTTATTTTATTAGATTTTTTTAAGGATTACCTAAACATTACAGAAGAAGTTTATATTAGAATTAAGGGTGGTTTAAAATGAAAATAGTTATTAATAGATTTAAAAAATTTAAAGGTTATTATAAACTTTATTCCGCATGGGGTTATAAATTATTTTCAATTAAAAAAAATATGATTCGGAGGTTTTTTTTATAAAATGAAAATTAACACAACAAACGAAAACGGCAAAGACGGAATAAACACTTTAATAATATTAACAAAACCAAAAGAAAAGACCGAGCAAGAGATTTATAAAGACCGACAGGAAGATATTTTAAGGGGGATTTTTGAAAAATGAAATATTTTTGTAATAAATGCGAAAAAGAGATTTTATATTTAAATGAATTGGAGAAAGAAGAATTAAAAAAAGAAGGCAGTTTTGTTTGTAGTGATTGTATAAATAAAGAAATGAAAGAAGAACAAAAAAATACTCTAAAAGAGAAAAATAAAAGAGGGGCGAAAATCCCCAATATTAAAACAGAAGTGAAAGGGGGTATAAAATAAAAATGAAAAATAGATATTTATTACAAAAGGATAAACACCAAAAAATGATTAATAATTTTAATATGTTTTTTGCTTTTAGTAATGAACAATTAGAAGAAGGATTAAAGAAATTAAATACAACAAAAGATAATATTATTTCAATTGATTTTGGGGGATTTATAAAAAAAGAAGATAAAGAGAATTATTTAAATATGTTAAAAGTTATGAATAAGGAAAGTGAAAAATCTTTAAAAGATGATATTTTTTTATATGAAGGTTTTAGATATGAATTAGCAAATCACGAGTTTTGTATAACTTATGATTTTACCGACACTTTAGAAGTATTTGGTTTAGAAAAAGATAAATTAACTGAAAAACAAAATAATATTTTGTTTAAAGCACAAAAAGACTATTTAGCAAATTGCAATAATGAATAAATTTTAAAATTTATATTTAACCCCCAATTTATTTTATAGGGGAATATTCAAGAAGAACCCACACAACAGGGTTTAAAATGTTGTGGATTGAAAGGAGAAAATAAAAATAAATGAAAAAACAAAAGATAGCAAATAGAAAGTTTATAACTGATGTTATAGAATTACACGAAGCTGGAAAGGATGTTGAGCAGATACTTTTTAGTTTAGGCCTACCTTATGAAGAACCATTAAAAGATTAATATGGAAGAACAAATAATAAGACCAACAAAGCAAAATTATAAACTCGGAAAGTGTCCCCATTGTAATTCAAATGATTACTCAAGAGATAATTTATCCCCAGAAGATGATTATATTAAATGTAGTTGTAATTGTAATAATTGTAATAAATCATTTAATGAATTTTTTGGGTTAGATGAAGTTTCTTTTGATATATTAGAAGAAGCTACTTATAGGACTAATAAATTAACACAATGCGACAAAAGAGTTTTATTAAGAGCCTTAGACTTATTAGTAGAAACAGAGAACGACACAAACGACTATTCAAATATATTTAATATATTAAATGGATTAACAAAAGAATACAAAATTTAATATTTAACCACACTTTTTTTATAGTGGAATAACCGAACGGAAGCGGTTTAAAACTTCTGTAATTGAAAGGAGAAAAAAAAAGAAAAATGGGAAAACTAACAGATGAAGAAGTCGGAAAAGAGTTTATTATTCTTTAGGATAATAAATTTAATGAGAGTTTAAAGAAAATAATCCGAACTGCTATAAGGGGTTATTTTGATAGAGGAAAAAGGGCTAATAAATTAATTGATAGGTTGGACTTATAGATTAAAAAGCAAAGCATAAGATACTTATGTTTAAATAATTAAATAGGAGAAAATAAAAATGACAGAAGAATTAACAAATGATGAGAAGCTTTCAATAGAAAGGGCTTTTGATTTGCTTATTAAAGAAGAATGCGATCAAGTAGATTATAGCGAACTTATGAAGAAGTTAGAAGTTTATAAGAGAAAATAAAGAATAGATACTATTCTTAAAAATTAAACAGGAGAAAAGAAAAATGGAATTCAAAAAAGGAGAAACAACAAAAGAAGCATTAAAAGTTATTATGCACGATTTGCAAAGCTTGGAGTTAAAGGATACAACAAAAAATAAATACCATTATAACTTACTTAAAGCAAACTTAAAAGATATATTTAATTAAAAAAATTAGTTAAAGAAATAAAGGGGAGAGTTTTTTTTTGTGGCTCTCCATATTTATTTAATTTATTAAGTAAGGATCAGTTTATAACAATTATGAAGGAGAAATAAAGATTTGTAATCAAAATGGATAGAGAAAAATATAATCAAATAGAATTGGTAGAAACAATAGTGAGTAAAAGCATACCAAAAGGAAAAGTATTGGAAGAGATCAAAGAGGCGAAGAAAAGAAGAAAAGAAGAAAAACTAAAAAGTAATGGGGGGCTTAACTTTACTACTGGTGAGGCAAGAATATTTAAACAAATAAGTGAGGGTTGGGGGAGAAACAAAAACCGACAGGACAAAATCAAAAGGATAATATCACAATTAAAAGAATATCAAAAACAAAGACACATATCTGAATTCTCAAAAAAGTTTATTCTCAATTTATCTAAAGTATATAATAAAGAACTTGCAGAGAGAACAAGATATAAAAAAGTAGAGGAAATAATATCAAAAGCAAAACATACAGATAAAAAATTAGTTAATAGAAAAAGACATCACTTCTCTGGGAGTTATTTAACAAGACGGGAAATATTGCAAGAATACGAGGATTTTTATTCCTTTGTATAACTTACAAAGGTTGTGCTATAGTTTAGGTGGGGGGTGATAATCCGCTCTTTTCATAATCCGCTCTTTTGAATTGCCCCCCCTTATAATCAAAATGGAAACAAACAAAATAGTAATGGAGAGATTAGAAAAGATGAGAAATAAACTCAATAAAAAATATTCTCCAATAAAGGAACTTAATCGTAGAAAGGTATGTTCTAATTGTGAGGAAGTGGTATTAATACAAATGGTTGGAACTTCTGGGTATTGTCCGCTTTGTGGATTAAAGTTATATACTACGGATTGGAGAGATGGGGCGAAAAAAAAATGATAAACTCCCAACACCCTAAAGGGTGGGGTATCTAAAAACTAAAATGGAAGAAGCATATAAGATAAAAAATTTAGAAAAATTCAAAAAAGAATTAGAAGAACTCAAATTTATAGAGTTTGATATAATAGAAGATACTGGAGAATTTTTAGTTTTAGATAATAGATTAAAGAGAAAATGGGATAAATTTTGGAATAAGGATTGGATATGTCAAGTTTTGAAAGACAGAATTACTAAAGATTACTGGGTATGTTTTACAGATTGTAATAATTTTAAAAGTTTAGAATTTGAAGAGATAATATCCTTTTTGAAAATACTCATAGATAATACAGAAGACGGAGGTGGCAATTCCTCCCAAGCCTAAAGGCGTTGGGTATCCTTGCTAGATTTATATGATAAATAATATGCACATATCTTTTTTAATAGGAATGGTCTGGGGGGGAGGATTAGTAATTCTTGGCTATTGTTTTTACGAATTGATCATGAGGAATAATTTAAACAAATCTGTGAGGAAATTATAGAATGACTGGCACACAAGTAGATAAAGATGGGAAAAAACTATTTAGGCACTATCTTGATATTAATGGTGATTGGCTTATAATTTGGAATGAAAATTTAAGTAAACAAGAGAAGGAAAAATATACTAAGGAAATAAAAAGTATTGCTGAATATCTAAATATAAAGGTTGAATTTAAATATGAATAAAAACGAAGAAAGTAATTTAATAAAAAGTGTGGAAATTATGAGTAAAAGAATTAAAGAAATTGAGAGTATGCTTGTATTAATATTTCAAGGTGTTCACCCTGTGAGGTGCATATGAAAGAACAAAAATATTGGGAAAAAAAGAGATTAAAATCTGAAACTAAAAATGTTATTAATGAATGGAATAAAAAGAATTCTAAATGGAAAGTTGTTAAAAAATGGAAGTATCTTATATACAAATGGTTTTTTAGAGTTATTGTGGGAATATTAATAATCTATTTTATTACTAAAGTTGATTTAAGTTCTCCACTAAAGTTACTTCAAATATTGGGGGGAGCATGATAATTAGAACTTATACAGAACTTGAGGAATATTTTGAAATGTTCGGAAAACAAAACTTAGATTTATTAATAGTATTAAGCAGAGGGGGATTGGGAAAAACAACAACATTAAAAAGAGTAATGAAAAATAAAAACTTTGTTTATATTAATACACACTCAACTCCTCTTAAAACATATCTTACCTTATATGAACAGCAGGATAATTGTGTTGCCTTTGATGATGTTGGTTCTATTCTTACAAATCCTATAATGGTATCTATGTTAAAATCCCTATCAGACACAAACCCAATTAAAGAGATAAATTATAATACAACAAGTAAATTAATTGGAAATGCCCCAGAGAATTTTAAAACTGCAAGTAATGTATGTTTACTATTAAATGAATTTGATGTTAGGAGTAAAACACTTCTTCCAATTATAGACAGAGGCTTTTATGTGGAGTTCATTCCTTCAAATGAAGAAATTATGCAAAAAATTAGACAAATATCAAAGTCTCAAAGTATCATAGAAAACCCAAAACAAGTGTTAGACTTCTTTGAAAACAATTATTCTAAAATAGAAAAACTAAGTTTAAGAACTTTTATCAAAGCACTACAACTATCTTCTTTTAATAAAAATACATGGAAGGAAAGGTTTATGCAATTAATTGGATTCAGTGAGAAGATGATTAATTATTATCAAGTTAAAGAAAAGTATAAAACAGATAAAGAGAGAATAAGCCACTTTAGGTGGTCTCGTGCAACATACTTTAGAATTAAACAGGAGTGTGAAGAGTAAAATGGAAAATAAAGATAATACTCCCAATGCTTACGGGAATTACCCACACAATGACCAAATCAAAAAGTTTCCCGTAAGCAACTATGATTATGGAAAGGGAAGGAAAAAAGTAAACAATTATGGTGATCGCCTAATTAATAATAATTGGTATACTACAATGAGAATATTTTTAATCTTCTTGGCAGGGTTTCTTGTTGTGCTTGTTTATTTAATGTATAATGGATATTTGGCAGATGATATTGAATTGCAATGCCCAGAGATCTCTATCCCTGAGTGTCCTTCCTGTCCATCTTGCCCACTTTGTGAAAACACTTGTAATGTTGAGTGCGGTGACTTTCCTTCAGAATTAAAAGTGAATATTGACGGAAATGAAACAAACTAAAAAAAATAAAAATAACAGAGTTTCCACATCACTTCTTTGTGTTGCGGGATTAATGATTATCTTAATGACTATATTAATTATTATTGTTATATATGGAATAAAAGATATTTCTTATGCTGAACCAGAGGTTGAATTATCATACCAATATTTAATTGATTTATGTGATAATAGGGAATTAAAATCTTGCTCACAAATAATTAATAACGAAGTGAAGAAGGTTTATTACTACAATTTAAATAATCAAGGAAAAGATTTAACCTTTGAAGAACTAGTAAGTGAGGGGGGAACTTGTGTTCACTGGAGCGAATTATACTATAACATAGGTAAGAAAGTTGGTTATAATATTAAAAATGTTGACATTGAATCTTGGAGAAATAAGAGCCTTATAGTTAAACATCGCTTTATTATCTGGTCAGATAAAACTGGTTACGCAAAGTTAGATGGAACTAATTTAAATTTTGTAGGATTTTCAAACTAATGGGAAAAAAAGAAAATAACAAATACAATCCTTTACTAAAAAGGAGCAGAATATCTATCTATATAATTGTGGGGGTTATACTTTTAGCAATGGTGCTTTTAGTAATAAAGAACTTTATGATTAATCCAGTGAGTGAAGATTTAGTGTATTGCATTTCAAACCACTCTATTTTATATACACAAGTTGGATGCCACTTTTGCTTAGAACAAGAAAGTTACTTTGGGGATAATTATAAATTACTTAATATTGTCGATTGTTTCCATGAACAAAAAATTTGTGTTGATAAAGGCATAAGAATTACTCCCACCTGGATTGTTGATGGTGTAGAGTATAAAGGGGTTTTAGATATTAAAGAATTAAAAAACATTACGGGGTGCAAATGAAAGTAATAATAAAAGCGATTGTGGAAACAAGTGAAGAAGAGGAAAAAGTCTATTATTTTTTCAAAAAATTTATGAAAGAGAACTTTAAGGAAGAACACTTTAAAAAAAGCATATTTGAAGTATGCGGTAGAAACAAAACAATTAAATTTAAAGAAGGAGAAGAATGCCCCAAGACGATATAATAAAATTTATTGAAAAACACCCATCAAAAACATTTACCTCTTATGATCTAAAAATAGAACTGGATCAAGAAATAGGGGGCATTGCTTCTTGTTTAAAAAAATTGAGGGAGCATGGATTTATCAAATTTGTGTATAAAAAAGGGGAGGATGGTTATTTTAGATACTATTATTTTTTATGAAAATTATAACACACCCAACAACCTCTGAAGTTGAAAAAGAAGAAAGAAAAGGATTTGGTTATAAAGATTTAAATCCACTAAACCTTGAAGAGGAAGAGATAATTCAATTCTCAGAGAATCATAAATTTTATAAGAAAGTTGTGGAAGAAGTTTTAGAATATTATCCTCTTGCTACGAATAATGACTTTATTCTTTATATAGAAGTATTAAGAGCATTAGATTTATTAGAAGTTACTTCTGGTCAAACAAACTTTGTTTTTAAAATAAGAAGGGATTGTATTAAAAGAATTCCAAGCCCAGAATCAATAACTCGTGCAAGACGAGGATTAAATTCCGAAGGGATCGGGCTCCCCACAAACAAAAATGTTTTTATTAGACGGATGAGAAGACAAAAAGCAATTAAGCAATATTTCTCAAAAGCTAATGATTAAATTAAAAAATATATTTATTATTTGCTGGTCTGTTTGGTTAATTGATTTTTTACTTACTTTTATTGCATTAAATTATTATTGTTGCCTTTACGAAGCAAATCCTTTTCCTGCTAAAATACTTTCTATTGGGATGCTCGGATTTCCTTTACTTTTAATGATAACAACATTAATAATATTTTGTATGTCTTTATTTTCTTATTTTTGTGCTTGGTTAAGTGTTAAGATTAGTGGTAATGAGGAAGATGGTTTTATGGTATCTTATCTTTTGGTTGTTGTTTTTTGTGTTTTAGAGTTTGGAGTAATCTTAAATAACTTATCTTTGTTATTTTAAAATTAAAAGATATATTTAAATAGACGAAACGTTTTCTTATTAAATCACCTCTTTTACCCATGGAGATACTTTATTTGGCTAAGAGGTCGAAGTAATGCTAAAGGGGTTGAGAAGGACTTGGGCGGTCTAAGAAATTCTTTTAGTGTTGAGTAGAATAGCCCCCGACATTCAAAGTCTCTCCATGGGTCTTATGATACATAAATTTTATAAACATTGATTTGCTTGTTATGATGTGCCAAAGACGGGTTGCAAACAAAGATACTCCCCTGAGGCACACAATAATCAAAAAAAAGATGGAACCTAAAAAACAAAAAAGAACTAAGTGTGAAAGATATACACGCTGTGTGGGATATTTGAGACCGATCGACCACATGAATGACGGTAAAAGAGAAGAGGTCCAAGATAGAGTTATGTTTGAGGTGAATTAATTGACACACAAGATGAAACCTAAAAAGCTAAAGAAATGTCCTATTTGTAATTCAACACGCTTAACTACTAACCTTCTTGGAGAAATTAGGTGTGCCAGGTGCGGTTGGATCAATTCCTCTGAAAATATGGCTAATTTTAACTCTCTTTCTAAGATTTAGACACCTACGTTTCCAGTGGAAACTTTTAAAAAATTGGCATAAAACTGCCTAAAAAAACTCCCAAAATATTCAATTTATTTGGTTAATTTTAGCAATAAAAAATATCTCTTTTTCATTACTTTATAGTAAAGAATTTTAGAAATAATTATTTTATAATTTAGTGCTTTAATAAGACCTCTTGTTTAATGGGGTCTTAAAATGACCTACTTCTCTATGGGTCTAGTTAAATGATTAAATGAAATATCCTAAAGTGCCCATTATCACTTTTTTCGTTTTGGCGTTTTTATTTAAAGGAATCGTAGAACTGAATAATGGTAACGCAAAAAAACCCCCCCGAACCCCCCCTAGAAGATTTAAGATATTAGATACCCAACTAGTAAAAAGGCGTCATCGACAAAAAAATCAGCTTTAGTGCTTTAATTGCACATAGAAGCAATTTTTCCGTGATGAGAACAATTTCCTACTAAAAAATACAGGAATAATCGACGTGAAGCATTATATTATTTCACATTTAACACCAATTATCTATTGCTTATTTTTCATTTTTGGATCACTTGTTCCGTAATAATTAGGTATAGGTTATTTTTAAACTTTTCTATTGTTTTTTAGTATTTTAAAAGGACTACATATTTAATAGAGTATAAACGAAAGGTTTAAATAGTATATATTATTTAATTTTGTATGTTATTTAATTATAAAAGCAGAATAATAAAAGATTTTAATTTATTATCGATAGAATATAAACCTAAAAAAATAATTGGTAGAAAAAAAGAAATTTCTGACCTGGCGTTTAATCTTTCTTATTTTTTTAGAGAACATTACAATCTACCAAAATTGTTTATTTATGGTACTACTGGAACTGGCAAAACAACAATAGTTAATTATGTTTTAGATGAACTAAAGAAAGAGTGTAAAAAACAGAAAAGACAATTAAAGATTATAAGACTCAAGGGATCTGATTGTAGATCAAAATATGAAATTTTAAAGAGGATGTTATTGTCTCTAAATGATGGGGCTAAAGTTCCTAGAAATTCTTCAGAGGTCAGAGATAAATTATTAGAGACAATTAAAAATAAAGGATTAAATTTATTAATTTTTGTAGATGAAGTTCATAATATTATCGAAACAGAAATAAATGGTGTGCTTTATTTTATTAGTCGATTGGGAGAAGATTTAAATTATTTTGAAGAATCACATAAAAAATTAGATAACACCAAACAAGGGAAAATAGGTTACATTTTAGTTTCTAATGAAATGACCTTACTTAATTCAAATAAAATTCAAGACAATACTAAAAGTTCCATAACCAAAGAAAGAATTACCTTTTCAAGATATTCTCCTGAAGAAATTAGTGAGATTTTAAAAGAAAGAATTAATGATGGAGCCTTATATGAAGGCACACTTCCAGAAAGCGTAATTAATTTAATCTCTTCATTAAGTGTAAAAGAGGGAGAGGATTCACGGTATGCAATTTTATTATTATCCAAGGCGGCAAAAGTAGCGGAGGAGAAAGGCTTAAACATTATTGAGAAGGAGTTAATTATGGGAGTAAATAAAGAATTAAGAAAGAATTTATTGAAAGAAATGATGTCTGAATATCCTTCTCTTTATTTGAAAGTATTAAAAATTATTTATAATTTATCAAAAACTAAGTTAGATATAAACAGCAAAAATATTTATGAAATTTATGAGAAAGGAGAGTTAAACCAAGATATGAAAGTTGTTCTAAGCAGAATCTCTCAGATATTAACAGATTTAGAAAAAGACAGGGTTATTTATTTAATCTCGAAGAGAAAGAATAGATGTTTTTCAATTAAAGAAAATGAACAAGAAATATTTGATGTTTTGACAGAGAAGGGGGTGTACTATGGATAGTCAGGAAAAAAAATATTTTAATATGTTTAAAGAAGAAATACTTAAATATGAGGTTTTAGATTCACAAACAGCAGACATTCTTTTAAACAGATATATAAGTCATTTAACCAAACGAAGATTTTTTAATGAATCGTTTAAAAGAAAATATTATTCTTTTTGGTTTAAGATTCTTGTTGGAAGCGGATATTTAATACCTAAAGGAATGGGGTACCAAGTAAGAAAATGAATTTCACAAGCAACCATATAAATCAATTAGTATTGGACACTGAATTATTACCAATAATGTCAATTAAGCATGAACACATTATTCATACTAAAAAAAAAATTTCAAACGCCATATTACCTAGACGACACATTAGTGAATTTACAAGAACAAACAGAAATAGTGGTTTTGATTGGAATGTCAATACCGAGGAAAATAAAAAATAAAGGAGTAAGCATGTTTAAAAAAATGACAAAAGATGGACAAGAATATTTTTTTAGTAAGGAAGAACATATTCCTGGAGCGATTAAAATGAATGGACGACCAGGGGGGAGATTAGAGATAGATTATCCAAATAGAAGATTAAGAATGGTACACCCAAAAGTAAAAGAGGGGTGGTTTTTTTGGTAAATGCCACTACTCCCCAATAGAGATAAAAAAAGATGATTTTCAAAAAATTCGTAAAAATACAAGTAAACAACAAAAGATTAACAAATAATTATTTTTAAATATGGGAAACACAGGAATTAGATACGACCGAAGGTTAATAAGGGCATTTATGGTAGAAAAAATTAGGACACAAGGGCATGTAAGAATCAATGATTTAGTTAGAGAATTTAGGATGTCAAGATACACTGCAAAAGACCATTTAAACTCCGCCACCGTCGAGACAGGGCTGATACAACCCATACTTGTGGGTGCGGGAAAGAAGAGATTAATAATTTGGATTAAATCACAAAAAATATAAAATGACCAGTGGAATTAATAAAATAACAGAAATAAAGATTTACAGGAAGATTGGAAAAAGATCTAAAAGTAGGAATAATAAAAATCTTATAAATAATGGAGCCATCTACTTTCCAAGTAAATATATTGGTAGGAAAGTAAAGATAGAAATTTTAAAAAAATAAAAGATGAAAATTAAAAATTGCTTAAATCAACAGACACTTTAGTTCGCATTTGTTCCAAGATGTGTTGTTACAAAAATAAAATACATACATTTATAAATACTACTTACTACTGAATACTATGAAAATATCCAAAAACTTAGAAGACCAAAATGTTGAAATTGATGAAAAAAGATTAGTGATTTATAATGCAGGTCTAGAAGTTGATTCAGACTTCAATTATGGTGTTAAACCAGAAGAAGAAAAAGTAATTGAAGCAGTTATAGAACAAGCAAAGAAACTTGTAAAGAAATTTGGCTACAAGTATACAGTTGCAGGCTGTAATAGATATTTCAATAATATCAAATCTCAACAAAAGCTACTTGCAGACATAAAAAGAAAAGAAAGTGAATTAAATAGAAAATTAGTAAAATAAAAAATGAAAGTTAAATGTTTAAACAAAAGATGTATGAAAGAGAATGGTGGTGAATCTTATGAGTGGGATTACAAGGGAGATAATCCATTTTATGCTTCCTGCCCAAGATGTAAATCTTCAGTTAAATTAAAAGAGGAAAAGAAAAATGATAAATAATATACAAATATCTTTTTTAATAGGAATGTTAATAGGAATGATAACTGGTGGTTTAATTGTAATATGTGGTTATTATTTTGCAGACTGGCTTATAAAAAGAAGATTCGATAAGTCGGAGGAACAGGAACAATGAAAATAAATTTCCTAAGTAAAATAAGAAACTACTTCACAAAAAGCAGTAGAATATATAATCCAAACTCTGGACTATCCTATTTTGAATGGAAGAGAAACACCTTTGGAAAAGATTTGGTTGATAGATTAGATAAAAAGAACGCTAAAGAAGGACAACTTTGGTTTGATAGAAATAGAGAAACAGAAAGATTTTATGAAAAGTATTATCAAAATAAATGGAGTTACGCTGCTTAAAAGAAAAGAGGTGAAATAACATACTCTCACACCCTAAAGGGTGGGGTATTTATCCCTAACTTCACATTCAATTGGATTTAGAATCCCTTCATGTTCATCAGTTGAGATGTTTGGTTGTGTTATAGCAACCTGTCGCTTTTCCAACATGGGAGAAGCGAGATTTTGACTTGCGTTTAAATCAGCGTTCAAAGAATAACCACAATGGCAAATAAAAGAAGAACCACAACGAGAACCCAACTCTCCACATTTGGAGCAGATTTGGGAAGTGTAATTAGGAGCAACCCTAATAACTTCAATTCCTTTCATATTCCCCTTGTATTCAATGAAGGTTTGCAATTGAAAAAAACTCCAATTACTAATCCAATAGTTCATTTTCTTCCCTCTATGGATTTTTCTAATTCCTTTCAAATCTTCCATAACGATTTTGTTCCCATTAAAACTAGAAACAATTTCATTGCTGATGTTGTGATTAACCCAAGTCATAAACCGTCTTTCTTTTCCACTAATTCTCCTCAAAAGTCTTTTAGCGGACTTTGTGCCTTTGGCTTGGAGTTTACTTCGCAAGAATTTGAATTTTCTTTTGGATTGTTTAACTTTACTAGAATTAAAGAACTGTTTATCGGAAGTGACAGCGAGAGTATTAATCCCCAAGTCAATTCCCAGAACTCGTTCTTGCAAGTTCAAGTTTTTAGGAATCTCCTTGAGGAATGTGAAAGTAAAGTAATAATCACCTTTAAAACTTTTGGTCAAGAGACTTTCTCTCAACTCCAACTCATTAAAATATTTCAAAGCATAATTAGGGATATTAATCTTAATTTTAGTTCTCCCACAAATAGTTCCAAGACTCAAGATACCATTCTTAAAGGAAAAACTTCTAGGGGAATTATATCTAATAGAAGCTTTCTTAATAAAGGGTTTAGACTTGGCTTTTTTAACAATTCCACAAGCTTGTTTAATACAAGAAATAGCAAGTTGGGATGGAAGTCCAATCTTTCTAAGTTTAGAATAAACAAAGGGATGGAGTTGAATATTATTTTTAATTCTCAAATTCCAAGAATTTTCAATACAATATTGAAGTCCTTGTTTGTAGAGGTCAATAGTATCAACTATAATCTCAGTAACTTTCAATTTAATCGGAACACTAACTTGAACCTGCATAGATTAATTAAAGAATCACACTATTTAAATGTATTGGGAGGCATTTCTCCTCCCAAACCTGAAGGAATGGGTATCCGAAATGGGGGAATTATATGAAAGAAACATGGAAAATAAAAAAAACACTAAAAGAAAGATTGAAAGAGAATGCTCTCGGAGTAATTTTAATTTTATTAGCAATGGGTCTTATATTAATTCTTTTAATTCATATCTTGGGGGTATTTTTTTAGCATGAATAAAAAGATAAAACAAATAAGAAAAGATTTAACAAATTCCTATATAGATTTTGGGAAACAATTAAATTTAATAGATTTAAAATTAAAACAATTAATAAAAAAAGAAAATAAAAATGAATAATAAACAATTAGAAGAACGAATTGAACAATGCGGAAAGCGTTGGGGGTTTAAAGAATGAAATCAATTGATGAATTAAATCCAAAAGAAGAGGACTTTTTACTGGAGCAATCAAGAGAGGGGGATTTAGAATGAAAGACACTCTTAAAACTTTGAATGATATAAAAGATAAGAATAAAACAAATTATAAAAAGAATTGTAGAATTGCTTGGGAAGATTTTGTTTATATTAAAGATTTAAAAGCCGAAGCTGTGAAGTGGGTTAATTGGGAGATATTACAAGATAATGATTTTAGTGCAAATGGTTATGGAGATACAAATAATGTCCAAAGTTTTATAAAACATTTCTTCAATATCACGGAGGAGATTAGAAATGGGAAATAAACATTTTGAGAAAGGTGGGGAAGATTTGGGATTTTCTATTAAAATGCCTGAGGAGTGGACAATAGGTTTTAATTGTGATAAGCCAAAATATGATGCTTCTATCATTATTCAACATAAAGATTTTCCTAAGTTTGTTAAAGCAATTAAAGAATTCTTAGAAATTAGTAAAGTTCCATTTAAATTGGAGGAAGAAAATGACCAATCTTAAAACTTTGAAGGATATGTGTGATGATGATTGGTATGAAGAACATGATATTTATAATATTGATGCTAATGAAGTTGTAGATTTAACAAAAGAAGAAGCAAAAGCCGAAGCTGTGAAATGGGTTAAAAAAGATATTAAAGATTGGCAAAAAGGTCCTTTATTTCAATCAGAAATTATTGAGAGATGGAAGAAAAGATTCAATATCACAGAGTCAGATTTGGAGGAAAATAATGGTATTTAATAAAAAAGAATGGGTTAAAGAGAATAGAGATAAGATGAGGAAATATAGAAGTAAATATAAAAAGGAGAATTCAGAAAAGTATAAGGAACAACAAAAGAAATATGATTCTACTAAAAAAGATAAGGTAAAAGAGAGAATAAGAGCAAAAACTAATTATCATAATGAAAAAACTGGGATTTGTCTTGATTGTGAGAAAGAAGTTGCTACAGAGTTTCATCATATTTCTTATGAACCAAATATTTTCATAGAAGTTTGTAGGAAATGTCATTTATTAAGACATTTGAAAGAGGAGGATTTAAAATGAGTTTAAGTGATGAAATAATTGTAGATGAAATCCCTTATGAAGGTGGTGGAGATACTCCTAAGTTAGAAGTTGAAGATGTTAAAGAAAAAATAAATGATTTTCTTGATGAAGTTGAAAAATATGATAAAAATAAACTAATGGGGAAAGAATTTATTGTAATTTCTAAAAAAGATTTGAAAAAAACCGCACTTAAACATTTTGGGGAGAAATTAATAAAATGAGTTTTCTCGAAGGTTATTTAATTGGAGCTGGAATCTGCCTGTATTCATTATTTGTATTTGTGTTAGTAATTTGGATGTTTAAAGAGATGCAAGGGGTAAAAAAATAATATGATAACAAGAGTATGCCCGGATTGTGAGAGAGATTTCAGCTACACACCTAATCCTAATTTTCCGGATAAAAGGAAGTATTGTGATGATTGTGGTAAGAAACGAAAATTAGCTTGGGAAGAGGCCCAAAATCCAGTTAAAGCTCCTGAGAATGGCCCTATTAAAGAGAGAGAGCCATCCAGTAGAAATACAACGATGTATGTGAGTTATGCCAAGGATTTGTGCGTAGCCCTTCTTCAACGAGACCATGAAACACACCAAATTGGAGATGTTATGAAACTATCAATCGATTTGGTTAAGCAAGCGAGAATGGCGTTTGAGTGATTTATTTAATTCTTTTTATTTTTTTATTAATTTCTCTTATTTCGATAGTGTGAGATTTAGTTCGGTCGTTAATTGTATCTATTTTGGTGTTTAGTTTAGTAACCCAATCTCGAAGTTCTTTATCAATTAGCTCACCTTCTGCTTTTAGAATTATTTGATTAGCCATTTTTTCCATGAATTATCTTTTTGATTTTAGAGTTTAAGCATTCTGAACAAATCCACATCTCGTCAGGACATAGCCATGTTAGGCCTATGGGATTCTCTGCTGTGGCAGGTCTTTCTTCACGCCCACAGAACTCACACTTATCGGATTTAATCACTTCAACCATATTTAGCTTTTTCTTAATTGCATCTTCAAGAACATCTGAAACATTAATGAATTTATCTTTAGCTTTTTTCATTAAATCATCCTCAATACTCAATGTAGTGTGTCTCTTAACCATATTAAAACCATACATACATACTTTATAAATATATGTGTCCTATAAAATACATATAAAGTAAATAAAAGAAAGAAAGAGCCAAAGAAAGAAAAGCCATACATACATACATACATATACCCCAAACCCAATCCAAATTAGAACTTTACTTACAGATACACTTTAATTAGGGGTCTTCTCTTTAACTACTTTTCTATACTTTCAAACACATGGGTTTCACTACTCAAACCAAATACTTAAATAGTTTAATTGGTTTGAATCGTTACTCGATTCACACTACAAACTCTTTAGGCCTTCTTTAATCACCGCTCACCTCACGTGTTTGAAAGAGCCAAATTCAGCCATATTAAGCCGTAATACGCCCACTCCCCCACACAGCCCACTCTCGTAGTGGGTTAATTCTATAGAATTAAGTTTGGTAATAAACCAAACCTGTGTTCTCTTCCCTCACTGCTTTTAGCCACTACATCTCAGTTAGCCACTACATTCTCCGGCCGACGCTGAGTTTAGGGGGGGGAAAGGGGGGG
>Ga0207997_1000677_pt1 | contig 17360 bp, 15 predicted proteins | sample AntAceMetag02UKN_FD_184777 | JGI IMG/M metagenome (GOLD analysis project Ga0207997, IMG submission 184777) | Saline lake microbial communities from Ace Lake, Antarctica - Antarctic Ace Lake Metagenome 02UKN (SPAdes) (version 2) | ecosystem: Environmental > Aquatic > Non-marine Saline and...
GATCGTGACACTATGAAGCAGCAAAGAATTAAAATTGAAGAGATTATCAAATGGATAAAAGAACAATTAAATGTATAAATTCAAGCTTACAAAATTAAGTAATGGCTTAAGGATTCTTACTGTTCCTTCAAAAGAATCGCTTTCTTTCAAAGCTACGGTTTTGGTTAATACTGGATCTGGTTTTGAAACAAAAGAAAATAATGGCATTTCTCATTTTTTGGAACATATGTGTTTTAAAGGTACCAAGAAAAGATCTTCTAGCTTTGCAATTAGCCAAGAATTAGATAGTATTGGTGGATCTTATAATGCTGTTACAGGTCCAGAACGTACAGGTTATTATGCCAAAGTAGCCCATCAGAATAAAAAGTTAGCCTTGGATATTATTTCTGATATTTATTTGGATTCTCAATTTTCTGAAAAAGAAATGAAGAAAGAGAAGGGGGTGATAATTGAAGAAATTAATATGTGCAAAGATGATCCTCAAGATTATGTTGGGGATCTTTGGTACAAGTTATTGTATGATGATCAAGCAGTCGGACGTTCTGTTTTAGGAACAAAAACAAACATTAAAAACTTTAAGAGAGAGGATCTTCTAAAATATTATAAATCTCAGTATAAAGCTAAGTCTACTTTAGTAGTAGCGAGTGGGTATTTCAACGAGAAAGAGACTATCAATGAGATAAAATATTATTTTGGCGACATTAGGCCAGGTAAAGGTAAAACTAAAGAATTGGTGAAAGAAAAGCAAAATAAACCACAAGTGTTTATAAAAAATAAGAAAACAGATCAAACTCATTTAATCTTAGGGTTTAGGGGAATTAATTTATTTGATAAGAGGAAATATGCTTTAAACGTATTAAATTCTATTTTCGGTGGTGGTATGTCGAGTATTCTTTTTCAGACTATTCGAGGGAAATTAGGCGTAGCTTATTATATATATAGCACTATGCCTCGCTATACTGATCATGGTTTTTGGGCAGTGAAGGCTGGTATAGACAGTAATCGTTTAGAAGAAGTAATTGTATCTGTTCTAAATGAATGGAAAAAGTTTAAAATGAAGCCTGTTGACATTAAAGATTTAAAAAAAGCTAAAGGTTACATTACTGGTAAATTTGCATTAGGACTAGAAAATGTTCATAATGTAGCTGATAACTTTGCTATGCAAGAACTATTGAGACAAAAGATAGAAACGCCGGATCAATATTTAGCAAAGATTAAACAAGTTACTGCCCGAGACGTTCAAAAAGTAGCAGAGGATTTATTAAAAACACAATCTCTTAATTTGGCTTTGATAGGTCCTTATAAAAATAAAGAGAGATTACAAAAATTACTTCATGTTTAAAACAACTCAAAGTCTAGATATTTCTTGGCAGAGTATTTTACGATTTTATGTTATTCTACTAAGTTTTGTTGCAGCTTGGTATTTTCGGCAGGTTATTTTTATCATTTTAGTTGGCTTTGTTATGGCTTCGCTTTTAGATAGACCGATAGATTATTTCGAAAAAAAATGGAAAAATCGCTGGTTGGCAACTTTTATTATTTATTTTCTTTTCTTAATTGGATTAGGATTAATTGCTTGTTTATTTATCCCAGTTTTTAATAATCATATAGTTGGGTTCATGGATTTTTTCCCGTCGTGGATGAATAAAGGGGCTTTTCTTCAACTATGGCAAGGATGGCAACCCGCAGAGCTTTCAATGCAGAATTGGTTAAGTTTGTTAGGTATTTCCCAAGGTCAATTGTCAGAATTTTTACTTCAGTCTGGTAATTTACTTACTAAGATTTTAGGGGGTGCTTTTTCCGCTTTTTTTGTTCTTCTTTTGTCCTTTTTTATTAATACAGAAAAGAAGGGAATCGAAAAAGCAATTCGTTTAATTTTTCCGAGTGTTTATGAAGATTATGTGATTCATCTTTGGGGGAGAGCACGTCGTAAAGTTGGAAGTTGGTTTTTTAGTCAATCGATTCTTAGTGGTATAGTCGGAGGTTTAGTTTATATTAGCTTAAAGATTGTAGGAGTTCCTCAGGCTGAATTTTTAGCTATATTAGCGGCTTTATTTGATTTTATTCCATATATTGGTCCTTTAATCATTGGCTTTATAGCATTCTTAGTTGGTATAAGCCAAAGTTTCTTTTTAGGAATTTCAATATTAATTATTTTTATTATTATTCAACTTATTGAAGGGTTTATTAGCCCAATATTACGAGCTAAAACAATGAAATTGAATCCTTTAGTTATTATTCTAGCTGTTTTGATAGGTGGAAAATTAGCTGGAGTTGTTGGAATTATTATTGCTTTACCATTAGCAGCAGCAGCAATTGGATTGATTAGGGATATTCAGACTGGTCATATTGCTACTTATTTACCGCAGAAAAAACTCTTATAGATATTTTTATGCGCTACTATATTACAACAGCTATTCCTTATGTTAATGCCAAACCCCATTTAGGGTTTGTTTTAGAAATTATTCAAACAGATGCTTACAAGCGTTTTCTTGAATTACGAAAAGATGAAGTTTATTTTGTAACCGGGACTGATGAAAATAGTTTAAAAAACGTTATATCAGCTAGAGAAAAAAACATTTCCCCGCAAGAATTAGTAGATCAAAATAGTCGATATTTTCAGGATTTAAAAGAATTATTTAATCTTTCAAACGATGATTTTATCCGCACGACAGAAGAACGTCATAAAAAAGGAGTTGTAAAGCTATGGAAGAAAGTTTTTGATTCAGGAGATATATATAAAAAAGAATATGAAGGTTTATATTGTGTTGGTTGCGAAGCTTTTTACAAACCCGAAGAATTAATTAATGGTTTATGTCCAGAGCATAAAACTAAACCAGAATTAATAAAAGAAGAAAATTATTTTTTTAAACTTTCTAATTATCAAAAAGAATTAGAAGAAATGATTGTTTCTGGAAGATTAAAGATTATACCAGAAAAAAGGGAAAACGAAGTTTTAAGTTTTATTCGTCAAGGGTTAGAAGATTTTAGCATTTCCCGCTCAAGAAAAAGAGCAAAAAATTGGGGAATTTCTGTGCCAAATGATGATAGTCAAATTATTTATGTTTGGTTTGATGCATTGATAAATTATATTACCGCGCTAGGTTTTTATAATGAAGAGTCAGAATTATTTAATACATGGTGGAATAAAAGTGATAAAATTATTCATTTTATTGGTAAAGGTATCACTCGTTTTCATGCAATTTATTGGCCAGCAATGCTTCTGTCTGCTAAATTACGTTTACCCACTACTATTTTTGCTCATGGTTATTTAAGTATTAACGGACAAAAGATTTCTAAATCTTTAGGAGAAACAATAGATCCTTTTGAGATAAGCAAAAAATATGATTCTGATATTATTCGCTATTTTCTTCTTCGAGAGATTTCTCCTTTCGAAGATGGTGATTTTTCTGAGTCTAGATTAAAAGAACGTTATAATAGTGATTTAGCGCAAGGAATAGGGAATTTAGTCTCACGAATTTTGGCCTTAGGAGAACAATATGGAAAGCAAATAATGATTCAATCTTCGATCTCTGATTTGATTACTAAATACTGGGATGATTATAATAGACAGATGGAAGAATTTCATTTTAATGATTCTTTAGTAACTATATGGAATTTAATATCTTATTGCGACAAGTATATTAGTGATAGAAAACCATGGGAAAAGATGGATGACGAAAAAGAATTTCAAAAGATTTTGGGTGAATTAATATATATATTAGGTAATATTGCTTTAATGCTTTCTTCTGTCATGCCCAAAACATCTGAAAAAATACTTAGATTTCTTAAATTACAAGAGATATCAAAAGAAAATTGGTTGTCACAAAAAGTCGTACTTAAAAAACAATCAGCTTTATTCCCTAGATTAGATAATTAAAGAAGACAAAATTATTTGAAAATATTATGTTTTTTGACTCCCATACACATTTAAATTTAGCTGCTTTTAATGAAGATAGAGAAGAAATAATAAAAAAAACCCTAGAGCAGGGCGTTTTTATGATTAATATTGGAACCTGCTACGAAACATCTAAAAAGGCAGTAGAAATTGCTCAACAATATGATAATTGTTGGGCTACAGTGGGATTACATCCTAGCCATACAATACCAACGAAAATAGATAAAAATGAATTAATAATTAATGACGATAAAAGTGTATCAGAGACGGAAGTTTTTAATGAAAAATTTAAATCCCTTTTAGAAGAACCCAAGGTAGTAGCCATAGGGGAGTGTGGATTAGATTATAGCTATTTGAAAGATTTTTCTGAAAAGGACCAAATAGAATATAAAAAAACGCAGGAGCAAGAGCTTAGAAAACAAATTCAGGCTGCCAAAAAATATAATTTACCTTTGTCTCTACATGTGCGTGATTTATATGAAGAAGCTCTAGTGATTTTAGGAGATGAGGAATATAAAAATCAAGCCGTATTTCATTTTTTTACTGGTAACATAGATCAAGCTCAGAAGATTTTAAAAAAAGGATTTTATTTAGGTTTTTCAGGTGTTATTACGTTTTCAGAAAGAATGAATGATGTAATTAAAAATGTACCACTTGAAAAGATATTGATTGAAACAGATGCTCCTTATGTAGCGCCGGTTCCTTATCGTGGCAATAGAAATGAGCCAATTTATGTAAAAGAAGTAGCCAAAAGAATTGCTCAAATTAAAAAACTTCCCCTAAAAGAAATAGAGGAAGTTACATTTAAAAATACTTTGCGTTTGTTTAAGATTAAACTTTAATTAGTCTTTTAAATTTCAATAACAACTGGCAACACCATTGGTCGGCGTTGCGTTTTTTTAAACAGAAACAAACCAATCTGTTCTCTTAAATTATTACGGATATAACTTTCGTTAAATGTATTGCCACTAGTAGAGCGACCAACAACTTCCCTGACTAGTTTTTTAACTTCATTTATTAATTCTTTCGATTCTTTCATATAGACAAATCCCTGAGAGACAATTTCTGGGTTGCTATGAAGCAGGCCTGTCTTTCCATCAACTAAAGCAATAACAATAAAAATTCCATCTTTAGAAAGTGTTTGTCTCGCTCGAAGGACTACTTCTTTTATATCTCCTACACCTAATCCGTCAACCATTATATAGTTTGTGGGAACAAATTTTTCAGTCGCAGTTATTTTATTCTTCGTTAATTCAATTACTTGACCATTCGTAGCTACTATAACGTTTTGTTTTGGGATACCTAAAGATTCTGCTAATTTACCATGAAGCTTTAGCATAGAAAGATGACCATGAATAGGTATGAAAAAACGTGGTTTAGTGAGACTAATCATCATTTTTAAATCTTCTTGATAGCCATGTCCAGAAGCATGAATATCAACCATTTTATAATGGTAAATATTGGCTCCTTGTTTTGCTAGATTATCTTTTAAATTCTGAACAGACAATTCGTTGCCTGGAACAACCGAAGAAGAGAAAATAACGGTATCTCCTTTCTGTACTCTCAAATATTTATGTTCTCTGTTTACAATTTTCATCAGAGTGGCCTCGTTTTCACCTTGTGCCCCAGTGCATAAAATTGTTAATTTTTGTGGATCAAGTCGGCTTGCTTCTTTCCAGTTAATTAAAGTACCTTTTTTAATGCTTATGTATTTTAGTTTTTCTGCAATAGCTAGATTAGTTCTCATGGCATAACCTTGAATAATAATTTTGCGATTGTATTTTTCCGACAACCAAATAGCCTGTTGAAGTCGATTGATTAAGGAAGCAAATGTGGCTAATATTATTCTTCCTTTAGCTTGCGCAAAAAGATTATCTAAATTATCCATTATTGTTTTTTCAGACACAGAATGTCCTGGATTTTCTATACCTGTTGAATCAGACATTAGAAGTTGTACGCCTTGCGAAGCAAGTATAGCAATGTGTGATAAATCTGCTGGTTTATCACCTACTGGCTGAAAATCGAATTTAAAATCACTTGTAAACATAACTAATCCATGGGGTGTGTTAATAGCTAACCCTAATGTATCAGGTATATTATGGTTTAAATGGAATGGGGAAATTTTAAAAGGTCCTAGCGTTAAGGTTTTATTTGGGTTTATATCCTCAATATTTAATTTTTTTAAGTTAGGAAAATCTTCTTGTCTTTTTAAAATTATTCCACGGCTCAAAGGAGCGGTATAAATAGTTGGATAATTCAATTTATCAATTAAATAAGGTATAGCCCCTATATGGTCGTAATGAGCATGAGTAATTATGACCCCCAATATTTTTTTCTCAGGATGACTAGTCAAATATTCAATATTAGGAATGATAAAATCAATACCTGGCATATTTTCATCAGGGAATTGTAACCCAATATCAACAATCAGGATTTGATTGTTGTATTCAAAAAGAGTCATATTGCGTCCAACTTCTTCTAATCCTCCTAGTGCGATAATCTTTACTGGATCGGAAGATATTTTTGTTTTTTTGTAAAATTTTTTATTTTCCATTTTTATTAATTTTTTTATTTTATTTTTGTGTGCCGCGGGTGGGATTTGAACCCACATCCCGAAAATTAGGGACACGGTTCTGAACCGTGCGCGTCTACCAGTTCCGCCACCGCGGCAAGTTTTATTTATTTATTATTGTACGTTTAGTGTAGATATACCAATTTTCAATATCAGAAAATTTTTCTGATGGAAGATTGGCATATTGGATATTATTGCCTTTAATTTTTTTTGGAAGGACATAAAGATAGAATGGGTTATAAAGGAAAAGAGCTGGTTTATCTTTAAAAAGTGTATCTTGAACTATTTTCATATCATTCATTCGTTGTTCTTTATCAAAATCTTGTCTTATTTTTTCTAAAAGCTCGTCTAAATCTTTGTTCTGATAAGCAGAAAGATTAAGTCCCGGGTCAGTTACTTGAGAAGAATGCCAAAAAGAAAATAGATCAGGGTCTTGCCCAATAATTTCTCCAAAAAGCAATGCATCATAGGATCGAGTCTGAATTATTTCTTTTTCCAAGGTAGCTAATGGAAGTATTTGTAATTCTACGGAGACTCCTATTTTTTCCCAGCAAGTTTTTAAATAATTAGCTATTCTAATCAACTCTAAGTTATCAGGAAGGGAAAGTACAAATTTTCTTTGGTCTTCCTCTAGTTCTTTAATAATTTCCTTTGCTTTTTCTGGTGAATATTCTGGCAAAAGATTAAATTCTTCTCCTAGAAACCCAGAAGTAAAAGGTCCTCCTAAAAGAAAGGCCTGTTTTTTCAATATCTCTGTGACTAATTCTTGGTGTGGTATTGCTAAATCCAATGCTTCACGAATTTCTTTTTGATCAAATAGGGGATTTTTTGAATTCAAGAATACTGCATAATAACGTGGAAGAAATAAGGAAGCAATTTGGGTATTTTTTTTGTTTTCAAAAAAATCTATATCCTCGATTAAAACTGGAGAAAACCCATCAATTTCTTTTTTTAATAATCCGCTTTTAGCTAAATCATAATTATCATAAGAGTGGAAGATTAATTGAGAGATAAATGGTTCTTTCTGGAAGTAATTTTCATTAGCTGCTAAAGAATAGCTAATTATTTTCCCTGCTTTGTTTTTTTCTAAGCTATTAAAAAGATATGGTCCTGTTCCAATTGGTTTAAGGTTATAATCCGCTGATAGGAAGTTTCTTGATTCAATATTTTCCCAAATATGTTTTGGGATTATTTTTAATGTAAGGTTTTGTAAAAAAGGCTCATAAGGACTTTTAAGATTAAAACGCACAACATGAATTCCCAATTTTTCTACAACAACTCCTGCCCAATTTAACCTTAATGGACTTCTTATGCTTGGGTCTTGGATTGTTTCGATTGTAAAAATTACATCATCTGCCGTAAAAGCCATCCCATCATGCCAGTAAACATTATCTTTAAGAAAAATAATATATGTTCTACCGTCTTCACTAACTTCTGTTTTCTCTGATAAGTTGGCAATTAATTTTCCTTCTCCGTCAATTGAATAAAGCCCATCATAAATTAATTCTATTAAATCTTTATCACAATCGTTAGATTGAGCTAGGACCGGATTGACATAAGACGGGCGACCGATAACACCTAAACGCAAAACTCCACCTTTTTCTGGTTCAAGTGTAGTAAATTTGCAGATAAAATTAAAACTTAAAAGAAAAATACCGGCAAGCAAAAAGGATAAAAACAAGAAGCTAAGAATTTTCTTTTTTGATGGTAATTTTAACCACTTCCTAAACAAAGAGTTAAAAATGATTTTCATTAAAATAAATAAACGGAGAAATTAAATCAGGAATGAAATTATTGAAAGAGCAATAAATAAAATTCCTAATACAACAGTGAAGATAAAGATAGTTTTTTCTAAACCCCTTCTAGTGCCATAAAACTGAGAAGATGCTCCTCCTAATACCCCCATACCTCCGCCTCGTTGCTGTAAGAGTATGAGTATTATAAGAACTACACCGATAACAAGTTGAGCAATAGCTAAATTAAATTGATTCATAATTATTATTTAATCTTATATAAAAGAGAGTTAAAAATACTGATTATAATCGATGCAGCCAACCAAGTGAAAGAACTTTCAATTATTAATACTGGCATTAAAATTGAGGCTGTTTTTAAAATGATAATATTAATAATTAAAGCAAAAACACCAAAAGTTATCCAAATAAGTGGAAGTAAAAGAATCCGGAGAGCAGGTTTTATCAATAGATTAAGAAGCGAAAGAATAAAAGCGAATGTAATTAATTGCTCTAATGCGCCATTAAAATAAAAATCACTAAATAAATGGCTTAATAATTTAATGGCTATTATATTAAAGATAATGCCAAAAAAAAGTCTCTTTAAAAAACGCATGATCAATATAGATATTATATGTTAATAAAGGCAAAAAGTCAAAACTTTTTAGTAGGTAAATGAAGTAATGGCATTAAGCTTTGTCCTGTTATTTCTGAAGGAGTTGGTATTCCAAATAATTCTAGAATTGTAGGTGAAACGTCAGCAAGCATTCCTCCAGCCCATCTTTCTATTTCTGAGATTTCTTTTATTGAACGGGGCGTGGAGAATCTCCATCTTTTGTCTATTAAATAAAATGGAACAAGGCTGGTGTCATGTTTTGTTTCTAATTCGCCTGTCAAAGGGTTCATCATTCTTTCCAGATTACCATGATCAGCAGTAATTATAAGTGTATAATTCAATTCTTGACTTTTTTTAATTATTTTTGCTATTTCTTTATCAATAATTTTAGTACATTCAATTCCCGATTTCATGTTGCCAGTGTGGCCTATTAAATCAGGGCTAGCATAATTGACTAATATAAAATCATAAATATTTTCATCAAAAGCTTGAAAAAGACGCGTAGTAATTTCCGGTGTTCTTAATTCTGGATAATCTTCAATATGTAATGTTTTTATAGAAGGAATAATAACCCAATACTCACCAGGAAACGGTTTTTCTTTTAACCCATCGAAGAAATAAGTAACGTGAGCATATTTTTCAGTTTCTGCCAAATGCAATTGTCGTTTTCCAGCTGTAGAAAGTATCCGAGATAGACAAGTAGAAATTTTTTGTGGGGGAAATGCTACTGGAAGAAGAAAGTCTTTTTTGTATTCAGTAAATGTAGCTATTTTTAACTTCCTAAATTTTTTAATAGGGAATTTATCAAATTCAGGATTAGCAAAAGCTTCTACTAATTCTCTCATTCTTTCCTCACGAAAATTAAAGAAAACAATACCATCCTGTTCTTTTATAATTTCTGAAGATTCTTCTTGTTCTGGGTCGCCAATTAAAGTTGGAACAATAAATTCATCAGTAATGCCTTCTTTATAAGATTGTTCTAAATATAACAGGGGATCACTTTTTGTCTTGCATTTGCCGAAAACTAAAGCATCATAACATTTAGCTACTCTATTAAAATTATTATCTCTATCCATGGCATAAAAACGTCCCGATAAGCTAGCAATTCTACCGCATCCCCGTATTTTTAAATCTTCCTGTAGTTTAACTATTAATTCTTTTGCTTTTGTTGGAGACGAATCTCGTCCATCAGTAAAAAGATGTAGGTTTACTTTTTCTATTTTTAAAGTATTAGCTAAATCTAAAAGTGCCATGAGGTGCTTGTAAGAACTATGAACAATATTATCACTAAACAAACCAGCCAGGTGTAATGTACTGTTATTTTTTTTAACATGATTATATATTTTTAATAAGGCAGGATTTTGGAAAAAAGATCCGTTTTGTATGCTTTGCGAGATACGAACAGAGTATTGGTATAAAATCTGACCAGTACCTAACGTTAAATGACCTACCTCACTATTTCCAGCTTTGTTAAATGGTAACCCTACAGCAATACCTGATGCTTGTAAGCTCATCATAGGGTAATATTTTTTAATTTCATCAATATTTGGGGTACCAGCTCTATGGATAGCATTAGAAAAATCTTTTTTTCCTATTCCCCAACCATCTAAAATGATTAAACAAATTTTTGAAGAAAGACCAGACATATAGCAATTAAATGATTTAAGATTTGTTTATAGTATATAGTATTTCTTTTTCTTTGACAAAGGGGATGATTTTTTGCTATTATTATATTGTTCTATACTTAAACTTTAATTCAGGTACTATTTATTCTCTTGCAATCAACTTTTTAGGATGTTTTATTTAAGAAATTTTTATCATATTGTCTTTTATCTAATGGAGCCAAATCAGTCTTTAAGGGTTTCTTAAATTTATCTTATATATATAGAGAATAATAGGCCTTAAATTTAAAATTATGGCTATATTAAATATACCTAGCATTGTTTTGTATACAGGGATAGGCTTGATAGGCTTATTTTTGGGATATATTATTCGTCAAAGAATTGCACAAAGATATTCTGATTCCATAGAAGCTAAATTAAAAACTCGTATTGAGAAGGTTAGAAATGAAGCAAGAGATGTTGTCTTAGAAGCTAGAGAAAAAGCTACGAAAATTTTAGAAGAATCTGAAGAAGAAAAGAAGAAGAGAAAAGTTCAACTTGATAAAACAGAAGAAAGGTTATTTCAGAGGGAAGAATCAATTGATAAAAAACAAGCTGAAACAGCTGAGGAGGAAAAAGAAAATAAAAGAATCTTTGAGAAAGTAGAAAACTTAAAAACAGAATTAGAAAAACTTCAAAAAAGTGAATTAGCGTCTTTGGAAAAGGTAGCTGGATTATCAATAAACGAAGCAAAAGAAAAACTCCTTGAAAGAACAGAAAAAGAATATAAGGAAGAGATAATACAATCACTCAGAAAATTAGAAACAGTAAGGAAAGAAGAAATAGAGAAAAAAGCAAAAGAAATAATTGCAGGAGCAATTCAAAGATACAGTCGTTCGAATGTAAGTGAAATTACTACTACAATAATGAATTTACCCTCGGAAGACTTAAAAGGAAAAATAATAGGTCGTGAAGGAAGGAACATTCGTCATTTTGAAAAACTTTCGGGAGTAGAATTAATAATGGATGATTCACCAAACACAATTATTCTTTCGAGCTTTGATCCAGCAAGAAGGGAAGTTGCTAGGATAGCTTTAGATAAGTTAATCCAAGATGGCCGTATTCAACCAGCAAAAATAGAAGAGAAAATAATAGAAGCTCAAGCAGAACTAAGGGAAGCAACCAAAAAAGCAGGTGAAGATGCTGCGTATGATGTTGGTGTACTAGATTTACCTCCAGAAATAATCTATTTATTAGGGAGATTAAATTTTAGAACAAGTTACGGACAGAATGCTTTAATGCATTCTGTAGAAGTTTCTTTATTAAGTGCAGCCTTAGCATCAGAGCTTGGCGCTGATGTTGAAGTGGCTAAAAAAGCAGGATTACTTCATGATATTGGTAAAGCAGTTGATCAAGAGATTGAAGGAACTCACTTGGAATTAGGGAGGAGAATATTAAAAAAATATCATCAGCCAGAAGAGATTATTAAAGCTATGCAGTCTCATCACGATACGTATCCTGTTGAATCAATAGAAGCATCTGTTGTAAATGCTGCTGATGCTATTTCTGCTGCTCGTCCTGGCGCAAGAAAAGACAATATTGAGGCATATCTTAAACGATTGGCTAATTTAGAAGAGATAGCTTATTCCTTTAAGGGAGTAGAAAAAGTTTATGCTGTTTCTGCAGGAAGAGAAATTAGAGTTTTTGTTCACCCGGATAAAATTAATGATCTTGAAGCTATGAAGCTAGCAAAAGATTTAGCTAAACAAGTAGAAGAAACATTGAAATATCCTGGTGAAGTTAAGGTCACAGTAATTCGTGAAAGAAGGGTCATTGAAATAGCTAGATAATATATACTTGAGATATTTGCTTTATTTGAGCCATGTTGATATAATTAGAGGGTTGATAAGGCAAAAGGTCGAACTTTCTTTAGGCACTTTTATTAGCCTAAAGAGATAAAAATATTATAAAAATTAATTACAATGACAAAAGATGGTTTAACTGAATCCATTGTTAGCAAAGTAGGTTGTTCTAAAGCAGATGCAGCAAGAGCTTTAGAAGCAGTTATCGAAACAATTACTAAAAGCTTAACAAGCAGAGATTCAGTAACAATAACTGGTTTCGGCACTTTTAGTGCCAGAGATAGAGCTGCAAGAGCAGGAGTAAATCCTAAAACTGGTGAGAAGATTCAAATTCCTGCCATGACAGTTCCAAAATTCAAAGCTGGAAAAGGGCTTAAGGAAGCTGTAAGATAAATACATTCCTTAATTTAAAACCCCGACTAAATTAGTCGGGGTTTTAATATAATCAATTTTTACCTTATTTTGTCTCTACAGGGCTCTTATCTTTCAAAGCTTTGAAAGATAATGAAATTTTATCATTATCAATATTAATAATTTTTGCTTCTTTTGTCTCACCCTCTTTTAGGATATTCTCTATTCTATCAATTGGTTGATTGGAAATTTCTGATATATGTACAAGTCCATCAGCTTCAGTGTCTTCTAATTTTACAAATGCACCAAAATCTACAATTTTTGTAATTGTTACTTGTATTTTATCTCCAATTTTATATTTACTTATAATGTCTTTCATTTTGTCTTTTTCTACCAATTTTTCAGAAAAGATTAATTTATTAGCAGAAGGATCAAAATCTAATATCTTGACTTGTATTTTTTCTCCAATTAAGAATTTTAATTTTTCTAAGATTTTATTTTTATTGCCTTCCTCTACTTTAGGATAATGACTTTTTGATAATTGTGAGGCGGGAAGGAAGCCTTTAATGTTTTCTATGTTTCCCATTAAGCCTCCTGCATTAACTTCTGAAATTAATAATGTGAGAGTTTCGTCGTCTTTTTTCATTTCTTTTATTTTTTTCCATGCTTTTTCTTTTTCTAGATTTTGCAAGGCCATTTCTATTAACCCTTCTTCGTTATTCCAATCAAGAATTTTTACTAGGACTTTTGCGCCTATTTCCAGTTTTTTTATATAGCTTTTTGTATCTAAATAATTAGCTCCTTGAATAATCCCTGTACCATAAGGAGACAAGTCTATAAATAAGGCTCTTTTTTCTTTTTCTAAAATAAATGCCTCAACAAAAGATCCAATTGAGGGAAGAGAGATTAAATTATCTTTTTTTAGAGAATACATTAATTGTTTTAATTTTTAAAGTTTATGTGCCGAGACGGTGAATCGAACACCGGACACGTAGTTCTTCAAACTACTGCTCTACCACTGAGCTACCTCGGCCCATTCTAGATTTTTAGTTTATCATAATAAATTTTTAAAGTAAAGAAACCGATAAATTAAGTGGGCAGTAGAGGACTCGAACCTCTGGCCTCATGGATGTAAACCAAGCGCTCTAACCAACTGAGCTAACTGCCCTAATTTTTAGTGGACCCAGTGGGAGTCGAACCCACGACGCCTCTATGCCATAGAGGTATTTTACCACTAGAATATGGGCCCTTTATAAATTATATTAGGAATTTGTTTTATTTCTATACATAACTCGGAGGAGAAATAATCTATACGACATACTCCTTTATAATCTAATTTTTTAGAAGGTTTACCTATTGTTCTAGGATCAATTCTAGCTTTATAAAATTGTGATAAAGGAATTTTCGTAATATGTGACCAAAATTTCTCTAATTTTTTAATATTTTGATCAGCTCGACATTGAAGAGTACAACGTAATTTATTTTCGTCAATATTGTAGCAATATCGTAATAAATACATATATAAATTTATAATAAATGGATCTGAATTACCGAGCATTAACGATCCTCTTCGATATTTCGATCCTTCACCTAGATATAGCATCGCAAGAGCAATTTTTCCTACATCTCGATTTTTAAATACTTTTGTGAGATGTGTGTTGCGACTGGTAATTGATTGAATATATTTTTTTCTTTTAATTCTATTTACTATTAATGCGATTTTACGTCCTTTTTCTGCATTATTTAGAACTATTTTTTGAATTCTTTTTTGATATTCTTTTGGTAAAACAATATTTTTGCACCAATATGAAAGTGTGCTCTTTGGTATTTGTTCTTTTAATTCTTTCTGAATCTCGGAGTATGTTTTACCTTGTTTCCTAAGAATTGTTGCTTTTTTTCTCAATTCTATTTTATCCATATAGACATTGTACCATAGAAGTTTTCAATGTGCAAAACACATAACAAATTTACTGAAGCACTCATCACAGTAATTTTTCAAAAATGTAGGTTTTCGATTACAATTAATATTTTGCTTTATAAGAATACTATCAGTTTTTTTAATAATTTTCAAGAAAAACTTAAATTTCTTTATTTATTTTAATAAATAAACATGGTATTATTAAAGATATAAATTATTTTTGTTTATTGTAACCATGAAACTTACATTAAAGAAAATGGACGATTTGGCGATAACAATTCGCCAAGAAATAGTAGAAATGCTTTTAGAGGCAAAATCAGGCCATTGTGCCGGTCCTTTAGGCGCAGTGGAATTGTATGTTGCTCTTTATTTTAGCGGGATTTTGAATTATGATCCTAAAAATCCAAATTGGGAAAAAAGGGATAGGGTTGTTATTTCTAATGGACATTATGCGCCTTTAATTTATACAGTTTTAGCTCATGCTGGATATTTTCCTCTCGAAGAATTAAAAACTTTAAGAAAATTAGGAAGCAATTTTCAAGGTCATCCTAATCGTCTATTATTACCAGGAATTGAAACTTCATCTGGACCAGTGGGTGAAGGTCTTTCTCAGGCAATTGGTATGGCTTTAGGAGCGAAGATGAATAAAGAGAAACTTCAAGTTTATTGTTTAATGGGAGATGGAGAACAAGATTGCGGAAATACTTGGGAAGCAGTAATGATGGCGGGGAAGAATCAATTGGATAATCTAACGGCTATTATTGATAGAAATAATATTCAAATTGACGGGTTTACTGAAAATGTTATGCCTTTGGAACCTTTAAAAGAAAAGTATGAATCCTTTGGTTGGAAAGTTTTAGAAATAGATGGTCATAATATTTCTGAAGTTATTAAAGCTGTTAATTCTTCAAAATCTGTTTTTGTTAAGCCAGTAGTAATTATTGCTCATACTATTCCTGGAAAAGGAGTAGATTTTATGCAATGGGAATATCAATGGCATGGAAAAGTTCCTAATTCAAAACAAACAGAAGAAGCCTTGAGGCAATTACGAAATTTAAAAGGAAAAATTGAGTCTGAGTTAGACTAAAATTTAAATATGTTTAATCCTGATATTAAATTAAATCCTAAAATTTTTTCCGAAACAATTAAACAAATTTCTCCACGTGATGGATTTGGGGAAGGTTTAGTTATAGCTGGAGAAATGGATGAGAGGGTAGTAGCTTTATGTGCTGATGTTACTGAATCTTTAAGGATGCACTTATTTAGAAATCGTTTTCCAGAAAGATTTGTTGAAGTAGGAATTGCTGAACAAAATATGGTTGGTATTGCTTCAGGTTTAGCAGCTTCAGGGAAAATTCCTGTAATTGGATCTTATGCTGTTTTTTCTCCTGGAAGAAATTGGGAACAGATTAGAACAACTATTTGTTACAATCAACAAAAAGCTATTTTTGTTGGTTCGCATGCTGGATTAAATGTAGGTCCTGATGGCGCTAGTCATCAAGCCCTAGAAGATATCGCCTTAATGAGAGTTTTGCCTAATATGGCAGTTATATCTCCTGCTGATGCTTTAGAAGCTCGTAAAGCTATTCTTTCAGCAATTGAATATCCAAATTCTGTATATATTCGTTTGCCTCGGGAAAAATCGCCTGTTTTTACAACAGAAGAAACATCTTGGGAAATTGGAAAATCTAAAGAACTTTGGATTCCAAATTCTAAAGACGGACAGTTTTCAGGAATTACGATTTTTGCTTGTGGGCATCTGGTATATAAAGCATTAGAAGCGGCAAAAGAATTAAAAGAAGAAGGTATATCCATAATTGTTATAAATAATTCTGCAATTAAACCGTTAGATGAAAAGTTAGTTTTAAAATGGGCTAAAAAATCTAAAGCCATAATTACTTTGGAAGAACATCAAGTAGCTGGCGGTATGGGGTCAGCCATAGCAGAATTTTTAAGTGAGAATCATCCTTTACCAATCAAATTTATGGGAATAAAAGATGAGTTTGGACAAAGCGGTCAGGCAGAAGAACTGATAGAAAAATATGGGCTTGGGAACGAAGCAATAAAGGAAGCAGTAAAGAAAGTTTTAAATATATAAAAAAACAACAAAAACCTGTAATTATCACAACTCCTTAACAAAGACTAACAGAAGTGATATACTAAACAGTATATATTAAAAGAATTAATCTATGATAAATATATATAAGAATAAAAAAGGTTTTACTCTTTTAGAACTTTTAATTGTTATAGGTATATTAGCAATATTATCAACTTTTATTATGATTACTATTTCAGGATCAAAGCAAAAAGCTATTGATGCCAAAGCCAAACACAATAGACAAACAGCCAGAATGTATTGTGCTCTTAACCCTGGTATCACAGAACACTATGGGGATACAGTTTATTGTGATCAACAAGCTACAATGTGGTCAATTACCTTAGATTCAGGGGCAACCTTTCAATACAAAACAAGCAACACTGCTTTACCTGGATATGCAGATGGAAACTGCAATAACTTAACTGCTGAAGATATAAAAGATTATCCTGCTTGTAATGCCTGTTACAATCTCAGTTATGCAGGATTTTCTGAGGGATGGCAATTGCCTACTCAAGGAACTGGAAGTGTTGCTTCTGCCAGAGATGGTACCTATTGTGCTCCCAAAAGACAACTCTGGAATTTAGGTTACGAAACTTGTAATTGGAACCCAACCCAATGCGACACAGCCCAAAGTTCCTGTCTTCCTTCTTATGATACTAGTGCTGTTGCCTCCTACTATTGGTCTTCGGCAGAGTCTTCGGCTACTAATGCTTG
>Ga0207997_1000680_pt1 | contig 17337 bp, 16 predicted proteins | sample AntAceMetag02UKN_FD_184777 | JGI IMG/M metagenome (GOLD analysis project Ga0207997, IMG submission 184777) | Saline lake microbial communities from Ace Lake, Antarctica - Antarctic Ace Lake Metagenome 02UKN (SPAdes) (version 2) | ecosystem: Environmental > Aquatic > Non-marine Saline and...
GATCATTTTGACCCTGTGGATAACCTGTGTATAACTTGTGGATAACTATTTGCTGTTGGATTATCCTGCTATATCTCTTATCGTAAGATATTACCATAGAGATATAGGCAATAAAATAAATGAACAATCGTAACTCATGTTACTTGTTATCTATTCTGTTACGTGCACAATAGTAAATGGGTAGTGGATACCTTTTCATAACTTATGTTTTTTGACATATCCACAATGGCAGGATTGAGAATCAGAAAAACACGATAAGGAGTCGTGTTGAGTTACTCATTTATTTTACCCTCCCATCTACCCGATATATTATTTATAAGGAAATTACCATGTTATCCGAAAAACTCGCAGAATTAGTACAGATCAACAAAGACGATCGTACATTGTCCCGTGTTAGCAAATTGACAAAGGATGATTTGAAACCACATAGTGAAGAAATCAAGGCGCTACGGTTGCGTATCCGCTCTATTGTACTTCCCAAAAAAGGCAAGAACGGACAGCCTATTCAATTCCCTTCTCCCTTATATGAAAAAGTTGTGAATGCTAAACGTGAACTAACAAAGCCGGGAATTGGTTATCGTCTTTATATTGTATCCTTACAGTCCGATGTACTCGACACCATTGACGACGCCGACGACTACGCCGACGTTCTGATATGGGAAAGAGAGAGCTTGTAGCATGACTATACAACAAGCTTTTCAAACGCTATGTAATCTCAAACTTGGAGACCGTTTCATATTCGATAATTACGTTGTCAGGCATCTGTATGGTACACAATACCAGATCAAGCAGACCATTTATCGACCGGTAGGAAGTAAAAATAAGTACGGTCGGTACAAATGGGAGTTAGTTACTACTAAGTCTCTGCTAGGTACTGTTATGATTGCCTTGTTTCTATCTACGGCAAGACCACAAGCGGAAGGTTCTACAGTCAAAAGGAATTGTTTTTATGCTGATAAGACAATAGCCGGAAAACAAGAGAAATTTCTGGAATACCTCCAGAGCTTGAAGGAAGGCGCAGAGTTTGGAGACGAGCTGGCATGTGACAGGATAGAGCATTACACCGAGCTTTACGGTTCAATAGACTTAATCATTGAGGACTTAGAACAGGGAGTGTATAACTATTCTAACACTTCCGGAGGTAATCAATTTAAGCAGCTGGTATCTGATAATATCTATCAGAGCATGTTTGGAACCGCTTCGAGTATTGCTAACAAGTAGCATAATTTGACAGGTGACCCGTACACACGGGTAAAATACTTATAAGGTGGATAGAATGAATAAACTTATACATAGGTTATTTTACAGGATATACAGTAGAATACATTATAAACTTGAAGGAATAAGATTAGGACAAGCTTTGAACATGGACGATAGAATGGAGTTGAATAGATATAGAAGAAAGTATCCCAAAGGATAATAAGAATAGCCACTCGAAAGAGTGGTTTTTTTATGCTCTAATGATAACAATGCTATTATAAGATATTACAATTCAATAATGAGATAGTACTATCTTGCTATCCTGCTGTTTGTGGATAACCTGTGGATAACTTTTGATACACGGTGTAACATAAAATATATGCGACAGAATGACACATGCTTAACATGCGAATGGTTTTAAGAAACGGTATCGCTCGTCACCATTAAGTTCGACAGTCTCAAAAAATTTGAAAAAAAACGGGTTAGTAGTTTGACACAGGGTAATAAGGGATGTAGTGTAGGGGATAGGGGGATAGTGGAATGGCTAAGAAGAATGTAGTAAAGGAAGCGATAGACAGGATATTTGAAGCAGAGGTTATGAAGTTACCGAAGTATAAGAATCTTCCGGAGGGTCAGAAGGCGGTATTCAAGGGGAAGTTTTTAGAATACATGATGCAGGACATAGCGACAGATTTTATGGTAAGTGATGATGTAAAGATGAAGTTAGATATCTTACGGTTCTTTGCTGACTATAGTGGACACAAACCAAAGGTAGAGATCGGTAGTGTGGTTCCGGACAATCCGTATGAGCATTTCACGGTAGCAGAGCTTGAGCTTGAAGAGCAAAGGATGATCAGTGATGGAGCTTAACCAAAGGGCTGAGCGATTAAATCAGTTACGGTTGTTGAGGATACAGAAAGGTAAGAAGAGTTTTTGGGACTACTGTAAGCTCACGTCTCCTGATTTTTACTTTACTGATCGAGTACATTTAAAGTTATTGTGTGACAGTTTACAGGCATTTCACGAGAACAGGATCGTAAGATATGGCAATGGACCGTGGGTTATCATAGACTGTGAAGGGATAGGGCTTGATGTATGTAAGCAATTATACATTATGATGCCACCGAGACATGGAAAGACCCGGACATTGACGAAGTTTTGTGAATGGACATTAGGAAATAACCCGATATATAAGTATATGTACACCTCATACAACGATGATACTGCAGGTGATACGAGTAGATTCATACGAGATGGGATTTCTGCAGAGAAGATAGACCCTTCTGAATACATCTTTACTGATTTCTTTGACGAAAAACTCCAAGCTGACAACAAAGCTATATCGAAGTGGGCGCTTGACGGACAGTACTTCAACTTCATCTCTGCCGGGAAAGGTGGGTCGGTAACGAGTAAGGGATGTGATACGCTTATCATAGACGATCCGGTAAAGAACGCAGAGGAAGCGTTAAACGATAACGAGAGCAAGAAAACCTGGAAATGGTTTACTGATACCTTGTTAAGTAGGATGGAAGAGGGTGGAAAGACTATCATAAACCACACTCGTTGGCCGAGAAGAGATCTTATACAGCGATTAATGGATCATTACCAGCAGAAAGGGCATAAACCTTACTACTCTTTGGTCATGCCTGTCTATAATGTAGAGAAAAAAGAGATGCTTTGTCCTACCTTAATGAGCTATACTACCTATCTTGAGCGTATGGATCTCACTGATGTGGATGTATTTAGTGCAAATTACCAGCAGAATGTGAAGGATACCAAGGGCAAACTGTACCGAAACTTCATGGTATACACCCACATTGATGATTACAAAGATGATACCGATGGTGCAATGATAGAAGGATGGACAGACTATGCTGATACCGGTACAGATTTCTTTGCTGCTATTATCGGTCCGACGTTTTCTACTGATGCAGGATCCTCTATGTTGATCAAGGATATTTTCTATACACAAGATGATGTTGAAGCCTATCGAAGTACTTATGTTGACTGGTTGATAGCAAATGACGTTGACAGGATGAAGATAGAGTCTAATAATGGGGGAAAGGGGTTTGGTCTGTATGTTGAGGATCAGATTATCAGGCGTGGTGGAAAAACAGTAATCGAATGGGAACTGAATTCTTCTAATAAGCATACGAGAATAATTACGAACAATGCACAAGTACAAACTAAGCTGATTTTTCCCAAAGACTGGGCTTCACGATGGCCTTTGTTTCATGAACACCTTACCAGTTATCAACGTAGTGGTGGAAATGAATACGATGATGCCCCTGATGTATGTACTATGGCGGTGATAGATCTTGAGGATGGAGGGGTAATAGTATATGGGTAGCTTTAGACTATTTGGCAGAGAGATCACCCGGGAAGGTGGTGTTTTAACGATACAAAAAACAGGAACATTAGCAGAGAGATCTACATTAGCATTACTCAATGGTCCATTTGCTGAGGATCAAGGGAAGGGAAATGTAAAGAATCATATCTGGGTACATAATTGTGTAAACGTGCTGATGCGTTGTGTTATGCGTGGAGATTACAAACTGTATAACAACGGGGTACAGGGTCCAACTCCCTTTGATGATATATTTGACGAGACCGGGGGTAACACTCCTTCTTCTACTTTGTTTATGGAAACTGCTATGTGGTGGTGGTGGGAAGGAGAATTCTTTTGGGTATGGGAGAAAGGTTTCATGGCTCCTGACCAGATTACCGTCTTAGATCCACGGAAAGTCTACACCAAGAAAGAGAACGGAGAAACTAAGTACTATTTTACTACCGGAAAGGGTGAATACGTACAATTAATGAAGGGTCAGTTCTTACATATCAAACTTCCCAACATTTATAACCCCGAACGTGGGGTATTTCCTTTGTATGCTGCTGGCATGAGTCTATTAAAACAGGACAAATTGATCACTGATGGTCACTTAGATGCCTTACGTTCCGGTGCAGTTCCGGATGTGCTGATCAAAAACAAACTTAGATTGACCGAACCGCAAGCTGCACAGGCTATCAAGTACTGGAATAGCTCGTATAACAGACCCAGTGGTGGTTCAAGGGTAGCAGTTCTTGGTGGTGGATCTGATGTGCAGGTACTTTCTCAGGACTTAATCAAGTATATAGATCTGATGGACTGGAATAGATCAGCTATTACCGCTGCGTATGGAATTCCCTTGAAGGTGCTCAACGCTGAGACAGGCAAGACTGCGTTATCCGGGAAAGATAGTAACGAACAGTATCGTGCGTTATTCTCACAGACCATCATCCCGCAACTCAAATATTGGAGCGGAGAGATCAATAGACAGTTCTTCTCTGCTCTTGGCTATCGTGATGTCTCTGGAGAGTTCGACTTATCGAACGTAGCAGAACTGCAAGAGGACACCATTAAAGTACATAAGATGGAAAATGAAGATATAGTTACCGGTGTAGTAACTATTAATGAGATTAGAGCAAGGCGTGGTCAAGACCCAGTAGATTGGGGAGATAAACCACCTGTAAATAAACCAAAACAAGGAGTGGAGGAATGATAACAGTAAAATTATTAGGACACGAAAAGCAGTTGAGCTATGATATTAGCTGTAGAGAAGAAGGGATTAGGATATTCAAGGATATATCTAAAGACAATGTGATTCAAGATCCGGTAGAGATATTCAAAGGTGGACTACTCGATGCCACAAAAACCGAAGGTGAAGAAGATGCATTTGCGGTCAACATGATTCTCAGTGATGGTGAGCTAGATCGTGATGAAGAGAGAATACTTACCAAAGGGTGGGATATAGCTAACTTTAAGAAGAATCCTGTCCTCTTGTGGGGTCATGATAAGAGTAGACCTGCTATTGGCATAGTAAAGAGCTTGACGAAAGGTGATAATCTTTCTGGGGTAGTAGTATTTATCGATAAAGTAACTGATCATTTTGGTTGGTCAATAGGTGAGAAGGTTGCCAAAGGTATCATCAGAGCTGGAAGTGTGGGCTTCATGCCGAAGAGCTGGAGATTTATTGATGATCCGGAAGATCCTGCATGGTTAGAGTTCGAGAAACAGGAGCTGTATGAGTTCTCAATCTGTAATGTTCCGGCTAATCCGAGAGCTTTGGTACAGGATTCTGTGATATTATCCCCGTATAAGGAGATAAAAACCATAAATGAACAGCTTTTAGCATTGACAGAATTAATAAAGCAGGGTCATACTGAAAATACAAACGAAATAACTGGTAAATCAGGTAATGATTTGTTAGGTGAGATTGTGGCAGCAGTACAGCAACGTCAAGCAAATAGTTTGTAATGCAACAGTATATGCAAATAAATTAATAGGAGTATTTTATGAATGAGTTTGAGAAATTACTAGCACAAGCTAAGACTATTCTTGAAGCTGGACTGAAACTGCAAAGTATATCTAAGCTCGGAAGCTCTGCCGAAGATCTTACTGAATATATGGCAGGCCAAGAAAAGTTTATACAGGATGTGTCGAAGTTTGTAACGGATATGCCAGAAGCGTACAAGGGTGTATTCAAAGAAATTGATGAAGAGATGAAAACTCTTCGCAAAGAAATCGCTCTGTTCAAACAACCAAAAAAAGAACTGACGAGAAAAGATGTATACAAAGCTATCACTCAGGCAGCTATGTATGCAATGTATGGATTCGATGCTTTCAAAACAGAAGAAGGCCGAGCTTCCCTGAAAGATGTAATCTTCCCTGGATCTTTTGTTGAAGAAAAAACAATTCGTAGTAACATGATAGACAAAGCTGCTCTCGATGATACCCCACTGAATCCCGGTGGTACAAATGCAGGGTATACTATCAACCCAATCTATGAACGTGAACTCCTGAAATACACTGCAGAAATTTCAGATATGATGGGTTTCACTCGCAGACTTCCTATGCTTGCTCCCCAGATTTCCTTTCCGTATCTCTCAGCAAGAACCTTTGCTTTTACCCGAACCGCTGCTACCTCTTCCGGTACTACCTGGTCCTCTACCACACCTCTTGCTGCTGCTACAGATGGTCCAACTTTTGGTGCAAGAGTAACACTTCAGGCTACGACCCTTGCTGCTTATATTCCTTGGATTGATGAATTCAAAGATGATCTGCAGGTAAATGAATCACTTGAAGCTCTGATGTCAGAATGTTTTATGGAAGCGTTCGCAGAAGATTTTGATAAGAATGTGCTTACTAATAATGTTGATACCGTAGGTGTTGAGTATGATGGACTGTTACATACCGATGATATAAAAACCTATACGGTAGATTCTTCTACGGTAAATGGAGTATTCCCTGATGAACTCATGACTGCACTCTTGAAGATTGCACGAATGGATAGAGATGGTGGTTCTTGGATTCTCAATGAATCGGTACTGGTTGAACTAATGAAGATGCAGAATGGTATGGGTGACTATATGTTTTGGACTCCACCTACCGGAGAAAAACCTGGGATGTTGGCAGGAAAGCCATACATTGAAGCACATGTAATGCCGTCTAATGAAGAGCTTGCCCCTGGTGATACTTTTATGGCATATGCAAATTCTAACAACCTTTGGGTTGGAGAGAGACAGGGCTTAGAAGTAAGACAGTTTGATGCTACACATTATAACTTAGAATATGGTGAGAACTTCACCCGATGGCGAATAAGGAATGGGTTTAAGGTTGTAAGACCTCTGGCTTCATTACTCGTTAAGCTAAAAAACTAAAGGAGTAGAATATGTATAATGCATTTCTAAGAAAGCTTGGTATTGTAGACCAAGCTACAGAGGCTTTCAATACCGCAATTTTCGATAAAGTCGATCCGTGTCCCGGTGCTAGAACTTGCATCCAAAGATTATCAGTACTTACCCTTGGTACCGCACATGTACTCACGGTAATGCAAAGCATCAAAAAGGTGTATGCAACGGCTCAAGCTGCTGCTGCTCAAGCGATAGTGAATATCTCTGAGGATCCTGCATCAATAGCCACGAACGACTATTGTATTATCAAACTAGCAGATGGAACCTATCAGATGAATATGGTAGCGAGTGTTTCAACTCTTGCTATTACCTTCACTGATGTATTTTCTGCTATCGTAGAGAAAAATGCTCCTATCTGGTTCTTTGGAGTTGTTGGTGATTCACATCCACAGTATGTACTTACGGCTAATGCCGAGAATGAGTTTGCGTCTGACTATGGATACTTTGTTGCCCCCAATAAGTATGAACCGTTAATACTGAGTGTTAATAATGTTACTGCTGCTTCAATCATCCAGGGTGGTGTTGTTGCATATGTCAATAGCTAATAGCAAGAAGTTTTAATTCAATAAGGGGGTAGCTTTATGCTCCCCCTTTTTAGGAGGACAATATGGCAAGAAGATTTAAAGAACACGTAGACCTGCAGAACAAGAGGATCGAGGAAGAGAAGAAGAAACTGGAAAAGGAAGCTAAAGATAAAGCGAAGAAGGAGAAGAAAAAATGACAAAGGATGAAATGCGTAAGAGAGTTATCCGAAGGGCTAAAGCGAAAGAACGGGCTGAAGAGTTAGCAAAAGAGAAAGAAGCTATCTTAAAGAAAGCAAGGCTGAACCAGAAGAAAGAATCTGTAATCGTGGAGAAATAATATGTTATCTAAGTATGCGTTGATCAGTTTCGCTGTCTATAATCTTTGGGATCCAAAACAAAATGATTCTGTTGATGATAAGGCTTTTGTCGAGAACATCATTAACGCTGCTTCCATTCGTCTTGCTGATCTCATGGGTCATCAACTTATCTATAGAATTTATACTGAAATTTATGACATGCGTCCTACTATCAGACTAAGACAAGATGATGTCCACGCTATCACTACGGTAACTTATGATTCCACGAGAGCATGGGATGGTGAGAATGATGATGTACTTGTTGCAGGTGATGATTATTTTTATGAACCTGATTCAAGAGAAATCAATATGCTTGACTATATCGTTGGTGTATGGCAAAAGACTACACAGATCGTTTATACTGCCGGGAACTATCCTTTAGTCTATCAACAGACTGCTGATCCCGAGACTCCGAAAAGTGGTCAGGTATGGAAGGATCTTACTACCAATACATACAAGCTCTATTCTACTGAATGGACAGAGGTAGATGAAGATATGGTAATAAACGATCTTCTTCTCAATGCGCTTGTTGAATTGGTTTCTTTTAATAAGCAGCGATTACAAACTGGTGGAGTAGGGAAGCGAAGTATTACCGGAAGTGGTATGAACTCATTCTTTCAACAAGTAGAGATTGAAGTACCGCAGAATGTCCTGGATATGATCATGGGACAAAAGGGTGTGATATGAAAGGTGGTGGCGTAGAGATACCTAATCTGATAAAGCACTTTGACCAAGCGGTTATTGAGTTTGAAAAGAGTATAGGTGTTCCGCTTAGTGGATATATGAAGCAAGTTGTTGCTACATCAAAGCAGGAAATATTGAGTCGGGATAACTGGAGTTCAGAACCCGGCTCTATTTATGCAGGGATGGGATATACCGTTAGTGGTAATAAAGGACAACTCACCAATGATGCACCACATGCTTACCTGAGACAATGGGGTGAAACAGAATCCGGTGCTACTATTATTCAGGCAAAAGATAAAAAGCTCTTTATAAACAAGACTGGGCTAAAGAGCGAAGAGTTTAAAGCACTATCGAACCAAGAGATCCGGGAACGGTTTCAATATGGGGTAGATTATTTCTTTGCTAACTTTGTACGTATAGCAAGTAATCCTTACATAGCTATTCCGGGGATATCAGATGAAGCAAGAAATAAAATGGCAGGGGCTACACAGAACGAAGTAAAGTCTGAAAGGATCTTTGATACTTTTGTAGACTCTCTCTTTACTATGATAGGAAATATATTCAATAGGTTGAACAAATGATAACAGCATATAACGCAGATGAACGGGTAGAGACAGGACTAAAGACTCTATTAGAAACTTATCTTAATGATCAGATAGAAGAAAACAATGCAGCTGAGACTGATGGGATACTGATGAAGTTATTAGATGATGATATGATCTATCCTCAATACATAACTGCTGATGCTTTGCAGGGTAGGTTAAAGCCTTTTCCTGCTATCTGTTTCTATATATATGACTCTGGTGGAGAAATAAAAAACATAAGTATGAAACAACAATACGTTAATTTACGTCTTGCTCTGTTTACAAGCGGACCTGATAGTGCTAAGTTAGAGAAAAGATACTTAGCAGCTATTCAGCAAGTGATAGAAGAACACGATGAAGAGATTACTAATTGTGTATTTCGAGGTCAAGTTATAAACAGGAAATACTACACTCCTGTTTCTTATGGTTTTGATGAAGCTATATATATAGCCGAGATGATAATTAATATTACTGTGGAGGTAAGAAAATGAGTTGTGACAATAATGCGGGCCGAGATGGATCGCTACAAATCGGAATCGGGGCTACCTGGGGAACTGCGATTGCAGCTACAAATAGACTTCCGATTATCACAGAAGGGTTAAATGCAGTACTTAATCAGACAGAACCCGGAGTACTTGCAGGTAACATATTTGGGGAACGAATGGATATTCAGAGTGAGAAAGCAGAAGGTGATCTTAATATGCTTGCTACTCCTGATGGGATCCCCTATCTCTTGTATCTTGCTTTTGGAAAAGAGCACAAGGTAATCCCGGGATCAGTAGGAAGTACGTATAAACATTACTACACTCCCTATCAATCTGGTGGTGATCTCTGTCACCCATTCTTTACTGCTCAGATAGATAAAGTAGAAGAGATACTTATCTATGATTCACTCAAAGCAAACACGCTTACTCTTTCTGCCACGAAAGAAGATTACATTCAGTTTACTATGGGTACAGTAGGAAGAGAAGAACTTGATGAACAGGCTCTTACTGCAGGACTTGCACTTGATACAAAGAACTATTTCAAATTCAGAAATGGTACTATCAGTGGTGATGTAGTAGACTCTGACTATACGGTATCCGGAACTAAGACCGGTAAAGCAGCAGAGACTTGTGTTACCGTAGCGACTAATTTAACCGGAGCTGCAGGGCTTGAAATCTTTGTACCTATCCTTGATGAATATGATGTACTCTATGTCTATGAATATGTAGGAGCAGCTATTGGAAGATCTGGAACTACACTTACTTTTGCAGATGCACCTGCTGGAGATGATTCAATTTATTCTGTTACCCTTGCTACGGGAGTAGTTGATACAGCTAACTGGAATAGATGTACTGAAGAGTATGGTGATGTAGAAAGTTTTGAGATGTCCTATGAAAACAATATGCCAGCTGATAAGTTTACTTCTAAAGAAGATGGGTATCTTGCAGAACCGAATCCGCAAGGAAGAGCTTGTACGTTGTCTATAGGATTTTATTTAAACAATACGGCAAACGAACTGAGAAAAGAACGATATAAAAAAGCTCGACCCTTATCCATTAGCTTTGAGTTTGAGGTAGTAGATTATATTACCGGAACAACCCGGTATGAGTTTGCTCTGCTATTTGAGAAAGCTTTTATCACTGAAGCACCGATGAATCTTGATGGTCCAGATGAACTAAAGATGTCTATGTCACTTACTACTAAAGATCCTATTCCTAATTTCTTTGCAACTGCAACGGGTGTAGAAGATGATACGATTTCTACTGATGCGGCAACAACTATATTCCATAATGGAAACTATCTACGTTGTCCTGATCCTGATGGTTATGATTGTATATATAAATATATTGGAGCAGATGTAACTGCAGCTGCAAGTGTAATAACTTTTAAAGATGCCCCTGCTGCTGCTCAGATAGAATCTGTATGGTTAGCTAATGATGTTTTCAATGATGAAGGGTGGGAAATGGCTGATGGTGTAGTAGGATATGTTATAGACGGTACGAATGATGAACACTGTTATCCGAGAACATAAATTATAAGGAGAATATGATGGGTATTAAATTTGGAGAAGCGAAGAAATTTCTGGAGAGTCAGCAGGTAAGAATAGGAATAGCCTATTTCTTAAAGACAGAGGTGAAGGGTGAAGATGCTTTTGTGAAACCGTTCAAAGGTAAAGTAGAGGATTTTAAAATTCCTGAATTGTTTGATAAGGCTGTAGAAGAATGGAATGAAGATTGTCTTGATAAGTTTGATGAATATGTAGATTTAGAAAGTAAGGCTGTCGAGATTATTCTTCGTATGCCTACGCTTGATGAAGTGCTTGCCATAGCCGGTGATGAAAAACAACTTCCTAAGAAACTGATACTGGACTTGAAAGATGAAGTGGTACTTAATACTGTTCTTGATTTCCTGGACAAAGGGAAACAGAATAGTAAAGAGATGCTAACAAAGGGTATGGAGCTTATCGAGAAATGTTACATGGGATCTACTTTTGAAAAAGACGAGAAGGGTAAAGAGATTGATGTCAAAGACATTATGCAATTACTAAAGACCAACAAACCAATTTCCCAGCATGTAGTCACGAGGTTTTTTAAACTTGCCATGGGAAAATAGGTAAGGCAGAGCAAAGTGAATTAAGGCAGGTATGTAATTTCATATTCAATGGAAGTAATATACCTGCACAGTTCATGAGTACATACGTTGAGTGGGTAGATATGATTCGTATCTTTCTGCTCTGCTGTAATAGGGAGAATGGAGCGATAGGAGTTAGTCCGTTAGAAGTTTTGGATTGGCCGTATCGCTTTTTTTTAGAAATATCTGCCGTTAAGGGTGAGTATGTTCACTTCGTAAGTGAGCAGCAAAAGACTGCTAAGAATAAGAGTAAAGGGAAACGTAAAGGAAGGGTCTGATGCCTAAAGATGTTAATATAAATCTATACATGAACATGAATCAACGGTCTGTACAGAAATCTGTCAGCACCTTTGGTAAACTGGAAAGGACTTTGGCTACTTTAGGATATAGAGCAGCACGTACTTCCGCACTTCTTGATAGACACATCGTAGATCCCTTAAAACGCATAGCTCAAGTAGCAGTAGATAGTTCAACAACCTTATCAAGATCATTAGGAGAGGTTCAAACGTTATTGGTTGGATCTCTTTCTGATACTACTTCCCGGATGGAAGGATTTAAGTCTGATCTTAGAAGTCTTTCTATTGAAGTAGTAAAGGATATGAATGACCTTACGAAAGGTTTATATGAATACATTTCTGCTTTTCAGGAACTTCCTAACACGATGGAAGGATTTACTATTGCAGCAAAGGTAGCAAGAGCTGGTATCACTTCTACCCAACAAGCTGTTGACCTTCTGTCCTCTGTTGCTCTGGCCTATGGTGATACTGCTACTGCTACCCAACAAAAGATTGCTGACCTTTCTTTTGAAACCGTAAGATTGGCTAAGACGCATATCCCGGAACTTGCTGCGAATGTAAGTAAGGTTGCTCCTATCTTCGCTATCATGGGCTTGAGTATGGAACAAGTCTTTGGTGTTGCTTCTACTCTGATAGGTATCACGGGTGATACTACCGAAGTATTCACACAAATGAGACGTATCGTGTTGTCTATGCAGAAACCAAACCGTACTATGGTATCCTTGCTGAATGCTATTGGGTACTCCGGTGCGTTCGCTGGTAAAGAATTACTTGCTGATAGTGGACTCGTAGGGGCTATTAAACAATTAAATATTCAGGCTGCAGAGATGGGTGTATCTATTGAGAAAGCAGTAGGTAGAATTCAAGGTATCATGCCAGCTCTGGCGTTTCAGTTACAGTCTGTTCAGGATCGTTATGATACTATGATGCTATCTATTAATGCTCCTGGTGGTGCTACCGAGTCAGCTCTTGAGAAAGCTATAATGGGTATTGCTGCACAGACTACTAAATTAGATAGAGCTAAGTTAGCACTTCAAAACATAGGAAGGGATCTTGGTGATAGACTTATTCCCCTTCTTGCAAAATTCTATGATATGCTGGTAGTCTTGCTTGATAGACTACTTGCTAAACAAAGTTTTCCTGCATTAGAATGGTTACTGAAACAATTCCAATGGCTTACTGAAGCTGTGGGAAATCTCAGTGAAGGGTGGACTAAGTTTCTTACTACCTTTGCGGTTAGTAGTGTAATAATTTCTCCTGTTCTTGGTATGATTGGTGTTGCATTATTCTCAATAGAAACCTCTATAACATTAATAAGAAGTGCTGTTGATGGTTGGAAAGCTGCACATGCTGCGCTAAATATTGTACTTGCAGCTCATGGTGGTTTAATACGTACTATTATATTTTCTTATGGGAGATGGTCTGCACAATTAGCAATCATACAAAAACAAATGATTGTATTAAGTGGTCAAGGAATTACCGGGATAAGAGCATATGTATCTGCCCTATCTTTTGCAGGGGTGAAAGCAACAATACTCTCTCTTGTACCCTGGCTTGCTCTTGCTGCTGTTATTGCAGGAATCGTAGTTCTCTTAGTAAAATTACATAAACATCTAAGAAACAAAGCTATTGCAAATTTCAGACAAGATGCTGATGATGCCATTGCTTCATTCGATAAACTTACAGAAGCTACGGTTAATTATGGTGATGCATTAAAAGATATCAATGCAATCACCGATGTCTTTGCACAGAAGCAAGAATACCTTGCTTTGTTATTAGGAGAAACTGCAGAGTTACTTTCCATACGGGCTGGTGTAGACAATTTAAGAGCAGAATTAGCTGAATATCAATCTATCTTGGATAATTATGAACCTAAGATGCCAACAGTAAGATATGCAGTAACAGAAACATTATATGCGGTAACCGGTATTGATGTAAAAGTCCCACCAGAGATAGTTGCTGCAAAAGAAGCAATAGCTAATTTAAGGAATAAAATACTAGAAGCAGATATTCGTATCCGTGATCTTGTAATACATATTAGTGAACTTAAATTCAATCTACTTCCCGAAGCAGATGCAAAGGCATTAAAGAAAAGGATAGAAGCCATATTAGGAGATTTCACTTTTAGCTCCGGGGCTTTTGAGATAGATGTACTACTGGGAACTTCTGATCTTAATAAGTTAAACGATCTCTTAGGGATAGCTATTAATCCTCTTGCAGAATCTTTCCAAAAGATCTCTGATGCGATTGTGGATGTTGAATTTAAAGCACAGGAAGCTGATGCAGAAATAAAGAGACTTAATGAAACACTTGCATTAGTACGAAATGCTACTGATGATGAATCTCTCATATTAACACAAGCTATCCCATTAAAGATAGAAGCTCTTAAATTATACAAGCAAGCAATAGAAGCTACCTTAGTTGAGCTACAGAAATATTTTGATATATCTGACAAGTTATCTGAACAGACTGCAAGTTTTACTACCGCTTTCCTTGCAGTGACACAGGAGATGAACAAGTATACTGATGCGATAGCAGATAATATTACTATACAGGAAAAACTCGATGATGCTACTATTCCGGAAGATGTGAAAGAAAGACTACGGTTTATGTTAGATGCGAATGATGATCTTATTGCTTCCTACAAAGAAGAACTCTGGTTGCTTAAGGCAAAAGCATCAATACCTGCTAGTGTATCTGGGTTAGATTCAGTAGAAGCTATTGTCATAAAGGTAAAAGAATCTAATAAGAAAGTAGCAGAATTGACAAAGGGTCTTACTGCTTATAAAAAGAAACTTAAAGATATGATAGATAGTACAACGATAGGGGTTGTGCGTGCTACTTTAGATACAACAGAAATAGAACAGACAATTGCAGAAATTGAAGAAGAGATAGAATCAGCTACTCCCAAACCTGATCTTACGAATATAGAAACTGGTTTAGAAGCTATAGAAACTGGATTAGCAGATTACAATGAAGCTCTTGATAAGTTATCTGGTGATACTACAAAGTACGGTGCATTAGAATTTGATTATCTTAATAAGATTGTAGATGGATATGAAGATAAAGTAAAAGCATTGCAAGATGTAGAACGTATTATGAAGAAACTTCCTAAGGCATTTAAGGGTATGTCTAGCTTTGAAGATGCTTGGGTAGCATATAACCTAGAGCTTGAAGAAACAGCTCGGCTTACTAATGAGCTTGCTCTTGCAGAAGTTATGTTAGATGATGCAATAAAGCATGGTGGTGATACAGACTTCTTAACGTATCTTGTAGAAGGGTTAGAGGAAGCTCTTGGTATCACTGAAGATCTTGTTAAAGAAATAAAAGAACTTAGTACTTCTGAACTCTTTAGTAACCCAGTGTTCAAAATAGAGATCGAGGAAGAAACAAATAAACTCTCTGTTTCATGGGCTGATGAAATACAAAATGCTATTAACGGTACTTCCTCATGGTGGGATGCTATCATAGCAATCATACTTTCTTTTGATTCAATAAAGGAAGTAGTAAATGATGTCATGATGGTATTTGAAGAACTCTTTAATGTACTTGGTCCTGCTATTGGTAATCTTATAGAACCTGTTATAGATGTAATTGGCGGCTTGCTCATTATGCTTGCAAAGGTACTTCTTCCTTTACTTGAATCTCTTGTGCCAGTGTTTCATATGATTGCAATAATTGTAGGGGCTATATTAGGTCCAGTTTTTATGATACTAGCTCCTATAATCTCATTAATATCTGCGGTCTTTGAAGTACTTATGCCAATAATAGGATTAGTAGCTAAAGCAATTATTATTATACTCTCTCCGCTTACTGCACTTGGAGAGATGCTTAGCTGGGCAGCAGATACTATTAAAGTGGGGGCACACAACTTAGGGGAATGGTTACAATTCTGGAAAGCTGACAAAGATTATTGGGAATACCCAGAGGAAGTATCACTTGAGGATATTGCAGAAAAGATACAAGCACAATTAGATGCAGTAGATGCAGCTATGGAGAAAGGCATTGGAAACGAAGATGAAAATATAACAGACGACCCAACTTATTATGAAGATTTATACAACACAGCATTAGAAGATATTACTAATCCGTTAGCAGGAGATGAAGGAGGATCAGGTGGTGGTTCCGGTGCTAACATAAAACAAATGACTCAGCATAATTACATCACGGTAAACACTGGAGCGTTAGTAGGCTCAGATGCTTTCGATGAATTCGTTCAGGTAGTATCAAGAAGATTGAATGAATTAAAGGAGGTTAGTTAATGGCTAATCCTCTAGTAATGAATGTAGATTTCTGTGGAGTAGTTGGGGTAATAGATCTCGGACCTTATTTATTAAATCAATTTGAGATAACTCACCCGTATCATAGTTCAACCTGGACTGCTATCAAGAGTAGTGCTAAATTTGTTCTTCATGGGATCTCTGATGCTATCTATGGCTACTTTGTAGACTGTACTGATAACTATTTACCAGTAACCGTTTATCTTGACACGGTGCTTGTTTTCAAGGGGTACATACGGAATAATTCTACCTTCACTACTACGAATGGACTTGATGATATACTCCTTGAATTAGTAGGTAGGACTAAGGATCTTGATGTTACCTTAGAAGAAACCATTACCTTAACAGATGCAAGTATCTGTGATACCTCTACTCCGGCTGCTTCTATTATTCATCAATTACTTCTTGCTGCAGGGTTTGGTAACTCACTTGCTTTTGGTATCCCTACGAAAGCCTTTGGTGCGTTAGATGGTGCTGATAGTAAAGCCTTTGGTATACAGAGTGCTGACTTCTCTCTTCTTACTGATATAAATATCACCATAGATTATTACTTCCGGTCTAAGTTCGATGATCATAATATCTATAAGCTGATACAAGATATTCTGTTTCAAGCAGGATATGTATTAATAGTTAATGCTTCGGGTGAACCGTACTTTGCTTCTATTATTGGCCGGGGTGGTGCACCTACGGTTACTACGTTCTTTGAGAAGAAGATCTTTAAAGGATTCAAGTGGAGAAAGCAGGATGTCAAATATGATTCTGTTACGGCTAAATACTATGATCATGATCTCTTAGAGAAGCATGTAATCTTTAATGATACAACAGGTGGGAATGATATATATGATTGTATTAAATCTGTGGGAGCGAATGATGCCTATCCAGAAGATTCAGATGATCCTCTTGTAGTAACGAAGTTAGACTTTGCTGTTATTACTCCTGATCCTGATCCTAAAAAGGTAGATGTTTTTAACACAAGAGATGTTATTGTTGCGAAACGAGCTGGAGCTGAAGTATCTGTACTCCCAAAATCTTTCTTTGAACCTGCTAAAGCAATCTCTGCTGACACA
>Ga0207997_1000682_pt1 | contig 17330 bp, 23 predicted proteins | sample AntAceMetag02UKN_FD_184777 | JGI IMG/M metagenome (GOLD analysis project Ga0207997, IMG submission 184777) | Saline lake microbial communities from Ace Lake, Antarctica - Antarctic Ace Lake Metagenome 02UKN (SPAdes) (version 2) | ecosystem: Environmental > Aquatic > Non-marine Saline and...
GCCCCCCATGTACCATCTCCATAACTTCCTATTGAATACATTACATGAAGTATTGTTGATCCAACTTCCGGTGTACAGAATCCCTGACCATAAAGAGCTTGGTATCCCATCATTTGAAGTGGTATTAATATTCTATTTACATCTCTTGTCCCATCTGAGGCAGGAGTAGATATATCATCTTGATGAGTTAATGTTTTCCCTATTTGATTACTTATATGAGTTTTTAATGAAAGAAAATAATTATAATGTGCAACATCTTTTATCCCACCATAAATCTTTCTGCCAACATAATCTGAATACACATTAAAAAGTTCAATATAATCATAACAAAAAACAGTAATAATATCTTCTTTTTTATTATATTTACATTTAGTAACATCAATATATCCAGTAAATCTGATAATCTCATCAAGATATAATTCAACAAAATATGAAGAGATCATCTTATCTGCTATATAATAACTATATTGCATATTAGTATAAATATCGCTCTCATTCAAAAATGATTCAAATGTTGCTGTTCTGGGAGTAATAGTTCCTACACTATTATTAAATAATACAGATTCAGAAATATTAACATTTCTGATTCCTGTTACTTCTGTGTCATTAAATTTAACTACCCAACCCATTAGAATTCTCCCATAAGAATCTTCCCATTATTATTAGCTTTTCTTATTGCAACATCACCAATTTGTGTTTGAGTAGCATATAATGTTGTTACTATCTTATTTAATACCACTATTTGTTGCTTAAGTAAATTATCACGATCTGAAACCTGTCCGATTGATCTTACGTCAAGTTCCTCTCCACCGCCTACCATTACAGGCATTGTGTCCATTGGGATATTTGATGGGATCTGATAACCGGAAACACCACCTTCAAACTTAGGTACATTAATATTTCCACCACCATAATTTTGAAAAAGTCCGCCTTGTTCTCCAAAAAATCCACTAAATCCAGCATCAATTATTCCACCTCCACCAACAGCAGCAACAGGGAAAAACAGTGATTTCAATCCCATCAGTATTGCTAATTTAACTAATTCTTTTGCTAAATACATAAAGAAATCATCAAATTTAGTTTTAGAGTCAAAAATAGCATCCGTGAGAGTACTAACAAATGAAAATTTAATAGCCTCCCCAAGTTGTCTGAATCCTTCAATTGCTGAATCTATAAATGATTGTGTTTCCACGTTAAACTTCTTCATTAATCCAGATGCACGTTCAACCGAAGCACCTACAGCACCCCAAATATCAGGAGTTGAGGGATCGGGTATTCCACCACCTGTACCACCATCTGCATCGGCAGCGGCAGCAGCTTCTGCATCGGCAAGAGCAGCAGCAGCGGCAGCGGCGGAAGCGTTAGTCCATCCAAGAATAGACATACCAAGAGTGTTAAGTCTATCTAATGTAACTGCTATTATTCCATCTATGTCATCAAAATCATCCTTAAATGCATCTTTTAGATCAGCACCTAAATCTTTGAAATTATCTAACATATTCTCGAAACCGGCAGATGCAGATCCGTCTGGTGTGAATGATTCAGAAATAACCTCTCTTAATCCTTCCCAATCCCAGTCTAATATTGCATTAACAGATCTATCAAACTTTGTACTAAAGTCTTTCATGTATTCCCAAGCTTCGGTAAAAACACTTTTTACTAAATATGCAAAACTATCTAATATAACTCCTACAGCAATAGCCATTTCTTGCATTATTAAATCCATCATCGTTGAAAACTTAAATAATATTCTTATAGCCCCACTTATTATAGCATATGCTGATTCTACTCCTTGAAAAATTGTCATAATAATTTTACCTATAACTTTAAAATATGAAATCGTCTTTTTTATATATGAAGTTAAATTTTCATCATTCTCTTTTAATTTTGTATTTGTTGCACCAAGCTTAATGTTTAATGTATCAAGATTACCAAAAATTTCACCTACTGCAATTTCGCCAATTTTTCTTACAATAGAATCTAATATTTTGAATGTCTTTCCAAGTTGTTCTGTAAAAGCTGACATTTGATTATCTGCAATCCTTTGAGCTGTTCCGCCTGAATTCTCAATATCTTGTGCAAACTCTTTTATATAATCGCTTCCCTTACTAATTAATTTTGACATTCCAGTTATTGCTCTAGCCCCGAATATTGAACTAATAGCCATATTCCTTTCTTCTTCACTTACTTTTTCAAGTTCAGGAACTAACTCGGATAATATAGTAACGAAAGATTTCATTTTACCTGTAGCTGAATCATAAACATCTACATATTTATCTAATTCCTTTCTAACTCCAGAAGTCGGAGCCGCTAAGTTTTTTAAAGCTCTTCTAAGCGAAGTTCCTGCCATTGATCCCTTAATACCTACACTTGCAAATATACCCAATACAGCAACCATATCTTGAAGATTATTATGAGTTGTAGCAGCATATCCAGCTACATACTTCATCGCCTCCCCAAGTTGTGATAACGTTGTAGTCGCTGAAATAAACCCCATCGTAAGCATATCTGCAACTTCTGATATTCTCGTAAATGGAATATCAAATCCCCTCATTATATCAACTAAAATTTCAGTTGATTCACCTATTTCCATTACTCCAGCTTTCGCAAGTAGAATAGATGTTCTAAATGCTTGAATTTGTTCTTTTGCTGTTAATCCGGCAGATCCTAAGAAGTAGAAGGCTTCCGCTGTTTTATCGGCAGCAATATTAAATTCTATTGAAGCATCCTCAGCCATTTTTGACATTTGTTTATATTGTTCGGCAGTAACTTTTGAAACAGCTGTGGATTGTTTCATTGCTTTATCGAATTTAGCAAATCTTGAAATGCTAATAATTAATGCACCTGCAACTATAGCATTCATGGCAACAAAAGCTTTCCCCATTCCTGCAATAGCTGCAGAGTTTTTAGCCATTTTAGCTTGTACCCCATTAGAGAAGGCTGTAACTTGAGCAGATGCCTTTGTTAATCCGGTAGTTAATCCGGTAGTATTCGCTGTAACTATAGCTGTTAATTTTCCTGCACTCATTCCTGGTAATGCCATTAATTTATCCTTTTAAAAAATTTAGATGGGTTAGGGCTACCCGCCTTATACCATTCTTGAAATTGATCCTCAGTAAATTCAAAGGCAGCAAATCCTTTAAGTTTTTTTAATGAACCAGTATCGGTAATTGGTTTTTGCTTTTTAATTCCTAAGAAAGTACAAATTGCATTTAATGATATGTCAACAGGAAAAACCTTTTGACGATATTTCACAATAGAACTAATTGAATCAAAGAACTCATCTAAGCTCATTAATCCTATTTGCTCAAATGTCCAACCGTATTCTCTTGCTAATAAACTATACATTTCACTCCAATCTACTTTTACTGGTTTCCCAACTTCTTATCCTCTCCATCGTCATTTGGGAAAATGGTAATAGCTTTTGCCAAACAACCAAATAAAGTAACATTTTTATTTTCATCTTTATCAATCAGATCAATCATCTCTTCCTTAGTAAAGTCATTATCTTGATTTACTAAGATCAACAATAAATCTTCCTGATCATCAATATTTTGAGTTTTCTTTTCATAGACTTCACCAATCTTTGTTATTGGAACTCCAAAAAACTTCTCCAACTCTCTCCATGTTTTGGTAAAAATCTTATTTGAAATCTTGATCCCTTCACAAATTTTAATTTTTTTCATAATATTATCTCCTCATAATGTGGGAGGGACTGAGGAGAATCCCTCCCTGTTATTACTTATCAAGCAGAGAGAACCTGATGAGCAATAAAGCCCATTTGGTCGCCTGCGTCTCTTGCATCGTTTGCAAGTGCTTCAAATTCAACGTCCTGAATCGTCTCAGTATCCTCTGAGAATGGCAAATTCCATTGTGCTAAACTGAAACATGAATAAAATACTATCACGATATATTTACTTGTACCTGGAATCAGGTGAACAAATCTCAAACTGTTTGTTGTTACTGTTTTAGATCCACCAAATTTTAATATGTCATAACTTGCTGATGTTGGTACAGAGTAAGAAGAAGGGTCATAATTTGGAAAGCTGGAAGAGCTTAAAACCGAAGTTGTAACTCCCATAGCAATTTTAAAATTAGCTCCTTCTATTTCTGCAAGACTAGCTTTTAGTGTTGCAACTTCTTCGATGCGAAACACTTTAACCGCTCCAGTTGCTAAAGCTGGCTTGAATTTCTTTAATGTTCCATTGTAGGTAAATTCAACATTACCCTTTAACGACCCAACATGAACGTTATTAAGGTATAGATCACCACTACCAAGTGTAATCCTTTCTGTATCTGTTGCTGGCATAATTCCTCCTATGCGATTGCTAAGTCAAAAATTTCATCATATAGCATTGCGATTTCGCTAATATCATGATTAGTCTCAGCAAATTTTCTTCCATTTATTGATAAAGTCTTTCTCAATATTTTATTACTCATTAATTGATTAACTTTCTCAACTATATCAAGCGGATCTCTTTTGATAAAGAGTGCAGTTTCTCTATCTATTAAATTCTCTCCATGATAGCCAACCTCTGTGATCAATACGGGAACTCCACACGCCAGAGCTTCCATAGTAACGTTTGAACATCCTTCGGCTATTGATGGCAGAATTAAGCAGTCTATGCGATTATAAAATTCAAGTGGCATATCTTCATGATCTATCTGGCTATGTCCGAACAGGCACTCAATATGATTAACACCTTCCATTAATAATCTAAGCATTGCCTGATCATAATGTAACCAGCCCTTATAATCAATTCCCTTCCCATTGATATTTCCAGCGAATCCAATAGTAAAAGTTCTTTCTTTTTTATCCATTGGTTTGAAAATATCCAGATCTAATCCATTTGGGATAAGAAAAGAATTGTCATTTACTTGTTTAGCAACATTATGAAGTTCTTTATTGGTTGAGATTATTGCAGCACAATCAGCTAAAGGATTATCATATCGTTTACTTGAATTTTGTTCATCAATATGCATTCCGCCCATTCTACATACCACCTTCTTTTTATCTTTAATCTGCTTTAATGAATCTACATTTTGAACTAGAGTAATATCAAAAAAATCAAGTAAATCCTGATCTAATTCAAATCCTGGATTTCTTTGAACTCTTACAAATCTATGATCTGAAAATTTACTCATTGATTGTAGAGCAAATGCCCATGACCATTTCAATGAATTTTCATAACTTAAAATATTCATCTTTCCCAGCCAGTTAAACATCTTTGACCTGAGAATATAGTTATTGATTTATGGACATCTTCAATCCTGATCAATGAGAAAGCTCTCGGATTCTGAGCAATAATAAGATCAGCATCCCTTTCTATAATCATTTTTCTCACCATCTCAACTGATAATCCAGAAGTAAGAATTTGAATATGATCATATTTTGAAAGCTTTCTGATCCTATTAAATCTATTCTCATATGCCCATCCTTCTGTATCACTTATCCAGAGGATCTTCTTTTGTGAAGATTGCATACATTCCTCTTTCATAACGATCCCAGCCAATTTCTATTTCATTTGAGATTAATTCTAATTTAGAGAACTCAATTAGTATCTCTTCTTCTGTTCTAATTATCAAATGAGCGTTCTTAGGATCTTTTCTCAATGGGAGGTAAAAAAATAATAAACCACCTGGTTTAAGTATTCTAACAAGCTCTTTTTGACCTTGAATGAAATGATCTAAGGTCTGAGCGTGATCTAAACATTCCCATGAAAATAAAACATCCTGAGAATTAGTTTCAAATTCGGTATTATCAAAATCATTTGGATAAGCATAAACACCTTCGGGTAATTTGTCAATTTCTACAAACTTATCAGCTAATAGATCAACTATTGTTCTCATTGATCCATATGGGAATAATGCTAATGCTCCACCTAATACTCCTGCCCCAATATCACAAACTGATTCAATATTTTTGAATGCTTTGAAATGCTTTTGACATACATTCTTAACATCAAATTTATCAAATCTATGCTGTAATTTATTTAGATAAAATTCATCTGGATGTGCAGTCATATATTTTAATGAAAATTCTTTAGTCCAATTTTTCATAACGTCTCCTTGCTTCTTCATGCAATTTTAGCAGTTCCTTCGAGGGAAGAATCTCAAAGTTAAGTTTATCCTTTTTAAGATGAAATAAGTCTCCAGGAAGATCAAATAGTTTAATATATCCAGAAAGCCAATTTCTCAATCCTTTTATTGTAGAATAGAAAATCAGTTCATCAACTATTTCCATAACTTTCCCTGTATTTACTTTAACTTTAATATCCATAATTAATCCCTCGCTAAAATTATTTGATAACGATCTTGCCTATAAAAACATTGAAGTCTTTCATCCCATAACTCTGGACTTGACCCAATGAATTTCATAATCAAAATACGATAATCAATTAATACTGGAGCTGTTTTGTGGAAGAGATTATATACTGTATTCTGAATTTCTTCAAAATTATCTCCCCATGCGGTTATTCCAATAATCATCATTTGACTGATCTGAGCTTCCCTTGATCTTGCTATTGTGCTAAATGTAATCAATGATGGTTCTACATCTTTTTTTGGATGTTGATAATAAACACCATAGGGAGATACTGTCTCAGCTGTTAATCCTCTGATAGTTGCATCATCTCTCATAGTGTTCCTTATGTAATTATTTAATGTAGGATCAGCCATTTTTATATTCCCCTCATAGCCAGCTCAAGTCTTACTCTTAGAATCGGTTGAATATGTACAAGTGCAGGAAATAGAAACGGATAGCTAAACCACATATTTGAAGTGCCAAATTCAAGGAATGGTGCATAATCTTCACCGGCAACTATTCCACCAATTACTTCATTGACGCTTATTTTGAACATCTTTGGCTCTATTGAATTTACAAGATTTTCGGTTTGACTCATAAATCTGTGGTTAGCATGAGATACGATACCAGCATGACCTGCTTTAGCATGGTTAGATCCATCAACACATGATTTTTCGACTGCATCAGCAATCTTACCAAGCCATTTGATTCTGACTCGATTAAGATTCATTACCATCTGCTCTGCACCAATTACATATTTAGGCATTATAGTTTCTCTTCAGTTTCCTTCAACTTTTTATTGAGTGCATTAACTTCATCAATCTTATTATCTAAGTCTGATTTAGCTTTTTTTAGTTCATCTGTAAGATTAGAATTATCTTCATCCTGAGTTTCCTTGAATAGCCTTACTTGTTCTTCGAGCCATTCCTCTGATTCAGCTTTTACAAATTCTGTTCTTACAATAGCTGGAAGTCTCAAAGGATGAATATCTTTACCTTTATCATCGACCATCTTTGTGATCGGAACCCTATAGATTTCTTGAAATTGATTTTGTTTATTGAGAGCTTTAACAACTATCAATCCCAATCCTCTAACAAGTGCAAATTCCTGATCCTTAATTAATCCATACAACTTTTCAATCTGATCTGGCAACCCCAATTTAACGCCAAGAGGCTTATCGGATTTATTCAATTCGAGGAACTCCTTAAGTGCTTTTGGATATTGCTTTGCCACAAGATGCTGTTCTGCTTTTCTGAGTAAAGCATCATAATTTTCTTTTTTCATAATTCGCTCCTTTATAGCGAGTTTTTATTTCTTGTTGTTAATAATTCAATATGATCTTCATACTTTAAGATTTTTTGCACATATTCATAATAAGTACTATCTTTAGTAATTCGATCTCCAATTTCAACATCAGCATTATATTGTAAAAATACCCTAGAGTCATAAAGATCATTTATACCAGCCTCAGTAGATTCTGGTTTTTTGCGATCTCTATATGGTTGCCAGTCTCCTGAATATGTTGCTACAGTTGCCCAACTATCCACTGGGATTGCATTAGTTAGATTAATTGTGTTTCTCTCAACTAATAGAGAGTCAGCCCAATCCGCTAAGATTAATAATGTGTCATCCTGCATTTGACTAACTAGACTCATGTAATTACCCCGAGTTCATCTGTTTCAAATCCCTCAAAAGTAATTATATCAATTTCAGAATCTCCATTCTCAATATAATCTCTTCTAAGTTGTCTCAATTCCGCAAGCCATTTTGACCAGGTAATAGTTTTATCACCGATCTTATAGTCGGGTTTAGGATTCTCTATTGCATCAAGAATCTGAACATCGATCTTTGCGATCATTTCTGCTGATGTTGTTGCCATGATTAATTACCTGATTGAGATATTTGTTGCCATTGAGTCCCATCATACATAGCAATTACTGGCATCCCAGCTTTAATATCATTTGCATCAAGAGCTGATTTATCATGGGCTTCATATAAATTCTTAGTAGTTAAAGCATCAACAGTTAATGTCGTTGCTCCTGTATTAGCAGAATCTGCTATAAATGTAACTATTAATCCTGCACCAAGAGCATCAAAATCAATCGTATAATCTAAAGTTATTGCATTGGCAGTACCACCAACCGTCCCATAATTAAAGACATTAGCGTAAACAATTTCAGTAGAAATTGAAGTTAATCCAGTGAGACTTCCACTTTCTAAAGTAGCTGTCCCATCATCAATAGATGTCATGTTGGTTATTGTTACACCATTGGCTCCGTCTATCTCATATCCAGAATAAGGGTTCCAAGCTACAAAAGCAAATGAGATTATGAAGACCATTAATATCATTAAAATCTTTTTCATATTTCCTCCTTTAAGAAAATATCGAAAGCCTACCCAAAATTGAATAGGCTAACGATTATATTTATCAAGAAACTCCTGTAGATTTAACTACATAACGGAAGTCACGAGATCTACATTGTCCATCGAAACGAATTTTAAATGATGCAGCAATGTCATTATTCCAAGCAGCTTCATTATTACTATCATTGCGAGTTTGAACTTGAAGAGGAGTAACTTCTTTCCATAAGAATTGTTTTTGGAAGTCACCTAAATACCAGATGATAGATGATTGAGCATCAAGATAAGAAGAACTTAATACATTATAAGCACCTTTGAAAGGATTACTCTCAGCATTTGATGCTCCAGGAAGTACAGAGTTCCCGACCAATCTCCTTGCAATTGTATCAAGTGCTACCGGTACAAGCAAAGTCTTAGGCATTACAGAGATTACATCTCCTTCATCATCGGTTACTTTGCCAAAGAGAACTTTTGCTGCATCAAGATCAGTATAATCTGCAAGAGCATTAGTGATCTGATTAGAGCAAACATGAGGTGCAGTTGTGCCGGTTGAGTACATAGCTGCACGAGTTCCAGATGGATACCATGCATAATAATCAGCAACATCCTGAATTGCATTCAAAATCAATTTCTCTCGCAAATTAGCAAGTTTAGTTGCATAATCACGAGCAGTTAGAAGGATTAAGCCAGTACGATCAAACTTAAGAGCTTCTTCTGAAATATCCAGAATCTCACCATATTTTTTATGAGAGATTGTTACATACTTCTCTTGAATGTCACCAGTATGCTTGTAGTTTTGGAGTTCTTTAATCTCACCAATAGAGCTTTTGAGTGTAGCTCCAGGAACGTTTTCATCAGCTATATTGGATTTAAATTTAGTTGTTAATGCGTCACCAATAAGAGCTGCATTGTTATAAGATTCTATCATCACCTTTGAAAGCAGGGTTCCCATGATAATAGGGAATTGCTTAGAAGAAACAGCTTCATGAAGAGATTTAATTGACATATCATCTACAGTAAGTGCAGATTTATCTGAATTGATCATCTCCATAAGTTTCTTTGTAAAAACCTCGGTACGGAGCTGATCATTCGATCCGCTGTTTTCATATATCTTTTTAATTTGATTAGTATTCATGATCTATCCTCCTTACACATTCATTAGTGGAGGCTGTAAGAATACTTCAACCTCAGTTACAGCGGTAGTAGTGGTTTTTGTTTTAATACAAGTACCGATTACGCTTGTATCACCTTCAACGAATGTTTGGGCTTCATTATATGTGGCATCTGAATACCCTTCAAGATTATCCCCAATCTGGATAGCTGCACCAGTTGCTTGATCAAGGATAAACGTTCCATTATAACCAACTGCGATCTTCTCATCATTATCGGTTACTGCTTTTGGTTGCAAAGCTATTCCGATTAATTGAGCTGCGAAAGTTGCTCTATTTGCAGCAGCATCTCCGGCATCTGCCATATAATCAGCTGGGCAACCATACCCAAGAGTAAGAGTTGCATCGGCAGATACGTCACCGGAAACAGCTCTAACAATAGAATCACCCTGCTCCACTACAGTTGTGTCATCAATATCAACCATGCAGATCATGTGATCATTATATAATACACGATTTTTATTAGCCATCTTTCCTCCTTAGCTTAAAATTGCTGATTCGAGTTCATTATCATCTATTTCACCTTTTCTATCTTCTTTGAGATCTTCTACTTTATCGGTTCCATAATGCTTAACTCCAGCTTTTGTTTCTTTTGCTACAGATTTGCGATCTTCTATGATTTTCTTAATCATCTCATCATCTTTAGCTTCATTCAAAGTTTCAAGGAAAGTCTCAGTTACGAGAGTTTCATCAATCTTTGCTTCTTTGAGAATCTTTTGCACATTCTCTTTCTTTACAGTAATGGCTTCCTTAACTTCAAAGTCATCTACTTTTACTTTGAGATCTTTAACCTCAGTATTACGAGAATCTTTACCCTCTTTCAATATTTCTTCATGAATATCAGGGCGAGCTATTTTTAGCTCATTTAATGTTAATTTTGATAAATCCATTTCTTCCTCCTTTTTTTCTTCTTTAATTTCTTCGATTGATTCAAATAGGCTAGATGTTGTGGCTGGATCAGTTACAATATCTATGCTATTCACTTTTGTTAATTCTTCAACAATATCTCTTCCATCTGATCTATGGTAACGACCACGAGCTGAGATAGAATTGCCTACAAGATCTGGCATTTGTTCAACAATAGCGAGAATCTTCTTTGAGACCTCTCCACCATCATTCAATAGATGGAGATTGCCTTTCACTTTATTGTCTTCATACCTTACACCTTCATATCTTCCTACAAGATCCCTTACTCCCCTTGTAGCTCCTGTTTTATCGTGATCTGTATAGCATTTTGCACCCTCAAGGAGTTTAACTGATCCCCTTAAGCAATCTTCTGTATATTCACGATTATTAGCAGAAGTTGATGATAGTAATGCTACATTCTCAATAATAGCCTTCTCTTTATTTATTGTAGCTTCGTTTAACGTCCCGAGAATCATTATTTTAGCTTTCATTATATATTCCTCCTTATTATGCTGCATCTTTTAATGGGATTAATTTCTCTTCAGCTATATGCATTTCCCAGTAGCACATGCAATTTCCTGACCATACAACTTTCCCATTTCTTCTAATATATAAGGTGTGAAATTCAGGAAGAGCAACATCATATATTTTGCCCTTATATTGGGATTTGGTTATTTTATATGTTGAAGCATGTTGACTATAGCATTCCCTGATTCTCCATACATCATGATTTGATGTATATTCGCCATTCTTATGATTAGTTGTTACACCTTTGCTTTTTTGCAGATAGAATGATGGATGATGACCTATTTTTAACATCAATTCACCAAGATCATCGGCAAGTCTTTTTGATGTAGTATAATATGTTTTCTCTACCTTAAAATCTCCACCTTTATAATCTTTAGGTTTTCTCATACTTCCATCACCAAGATTATATGCTTCTAAAAATGCTTTTAAATAATTTGGAGATAATCCTTTGATCTCATCTGGAATAAACTTTTGATATGATTTGCCAAACTGTTCAAGATATTTTCCCAAGTCTTTATCATATATTCTTAATCCGCCATCAAACCAATTTAATTTATAATGTTCTGATAATTCACTGAGATCATTCTTTAACTGCTCTACGTGTTTGAATTGTGAAATTACTATTTGCCAGCAATTATAACCTTTTCTTTTTGTTACACATCCCTCAGATAACCACCAGCCCATAAATTTACAGAATAATTTGGATTCAATTTGTTTATCACCGATTTGGATATACTCTTGCTTTTTCCCAATCCACTTTGAGCTTCTATATAAATCATCGTCTTTTATTATTTTATCGGCACGAACCATTCTGAATGATTTGAATTTTCTATCTTTAGCGTCTGATCTTTTACCGACAAACATATTATGATCAGGAGTAACGGAAAGAGAAAGATTCATACTATTAAAATTAACCATCTCTCCATCATAATCAGCAACAATATTTTCCCATTTCTTTTGCCATTTAAGATCAAATGTTTTTGGATTCAATGATAATATCTTTTCATTACCATTTAAATCTTTAAAGAATTTCCATCCATCTGATGTGTAAAGTTCGGTTTGCTCATCATAGCAATGAGGGTGACTTGGAATTCCAGTTGCTTCGCTTTTTAAATAGAACTGTCCATTTGCATCAGAACAGATTGGACACGGATTTCCACTTCCAACTCTCCAATAATAACCATCGATCCAAGGTTTAGTTGCCCCATACCTTAAAGCTCCTTCTGTATAAGCTCGATTGATCTCAGTTCGTGCTAATCTCATTGCATTTTTATAGCTGGATCTGTAAACACCTTGACCTGGATGATAACCTTTAGCAGCATTAGAAAGAACGAGTCGACCATCTTTTGTAACTCGTCTATACAATCTATTGGGTTCATTCAAGAATCCTCTTATGCTTCGTGACAACTCAGCAGATGATCGACCCTCTAAAACTGCCATTGATATGGATTGTCTTAATGCCCTCTCGGCATTTCTTGTAATATTCCAGATCTTAGTTGATAACATTTCACCGGAAAATTCATATCTCATCAGGAATTCCATAGCATTTGTATTTATTTGACCCCACATACTTTCTACATAAGTAGATAATTCTCTATTGTATTTTGAAATTGATCCATCTGCATTCATAGAAGAAGTGCCAAGATTGGCTTTACCGGTAAATAGATCCTTAAGTTTTAATTTATCCAGTGTTAATATTTGGTCTTCTATTCCGGCATTTATTGATCTACTCATCATTGATTTAACTTTACGATTCATAGCAATTCTCAGTGCTTGCATTTCACTCTGAATATTATTATATAATGCTTTTAACCTGTAGGGTGGGATCTTACCCTCAATAGATAACCGATTCAATTCAGCAATGATATTATCAGAACTCATCTGAAATAGATCATAAAGCTCTTTTAATTTAATTTCCATCAAAGCTTCCCAAGAAGCTCTTGAATCTAAAGTTGCTTGAGTAATTAATTCAGCGGCTGTCATTCTTCCCTGTCCTTATCATTACATTCTTCACCATTATGAAGATATACGAACATTTCAGTATAAATCCAATATTCTCTATTTGATTTAATTTTTGAACCAAAAACATTATCAAGAAATTCGCAATGTTTGCATTTGCTCATTCTTCAATCCTTATCTCTTCATTATTCTTCTTTGCAAATTTAATTCCATCCCTGAAATAAATACTATATCCCTCAGATAAAAGCTCAATAGATTTAGATGAACTCTTTGGAATCTCCGGCAGTCCGAAGGTTGAAATCCTTAATTTATCAGTCAAAATCCTTTCCTCTTAGCGGATTGTCTTTAACCTCAATAGTAATTTGACCGTGATTAATTATAGTTATTCCAGATTCAATTGTCTCGTCTTCTTTAACTACTAATCGTTCATTACTATATTCAGTTGTTTTACCATCTATTCCTATACGAATTATTGGTTCAATATTATCAATTTGTTTGGAATCGGTAAATATTACAGTTTTATTTTTTATCTTGAATTTAATATTATTAATCATAATTTTCTCATAAACTTCATTAGCAAGAGATAATCTTTGCTGAGGTGTAAAAGGATTATTTAATTTACTCATCATCTTCCCCATCTTCAGGATCTGGTTCATGATTATGATCATCATCTGTCCCATAAGCTAATAATTCCTCTTCCTGAGCTTCTTTAACTTTCTTCTTCTGTTCTTCTTTATAATCATATCCAAGCTTATTAGAGACTGTTTGCTTGCTCACATATCCCATCTGATCTTGAACTGCAAACGCCTTAGTTTCCTTTTCAATATCACGATGAATAAGGATAGGGAAGTCAAGTGTACATTTACCGGTGACATCAACTGTTTCTTTTCTAACTGTATTCTCTTTTTTAATTGGATCCCATTCAGTAATTTCTCTTTCATAAGCTCCTGGAATAACTCCTTCATCTACTGCATCCATAATAACCTTTTTATATATATCTTTGAATGTATGCGAGAAGAAATCTTGCCAAGATTCGAATGTTCGGACTGCTGGAGATTCAGAAACCATAGTTGAAGCATAGTTCGCATTTGAAGCGTCACCAGTTACCATATATTCTGCTAAATTAGAACCTGCAACAACCATAAGTAACATAGCTCTTCCATCTTTAGCAGTGTCACCTGCGTTAAGATTCAGGTTTGCAAATTCATAATCTACACCTTTACTTCCAATAATTGAACCTGATTTCGGTAGTTTCTTGTTATAGGTTTGATCTCCGCCGGAATTAGATTTAATGGTGGAATCAGTAAAACCATTCGCAAAGGTAGATGGTGAACTTCCCCCAGTTGGTTTAGCGATTAAATTAAATATGGTTCTAATCTTATTTAAGTGTTTACGATCATTTAGCCAATCAGTGTAGTCTTTAATGTATTTAATGATTCCGATTAAGAATGACAATCCTCTTTTAACATCCGAATCTACCATGATCTTAGTGTGGATCATGTCCCCAGCTTCGATAGTTACATTTTCCTCGTTGCCCTCATTATTCGGAAATTGACGATAATATCTTATTGGTGTTTCAACATCTTGAGGATCTGTCTGGATTCCAAATGAATACTTATCATCTTTATCTTTGATCTGTGAAGGTCTTATAAATCTAACTAGTGGAGGAGTCTCTTGAGTCATATCAAAGAACTGTAAGAATGATTCCCCATCCCTCAACGTTCTTTTAACAAGCTCCTTAGATCTCATGTCCATCTTATTATCTTCCCAGAATTTATCCCAGTATTCTATAATTTTTTCATCAGTATCATCAGGAACTATTTTAAAACTTCTACCAATTATGAAATTAATGAGAGTATTAATAATACCACGAGCAAGAGGGGATGTGTAATATAGAGCCTGTGCCTCCAACCTGAGATCAGCAACTTGAGCTTGATTATATTCCTCATGGCTTATATCGTTGAGAGTTGTCCACTGTTTCTCATCTGGATCTTTAGCAAAAGATGGCATTGATTCAACCATACTCATCATCTTTAGTTTCATCTCCGCTTCTTTAATGTCAATATCCCTATTAAGATTATTTAATTTACTTTTCTTACTCATACTGATATTCTCCCATTTCCAATAATCCATCATTACCTGTAACTGGATAAAATGCAAATGACAGTGCATCTGCTTTATCTGGTGATCTTCCAATATTCTTTTTAATATTATCTTTCTTTTCTATTTTGATCTTACCATTGCTCATAACTTCATAATGTATTTCTGATAATTCCTGCATAAGCTCATCATCAGGTGGGATCATTAAATTAAATCCAAATGCAGGATCTAAAGCATCTCTGATTGACCAATATAGAAAAGCTCTCATATTAACAAATTTACGCTCTCCTGATAGATCGGTGAGACCTTCCGCTGAATATGAACCTTTGCCATTTATAACATTAGAGCAACCATTTTGGATTAATGCTGAATAAACTCCAGCACCTTCACCAATTGCATCAATAGCACCGCCTTGAATATCTTTGAGAATATTCAAAGTAATACCAGCAAGCTTCATGTGTATTGTAGCATCTTTTTTAATATTAAGCGTTACGATCTCTTTTATGACGTTATGCATACGATATACGAGTATTGTCTGATCTCTACCCATACCTGCAACATCAATTCCAACAAATGTAGGGTGAGTTTCTAATTTATCCGATATATTCCATTCCATCCATCTCTTATTAGCTTGCTCAATCCAATTGAAGGGGATCAGAACATCATCTGATTCTCTGGGGAACTCACCAAGGACTTTGATCATAAACAAATTTGAAGGTCTGTAATAATTACCTTCCCATTTGAAATCATGCAGCATCGGCTCAAATTCTTCTTTAGTTATCGGAATTGACCATCCAGCTTTGGCAATCTTATCATTTACCCATTCCCAGTCTACTTGACCAGGGATAAGCACCTTCTTAGCTCTAACATTAACTGATTTTAAAGAGTTTAATTTGAATTTAGTATATGAGGGATCTCTTGTAGATTTAAAGGCTTCCCCTGTTGTTCTAATTGGATTAAATATAATTACCAACCGTGATTCGTTCTGTAATATACCTTCGATTGCATCAAAATTGGCTTGTTCGAGTCCAGATGCTTCTGTTACTAATACCATTATATTCGGTGAGTGATAGCCCGACCAAGCTTCCATATTCTTATCGGCAGCTTTGAAACCAATTAAGAAATGTTCACTGTCTTTTGTTTTAATATGTGAAGTTAATAATTCCCCACCGATCGGGACCTTACTATTTTTATACATTTTAGAGATCTCTGACATCATCACAGACACAACCTGCCTTTGGGTTGGAGCAGTTAAAACAGTTTTGGATGGTTTGCGAAGCACGAGATTGCAGATTGCCAATGCAGCAGCAACGTAATCTTTACCTCTCGCATTTCCTGAACAAACAGAGACACGTTTATTGTGTTGTACTGCTCTCACTATCTTACGCTGATCGGAATCAAGTCTAACTCCCAGAGCTTCTTTGATAAATAGATTCCAGCCGTTGGGATGATTCTGCCAACGCTCATAGACTTCATCATCTGTTTGCGGATATGTAACATAATTAGCCTGTAATTGAGGGGCAAGGCTAGACATGAAAAGAATCCATATAATTAATATCCATTTCATTCAGGCTTCTCTTTTACTTTTGTTTTCTTGCTGACCATATCAACCAATGAAGTGAAGCCACCTTGTAACTCTAATTCCTGATGATCTCTTTGACCGAGATATTGCTTTCCTAACCAGATCGCCATTGCTACATTCTTTTCAGCCATTTTAAATTGATTCCTGCGAAGTGAAATCTTACCAAATGAACTGTTTTTTTTAAAGTACTCCGAAAATGTTATTTCATATTCTTCTTTGATTCTTGAATTTAATGTGTCATCAGTCATGTCGAAAAAATCAGCAATCTCTAACTCCGTACATTGGATTGCACATAATTTCTTAAGCTGATCAAAATCTATTTCCTTTCGAGGTCTTCCCATTTTAGCCATTATCTTTTTATCCACATCGAATCAAGTTCTTTTTGTATTAGATTTAATTTATCTATCATATAACCTAAAAT
>Ga0207997_1000683_pt1 | contig 17325 bp, 33 predicted proteins | sample AntAceMetag02UKN_FD_184777 | JGI IMG/M metagenome (GOLD analysis project Ga0207997, IMG submission 184777) | Saline lake microbial communities from Ace Lake, Antarctica - Antarctic Ace Lake Metagenome 02UKN (SPAdes) (version 2) | ecosystem: Environmental > Aquatic > Non-marine Saline and...
TCTGCTGGCGGTGGTTCTAACTGGTCTGATGGCCAAAGAGATTCATTGTTGTATTTAGCGAGTGATTCTGTATTGCATTATAAAGTATGGCATGATAGCACAGCTAAAGTTATTGATGGAGATACCTACGAGCAAGATGTTAATGTTGCCAGCATGAATGCTGATGTTATTGTAAGTGGTTCTATTAAGACTGGTGCATTGACATCAACTGCGTTTGATGCAACCTATTACCATGAAACAGGCGTTGGCGTTTGGGATATTAATGCAGACTCAAGTCGATATACCGATGCCTCAAACAAGATTGGTAAGTATGTAAATACCATCCATGAAAACGTAGATGGTGATGGCACTGGCGGTATTGATGCTGATATTGCGACAAATAATACTATTTTATCGGGAACTATGGATGTTAATATAATTCATATATCCGGTACTGCAACTGCGGCGGACGGCTTAGAAGCTATGTTTGATGGCACTGGCGGCGTTACACTCACATTAGAGAAATTCTACGTCAATAATACGGTCGAAAACGATACAGCTTTCTACATAAAGGGTTTAGGAGCTAACGGCGTTGGTATGGCAATCTTGGGAACTACCGATGGGGTTGTTTATGTTGGCAATAGTGGCACAGACTTTAATTTAACTGATTATACCGACTTTCAGGGTGAGGCGGCAAGCGTAGACTCTGGAATGTTGCATCGAACCGCTATATATGCCTTACGTGGCGATTATCACTTTAACGATACTATTAATGAAACTCATACCCATGCTTATTTTGATGGCATAAGCTCTGATTGGTGGGGTGATTCTATTAGTGCGACTGGCGGTTTAGATGCTGGTGATTATACTTGGATGGAAGCTGAGTTCGATGCTCTATCCTTATCTGGCGGCGGCGGCACAGAACCGGAAACCTTAGTAATCTGTTATATTAGTTCGCCTGCGCCGATTGAGGGCGCTAAAATAACCATCAGGAATATAACGCAGTCAACATTAAAGGTTGATGGCTTGAATACTGATGTAAATGGTGTGCGAATACTCGAACTCGATTCAGATAGTTTCTTTGTCGCGATAACTCACAACAACTATGATCAGTTATTAGATACGCTTATTGTCGATGTCGGCGGTGATACGGACACACTGTGGATGACAGAGTTCGACCCTGGCAGTGCGACCGATACGACTAAATGTAAAGTCTATGGCTGGATTAAAAACCCTGATACTACACCAATCGACAAGGTAAGTGTTAGCGCGGTTATTCCTCAAGAATACTGGCCGGTTAGGATAGATGCTACTGATACGGCGATATTAGCCAGATTAGATACTAAAACCGATTCACTTGGTTACTGGGAATTAGAATTACCCCCAACTTCAATATTAAACGACACAACGAGTTACTGGCTGATAAGTGCTAACAAAAGCGGAACTAATATATTTACAATTCAGGCAATTGTGCCGGATACGGTGAATGTTCAAGATGGAGATTTAGAAACAAGATAACTTAGGAGGTTATTATGACAGAAGTAACAAAAGATGAACTGAAAAAAGAAATTAAGGAAGCGTTTGAAGCGGTAACTAAAGAAGTGCCGGAAATGTTTAACAAGTGTTTACAGGCAGACCCCGATGTAAGAGAAAAGGCATTTGTCGAGTTTTTCGCTGAACAAGCCGAAGTTGTTCCAAACTTTATTCCGGGTAATGAAAAGATAGAGGAAAAGCTATTTGGAATGGTTTACGGTTTTGTTGAAAACCTGTTATTTAAGAAAAAATCAGAATAAGAATTTCATCGTTTCTCTTCCCCCTGACCGCCCAGTTCACCTCGCTGGGCGGTTATTTAATTGAACTTAACCATTACTCGACACTGACCTACTTTACCTTTGCCGTTACTGGACAACACGGGAGCTGACTTTGCATTGCCGATACCAAACCTCACCCGACCTCACCGAACTATACCGTTACCAAACCCCACTAAACCCAACACTACCATGCGTCACCTTACTGTTACTGGGCAATACACTACTTCACTTTACCGTTACTGCACCTCACATTACTCCGCTATTACCTCAAACTGTCCGTAACCGCCTGAACCGCGCCATTGCCCAAGACCAACATAGCCGCCATAACCTAAACACAGGTCAATTAAATCCATGTCGATTTTCTTGGTATTTTTTAGTAGTTTTATCTCAAATTCAAGCTCGGTACCAGCATTGACTACATCCGATCTTGCCAACGCTGTTCGCGGCCCGGCTGGTGTCATCATCCTTATTGAGCGTTCTAAAATACCGTCCGGTTCGGTCTTACCATCCAATGAGATTTCTTTAGGTGATACAAACACCAAAAGGTCAAACCATTTCTTATAAGCCGGTATTTTTTTGATAGTTCCGGTTGCCATTAAAACCCCAGTAGCGGATTTCAGGAATCCCTTAATCATGTAGCTGTAAATGAATATACCGTTTTCGTTTTTATGGAAACCCGTCCAGCCCTTTTCTTCGATTTCTTCTATGGTTTCAAGCTCTTTGTCCAGTTCCTCAGTGGTCATATCTCGTTTCTTGGTAGCTATATGGGTAGCATACACCTCCTTATCTTTTGGAACTGTGCCCAACATTTTACTTGTTAGTCTAATTCTCACTTTTTTGTTTGTTGTTTCCATCTTTATTCTCCTCTGTTTCTATTTTAGTCAATTTCATTTATATGCCCCCACACCCTATATTCTCATCGTTACTCCTTGATTATAGGTTCTTTAACGTACCTAATACTTCTATCAAACTTGTCGAAATCAGGCGGGTTCATTTCTCCGCTATTTACCCGGCAATCATTGTATAGGCAGAAATCAGTAAATTGACTGAAGGGATTTATCTCAATTAAGTGACTACAACTATTATGAGCAGTGATATTAACATCAAAAATAACCGTATCTAAATGACAAGCTGGCTTGACGAAACCTTCAAAATATTTATGGATGGATGTTTTAATATTATCGTGATATTCGGCTATTTCCGGAAAATATTCCCCATAAAAATACTGTGATATGCCTATTAATTCGCCTTTATAAACGAAGCATCGAAATTCAGTCCATCGAGGAATGTCAACCCACCGCCTTACCCATATCCGAGGAATGTAATTACAAGCAATAGCATTCAGTAAATCATCAGCGATACGTTCGGAACAATCAGTCAATAATTCAATAGCCTCTGCCCCGCTATTAACCCTGAATCCGTGTTTGTGGCCATGCCAGCTATCTTTGGGCGACCTTGATCCGAGCTTGACGAAAGCTGATCCTTTAATGTCATGCTTTATTTTATAATCTATTCGTTTAGTAATACCGGATATGTCTTGACCGGCTGGCGGGGGAAACATCACATTCAATTCGCTAATATTAGAACCAAGTGCCAAGGCTTCCTTCTGATTAAGTGGTATATCGAAAGACGGCATTGATAATTTACGTAATGCCATTGGCCAGTTCTCTATAAATGTTGGGATTCCTTCTTCAAATACGTTCATTGTTTCTCCTTTATTCCCTTAATTCTGTTAGTTTTCGCATAGCAAGGCTGATATTTAGCCCTATCTCCGGTAGGATTATACCAGCCAGCCGGCTTAAACGCCGTAGCGGGCTTAATACGGCGATTCGTATGGTTTGGTTTACAATTCATATCAATATCCCTTGCTGTAATCTCTGCACTGCGATTTCGCAATATTTCTCTGAAATTTCAATTCCGATATACTTACGTCTGAGTTGCTTGGCGGCGACTAAAGTCGATCCGGAACCTATGAAAAGGTCGCATATTATTTCGTCTTTATTGCTTGAATTAACAATCATTTTATTTATTAATTCTAATGGCTTCTCGGCTTGATGTGCTTTTTCCTTACGTGTGAAATTTAATGGCGGTATTCTCCAAACATCCCTTTCCGATGCACTGAATTTTCTTTTTTGACATTCTAATTTTTGTCCATAAATAATAAATTCATGTGAAAATCGATAATGAGAACCAGCCTTTATCCATTCATAATCCCAAATAATACAATTGGTAATTCTCATTTTTTGAACAATAATGGGATATAAAAAAGGATATGTCCGCCAATCTGTATTTACATAAAATTCCCCACTATCTTTTAATGCTGTTTTAACACCAGAAAAACATATTTCAAAAAATGGTCTTATTATATTATTATCTAACCAATCACCTTTATGTCCCGTACTTGTTGTGCCTACTGAATAAGGCGGATCCGTTATCACCAAATCGACCGACTTTGCCGGCAGTTTCGGCAGTATGTCAAGGCAATCGGCGCAGTAGATAATCCCATCGTCCTCGACATGATACGGTTTGACCCCTATCGCTTTGATGTAGTCGTCAGGGAAGGTCATGCCCAAAGCCCCCAGCGTTCTTGTTTCTTAATCCAACCTATAAACAACCTTACCCCTTTTATTATGCCATTTCCTATGCAAACTATTATTAGCATAGCTATCCAAATCAAGAACATAGCAATTATGAAACCCTCGCCAGCACCTTCCATTTGTGGATCAAGAATCATGTTTATGCCTAAATATATTATTAAGCCAACTGTTAGCAACATGGCTATTCCAAGCATTGTCAGACTGAATGTATTTGTTTCGTTTGTCTTGGTCATCATTTCCCCCATGTTCTACGGCAGTATTCCGCCATTAATGTCGCCTCTGCTTTATGCTCGTCAACACTACTTTTAGCTCCAGGCTTTAACCTAAAATCCCGTACGCGTTCTGGAAACAACTGTGCCGCTTTCTTTATGCTTGAAAGCTTACTTGATTTGTCCATATCTTTGAGCATGTGTTTTTTCCAGCTTTGCGGGCGAACTTCCTGATATGGGATATTGAAAGCAATCAGCGTTCCGAGTAATACGCCAAAACTTCTACCGTATTTGAACATGCTGACAACTCCCTGTCCGGGCATTGCCTGTGATTTTTCGATATAGCAAACCAGCTCGAAATCTTTGCCTCTCCATAACGCAAATGCGTTGTCGATATAACTGGCAACTTCTGTGCATGGCACATCATCAACTGATAATATCTTGCCATCACCGCCGATAATTGATATGCCCGCAACGATGCCGGGGTCTATCCCCATGTAATATTTAATCATCTACTCCTCCGTGCTATTTATAGTTATCAAAATCTAACTCGGCTTCTTCTGTAAAATCATATTTGATTTTCAATTCAGTGCGGAGAGAATCTAATTGTACATTAGTATAATTATTGTCGCCTGTTATTTTTTGCATTTCCAGTGTCATGTTAATACCACTCGTTCCACCTATCAAATACCAGCACTTATCTCTTTCTGATGATTGCTGTTTGTTTAAAGTATGGTCTAAGAAAAATCCTAAATTAAAGGATATAATTAATAAACATATATACAATACTTTAATCATCTTCATTCTCCTCGTAGGGATATGGCTTACCATCCCTATCTTCTAAAACATTAAAACATGTCTTACATTCCCAATAACATGAATCTTCGACATTGTCGGTTAAGGCGGCTGGTGTCCTTTCGTATTCTAATGGCCTTCCGCAGTTAGGGCACTTGTAGGCTTTACTCATCGGCTAGCCCATCATTATATAATACCTTTGTTATCAACATCGTTCTTTCATCATTAGTCATCATGCTCTCCCTTATATTCCAAAATCAAGAATTAATAAATTAGTCGCAATATCTTCATCATATTTAATAAAAGGATTACATGAACGCTTCTTATTATAAGGTATTAAATACTTATGTAAGAATGTTATCGCTGGTATCATACAATCCTTGTCTGTGATTCTAATATTTGCAACGTGGCCATCATCTAAATTTGTAAGATTTAACCCAACTTGCTTATTATTATTATCATAGTAAAACTCGCAATACTTATAATCCTTTATGAATTTATTCCTTGCCGCTTTATTGAAACCAATTACCCCATTAGTTCGGATTGAAGCTTTTGGTTTATTGTGATTTTTAATATCGGTAAACCTTTTAAAGCCCATCACGCTCTCCTTTCGCTATTAATCATTCAGCCACTCTCTTGATAATAACCATTTCATGTCTATAATTTTATCATTATAGCATTTTGATATATTTTTGTCTTTCCTAACTTGCCTTATATTCCAATTAACTGAACCTTTTTTGAATTTAAACATTGAAGCGATTTCCTTTGAGGGTATATCAAAAAATTGATACAGAACATAAATGTATATTCGCCGGTAAGCGCAGGCACGGAGTGTTCCATATAATTTAGCATTCATAAAATTATTGTATTCTATCTTATAGTGCTCTGCGACCTTACGATGCATCGCTTCTAATGCTTTATCTGTCATAATTTACCTCTCACGTTTAAACCAAAATTATATATTTCAAAACTATCGTCTGATAATGCTTGCTTGAACTCATCGACCAACTTGTTGAAATTGGGTTCTTTGAGTTCTCTCTGATGATATTCTGATTGATATTTATCGCAACCACTATCACCAGTGCCGGTATCAACATTCATCGACCTCTTGCCCTCTTTCGGTGCGCTCCGCATTAGTCGGTTGCCTCACTTTCTGGCTTGCAATACGCCATTGGCTCTAAGGCTTATTATAGATATTAGTAGCCCCGAACCCTCCATCCTTACACCACATTATTTTCCTGCCTTCATTGATAGCTTGTTGCATATCAGTCCACATCAAGACACTATCCTTTTTTGACATATAGAAATATCTATCTCCGTTTCGGTCATAGAACATTACTTCATCCGGCGGCAACGGCACGTACCAGTAGTTAGGTGCCTTACTTATACTGTTTACATCCCAAAACTTTGTTTCCATTGTAATTACCGAATCATTAATAGATTCAATCCCGCAGTAGCTCTTGATACATTTCATGTCGAGCTTGAGTTCGTCAATCTGTGCCTGCTTACTTTCCCGTAGCTCTATGGCGGTGTCCAGCTTTGTCTCAAAGCGGTCAAGATAATACTTAACTCCGAAATGTAATCCTGCGCTTGCTATGATCATCACGCCTAAGATTATTACAAATAGTTTGTATATGTCTTTGTTGGTAAATTTATCTGTCATCTTTCACCTCTGGGTATTCCCTCACCTGCAACGACAGGGGAAACTTGCTGATGTCATGCTCGACTTTGCCGTTCAAGTCCAACTGTTTGACGAATACCGGCACTTGAGCATCCTGGCATTCATTGACGATATTCTCGACCCTTTTAACTGGGCATGGTCGGCGTTTAGGTCCCGATTCACAGCCGATGATTGCCCAATGTAATTTCTTGTTTAGCCATTTCTCCCATCCATACGGTTGAATATGGAAGCATTCTGGTCTTGGAATTTGTGATGTGTAAATATCCTCAAGTAACGGTTCAAAGCTAACGAACCGCACCGCCGCCGGTATCTGCAAGAGTAGCGGTATGCGTTCGTCTGCGGCTTTCTGGTTCTCGCAGGACACGCCCAGCCAAACATTCTTTAATGGAATGTCAATATTATATCCTTTGTAATTACGTTCCAAGTGAAACCAGATTTCAGGTATAACCTTTGCCATTCGGTTGGCACGTTTAGTCAATATTAGATATTGATGTTGTTTTGCGGCAATTGCCATTTCAAACACTTTATAAATAAAGTTCCATTCAACATCCTCGTGAAACAAGTCTCCCATTGAGCAAACGAATATCCTTGCCGGTTTACGCCAGTGTAACGGCTTATTAAGCTTATCTGGATGCAATGTTACTTGAAACGGCTCATCTGCCGGATAGCCATAACGACCCCTTAATCTTGTTTCTGCCCTACGCTTTGCATAGCAGTTAGCACAGCCGGCAGATATAGGGGTGCATCCAGTTACCGGGTTCCATGACTTTTCAGCCCATTCTATTTTTGTCATCACGCCTCCAGTTTCTTTTTAACCATACCTTCAAGGTTTTCTATTTGGCTATAGGTAAGCCCAACGCTATCATCCCCAAGACTTTTACATTCTTCTGTACCACTGTCTTGATAAATCAATTCAAGCATCATTGCTTCAGCTTTAGCACGCTTACTGCTCTCATCAGCGAGTTGCTCTTTAAGAAAGAGCACTTGTTCGGTGACCATCTTAGCGACTATTTCAGAGTTAGCGATAGACTTATTTAGTTTCTCGTTTTCTTCAATTAGTTGTGCTTTTGTTGGCATTGCTACTCACCTCCTGTTTAGTTAGAGTGCCGGAATAAACCAGCACTCATTGCGTTAAATTTACTAACAAATAAAGTGTTTTGAATACAGGGTTTCATTCCATTAGCATCACCTCTTATCCTTTCTGCTTTAGTTCGTTGATTTCATCAAGAGAGGCACGAAGATTCCACACACTATTATCACCATTAACATATGAGTCTAACGCTTTGAACGCAATCTCCGCAATCTTCTTGTTGGTTTTACCTGCGTTGAGGTGTTTAATTAAGTGTTCTGCCATTAAATTCGTAGATATACCAGCATAGTATTTACCATCTTTTAGAATAATTGGATTTCTGCGTAAACTATGTATACCAACTGTCCACATCTTTACCTTCTCTGTTTTCGGCTCGGCTTCGGGCGGGTCGGGTTGGTTAGCTATAGCATTAGTTAATCGCCTTTCGAGATGTTGCAATTCTTCATTTAGTTCATAATCATGTATCCGAGCTTCTATCTTTTCTAATCTTTCCATTGTTTCTTTGTTCATGTTACATCCTTTCCGGTTAGCTTGTTGATACGATAAAGAGTGTTTCCTATATCAACTATAAATTCGTTATCTCTAAACAATTGTCCCCAATTTATTTGCGTATTTGGCTTAACAGCTTCTCTCAATGTCTCCATCGCAACCGTTAACGCCTGCTTATTGCGCTCACCGGCGTTGAGGAGGGCGAGAAGGTCTTGTTTACTGTAATTACTTCTCACTGTAACAGTATTAGTAAAACTATAGCAAGTTTCGTCTATGCTAAATTCTGGAGAATGAACCCACACATCCACCGGCTCATCGTCCGGCTGGTCGGATTGCATTTCTTTTCGTAGCCCTACTCGCAATGATACTAAATCAAGTTGCAGGTCTGCCATTCTTCTTTCAATGTTTTCAACTTTATCTATTAATTCTTTATCCACGTTTACTCCTTTCATTTTACTCATGGGCGGTGCTGGTGTTAGGTGCATTTTGGCTCAGAAGAGAGCCGGTAGGACACCGCCCACGATTATTAAGTTTTATATTGTTTAGCTTTTACATATCCCCTTGTTCTTGATCTTTTGTTATTAGAATCTATACGTACATGGCTTCTAACAAACGTAAATCTTTTTCGGCAGTCAGGACAGAGATACCATACGTGAGCATCCCCTTCATCTATTTCCTTATTGCATTTTTTGCAATGATATTTTCTTTCCATAGCTTTCTCCTTTGTTAATCTGTCTCGACGAATAGCTTCTTGCAGACTACTGGTATGTTAAGTGTTCCTCTGTCTAAATAATAATCAAAACCTGCTTCATTATAATTTATAATTGACCAGCTTTTTGATTTAGCAATTGATTCATATATTGGCTCTTTGCCTCTAAACACCACCCATCCGACACGCTTCGTAGTCGTGTTGTTTTTTAGAAGCTTTCTTAAATCCATGCGAATTGATAACAATTCAAGATTTACACCAGCCATTGACTTCGCTACATCCTCAAGTCTCTTTATTAAATTATTTGCCATAATCTTCTCCTTTGTTATTAGTTGCCAAATAGCTTTCATTCACCGCCAGCATCCCCTCCGGAACACTGGCGGCTTAGAGGCGTCTCTATGACGAGACGTTTAACCTGATTCCCTCAAGACCTTATAGATATACCAGTATTCTCAACTGCGATAACTCCGGGTATTTCTAAACTATCCTTGCTAATCCTTGCCATTGAATTAAGAAACGTCATATTTGCAAATACCGCCTCGGATGGTATCTTATTATCGGCGACAGCCCGACAAAGCAATTGAATATCGACGACTTTAGCACTCCACGTTTTCCTTGTAGAAACACCCTCAACCTTTTTGATTTTGGGAGTGTCTACAACAACCGGAGTTATCTGTGTTGGTGTATCGAGAATCTCTTCTACTTCAATTTCAGATTTACCTTCACTTTCTGCTTTTTCTGCTATTGCGATACGCTCCTCTTCCTCTTTTTTCCGTGCCTCTTCTTTTGCTTTACGTTCAGCGTTTGCCCTAATGCGTTCCTGTTCCGTAGTCCATGCTACAATCGAATTTTGTATTATGCGTTTGGCTTCATCTAAAGGTTCGAGGAATTTCTTTTCAGCCTTTACCGCCATATTGTGAGCTTCTTTGGCGGCTTTCTTTATCGGTGAATGATGCTCTTTAATCTGTTTTTCCATGCGAGCAATAGCTTTTAATGTATTAGCCGCAACATCATAAGACTCTTGGTCTTTAACCACTATCTGAGTTGCTTTTTCAGCCCACCCTAAAGCGGTATCTTGGATTACAGTGATTTCATTTTTCATTTCTAATCTCCTCTACTTATTATCTAACAATTCGCTCAAGCTTTTTATCCGGGTACTTGCATCATTCATCGATAGATTCGGAATCTCCTCAATGGTAGTATCATATTCAGCTTGCTCAATGACACCATCCTTTAATGCCCGCTTCGCCATTTTCTCAATTGCTTTTGCTTGATTCGCTGTAATGTCCTGTCTCTGTGGTTCGCCTGATGGCGGTTCAGTAGAGGTATTATTTTTCTTTTCGACCTCATCGGCGAGCTTGTCGGTTTTTGATGTGGTATCTATTTCGTCTTCTGGAGCTATTTCAGCCAACTCTGGCGGTAACTCTTGCGTTAAACCCAAATCGGCACGAGTGTCATGCTCTATTGCAATCGCTACATTCTGGTTCTCAATAGATAATGGCAATAATTTAGCAATTCGTCTGACGGCTGTCTTTTTCCACATTTCAGCGGGGAATTGATTCCAGGGTGAATAATCACTATTTGCCGACATTGATTTTGATTTAGCTAAATCTATTTCGGCTTGCCCGACTATTTCAATAACCGGCTTGCTCGAACCTTTGACATGAACCACCGCATAGGCACATAGTATCTTGCCTCTATCACCAGTTAGTTTTGGCTTGTGGCTGATATAAGAATTTGAACCCAACTCAAATTTAAAGTCATCGTTTTCATAAACCGCATGTGCCTCGATGGATTCAACCTTGCCCGACCGATACATCAGGTCAGCCAATCCTTTATAGCCGATGATAAACTGCGCTTCTTTTTGCCCTGTTTTATTGTTTCGATATGGCACAAGATAGGCGTGCCCTAATGGTGTTTCCGGTTCAAGACCCAGAGTGCTTGATAGCACAACCGCTTTAACCATGCTGATTGTATTACATTCCAGTAGTGCCGGATTGCGACTCAACGCAGTATAGGCTATATTAATCATTCGCTCCGGTGTCATGTGCTTAGGTAACACTGACTTAATAACGTCCTCTGCCCTTAGCAAATAGTTTTTAAATTCAGCTGATTTTGTTTTAACTAATTCTTTATTCGCTGTCATTTTGCAACTCCTCTATAAGTTTATATTTTGGTAGGACCCGGCGACTGCCGATTGTTTTCTCTGTGTGCTTTTTAATTAATCCCGCATCGGGATTAAGTTCAGTAACGATGGCTTTATAATCTGTTTTAATACCATCCGCCGCTTTTTTCCAAGTGCAGAATATTTTGCCATCACGGGTGATAATTGATTTATGACGCAGGAATACTTTGATTCTGTTTTTGTGAAGCTCTATTTGTGATTTTGTATCGTCAATGCGTTCCTTGCAGTCTGCTAAATGGCGAATATCTCCCATAATCTCATCATTCGCCTCGACCGCTTCACCTGTATCGATAGCGAACATCTTAGATAATGCTTTCGCCGTGCGTTCCGAACCATCAACCTCTGGCGGAACTTCAGCCTGCACATGATTAAACCAGAAATCTTTTTCAATCTCTATCAGGTTGCTAATCAGTTTGTCGTTCCGCTCGACCTTGTAACATCTGCGATTATTACCACCAATCAATACCGGAACCCATGCCAGCCTCACCCCCTCTCCGGTTACATACATATTATGTTGGCATTGAAGGATGTAATCTTCGGGAATTTCGTCTGTCATTTCCTCGCCCCATTCAGAAGCCCTGTATTGACCGGATGTTTTCGCCTCGACGATTTCCGTGATATTATCACCATTGCCCGTTGCGATGATACCGTCAAGATGGCACAACATCCAATCATTCTCTGGATGTGTAAAAAATAACTCTTCGGGGCTTACTTTTAATAACGGTTTATTATTTGCTTTAGCAAACTCGCTCAAAACTAATGATTCGAGTAATTTACCGTGATACAAAGCGCCATTATCCGGTTCAGGTTCACGCTCAAGTAACCCCCGCTTATCAAGATATAGCTGGTATGCTGATTTATATGGCGACTTGCCAAGTAATACCGGCACATCGGAACCGCCTATTCCTTTTTGACGTTCCTCATGAAATTGCTCATTCATTTTCATCACTCCTCTTATTTAATCTTGGCGGTATATCCGCCGTCGATGGTTTTAATTCCGACTTGTTGCAACAGATTATCAAGCGCAACAGATTCAACTTTCAAAGATTTAGCAATTCTTGCTATTTCTATACTTGCGATTGCTGGCTTAATGTCCCGAATCTTCCGCAGTTCGGCGATTGCCCAGTTGACCTTTGCCAGTGCCGTTTCGACTTTCCCAACACTGACGTTACTTGATTGAACTGACATTTCTCAACTCTCGGTCTGTTTGTGATTCCTCTTTCAGCGTTTCGCTGATACCAGACCCAACAGCATCCTCATCAAGCCAATGGTATATACCATCCTCAGCATCTATAATGAGTTTGATTATTACAATCTCATCATCTTCAATAATAAATTCAATATTACAACCTCTGTTGGTTTCCCACATCCAGAGTCGGGCTGTGCCATGATTCTCACTATCGTCATAGCGCACATCGGATATTTTTATATCCTCATAAGGCGGCAACTTCTTATTGACGTTGCGAATAATTCTATCGCTCATCATTTCCCCTCTGCTTTTATCTTCAAATATTTATCATGTATATCTTGAATTTCTTTGTCAAATACATTACTACATCCTACACATAGCTCGATGTCTGTTTTATTCTTAGTAATACTGCCGGTGGGATAATACCACAAATCATGTGATATTAATTGACGTACCTTATCTCCACATTTATCACATATAAGGGTTGTTATTTCCATGTTATTTCTCCTTTCTTAACCTGTTAAGTTTCGCCTTCAGTCTGGCAATCCGGTCGGCGGTCATGCCTTCAATACACTTATCAAGCAGTACATTATAACGATTTGGTTTGGTTTTCATCGTTTACCTTTCATTATTTTGAGACAGCGTTTGCAAACATCAGATTTGGGGTGGGTTACACGGAGTTTTTCAGACTTTTCAAAGAATGCAATCTCTCTGTTGCAATAGGCTTCGTAACAGGAATACCATTTATCATAAACGACTTTATGCCACTTACCACCCTCACACCTGCCCCAGTTATACTGTTTCGCTTTCATCTTGACTCCTTAATTAAAATAATTGTAAACACCAGCGGTTACGCCCCATATAAATACAGGCACCGCAAACTGAGCTACATGGTCATACCATCTTGCATTTTTACTTGGTATAGGTACCCCCAACAAGAAACCTATCGGAATTACTATTTCTATACAAAATGCTATTATCAATAAAGCCGCACCCAGAATGATTATTATAATTGAAGCTATAATAACCAACATAGACATTCCAATACTGGTTAATATTTCCATGCTATCCTGACTCCTTATCGTTTACCTCGCTTTCTGCGGTTACGCTTCTTAACAACGTTTCCCCTTTATTTCTATCAATGGTTCTATTTTATTCCATCTTCTGCTTGTTGTCTTAGGCCATTCAATCCAACGAGGTAACTTGGCTATTTCCTGCATACGACTATTAATTCTTTGTAATATCATTCTTTCAGGTTTAGGATATTTAAGACGAAAAGCCTCCTTGAGTTCCGCTTTAACATCGTGTTTAAGTTTTATGAAAAGCCTTCTGCCCCATAGCCATTTATTAATACCACGCCTTAATAATATCTGCCTTAATTCATTAGCTTGATTTTCAGATAAATTAAACGCTTTTATTGCATCCCATATTACAAGTTCAGGATTATTTTGTTGCTCATTCCAAATGGTATTTTCATTCATCAGCCATCACCCCCTAACCGTTTAAATACTTTTCAAGCTTTGCCCAAGTCTCGTCAGTGCGGACAATCCCGTAATTGAGTATGTCGGTCATCTGCGTCTGGCTGATGCCGACTATGTTCGCAAAACCCGCCTGGGTTGTGCAATCCTCACGTTTCCGTTTCCAGTATTCCTCGTCGATAGCTTTAATTATTTCCAGTTTACTTTTCATGTTGACTCCTTTCTCCCGTCCTCAATTCCCCATTTATACGCTTGCAATAATTGTTGGTCTACCCAATTCCAATCTCTACAAAAAGAATTATCTTCCGGTTCCCCCTCATAATATTTTTCGACGCTTTCACCATCACGAAATATTTCCAATACTTCACTCTCGTCATATTTGTCATCGGGATAGCGTCTTTTTACTTCTACTTTGTAATCCATTTACTCGTCCTCCAAGTTTCGGTTTATTCTTATCATCGGCAGTAATATAATTATCCTTAATTGTTTTGTCAAGATAAATCTTTAACAAAATACAGTTATTTACGCCCTATAATTGTGCATAAGTAATATAAGCCTTACATTTTAAGCAGGTTAGGTCTATCCGTTTTCTGTCAAGAAAGTATTTTAAAATAAAGATTGCTTTTTAAAAATGATTGTTGTAATATAGAGGTATGATACAACTTATTATAATCAGAGAATAATTACAGCAACGCAAGGCGGAACACCATCCGAGTTGTATCATATCCGCCTTGCCGCGTTGTTTTATATAAGGAGGCAATATGCCCAGAGAAAGTAGACTTATAGAGTGATGAAAGCGAAAATTTAACAAAGGAGAAATTATGGAAAGAGCAATACCAGCTAAGCAATCACCGAGAGCAATACCAGAAGCGGAATTCAAAATATCAACGATTCTAAACGATTTAGATGGTATCAACGAACGGTTAGCAAAGGTAAAAGAATCGACAATTATGGTAGTTGACTGTTTTACGGATAATAGCTACATGGAAAGGGATGTTAACCCAGAAGCTGAGGTTGAGCCATCAGCCTTTCACCAACGATACATTCAGAAATTAAATGACGTATTGTATAATCTTTTAGAAATTGAGAAAATGAGTGAGGTTATGCGTAATGTAACTCAATGACCTTTCCGCTTGACAGGCGCGGTGATTTAGGGTATTATTGTGGTATGGAACAAATTGGAACAATCAATCTAAATTAACGACAGCTAAACGAGTGAGTAAATCTTTGCCGATTTGTTCCAGCTTGCTCGTGAGGCTGTTATTATAGGCGGTCGATATGGCTGAATATGCTAAAGTCTACAAAAAGATGTGGAATAATGATAAATTCCGCACTCTTTCAGTAGATGCTAAATTGTTATGGATTTACATTTTATCAAACCAACATTCCAATACAATAGGAATTTATGTTATTAGTAAATTATATATTTTAAGTGATTTGGAATGGTTAAGTAAACGGTTAGGTAAACCCTTTGGTGAACTGTTACGAAAGGGTTTGATTTATTACTTTGAGGACAATCGGGTGTTAATTATTCCAAGTTGGTTTGAACACAATAAGATTGATAACCCAAATCAGTTAAAAAAAGCGGCTGCTGAATTGTCTGAAATCCCACAATCTATTATACGACAAATAGTTAATAAAGGGTTTGCTAAAGGGTTACCCAAAGGGTTACAGGAAGGGTTACCCAAAGGGTATACCAACTCTGAATCTGAATCTGAATCTGAATCTGAAACTGAAACTACTTCTATGTCGAATCCTACGGATGTCGACCGTGATGTCGATTTAAAAAAATCTCAATATAAAGATATTCAAGAAATCTACGACTTTTATATCGTGCAATCCGAACGCGACCCCAAATTATATAAACTCACCAAATTAAGAAAAGATAAAATTAAAGCACGGCTCAAAGACGGATTTACCAAAAATGATATATCTAAGGCAGTACAGGCAGTTCTATCCGATAAGTTCATGCAAGGCGAAAATGACCGCAATACAAAATATATAGACCTCGAATATATATGTAGATCAACAGAAATAACCGAGAAATGGCGAAACGTCTTTATCGAGAAAGGATATTAAGTAACATGGAATCAACATTTATCAACCATCTTATGAAAGATAAGGGATTAATAAGACCTGAGTTACAGCAAATTAAAAGCTATCTGAAGCCAACCCGAATCATGCCGGATATATTACAGTTAACCAACCAACGGCAACTGCAATGCCTTGTGTTCTCAAGTTCTATAAGTGCCGTAAACTGGTTTATGCTATCCTCTTGTGGAATATCAATCAATGATTATAATGAGTTATATAATGCCCAGCATAATGAAATTCTAAATATTAATTATCCCGAAATAGTTACCGGCCATTATGAAGAATATCCATACAAGCGATATGACCATCACGGTAAGCCGTATTCTAAAATGTTATATTCTGTTAAAATTGACGATAACGATATATCTGGAGCCGAAAAGAAATATTGTTTATCCGAACACGAAAAGTTAGCCAGTCAATGCGAATTTTGTAGAGGTTTAGGATTCATACAAGCACTTACGTTTAATACCGAGCTATCAATCGATAATATTCCAAGTCCTGTTTATAAAATCCGATGTTTTCACTTATCACAGGATTCGGACGATTATAATAAATATAGCAAGAAGAAAACTTTAACCTGATAAGCTGAAAGGAATTGAGCATGGCATTCTTGAATATGAATATAACAAAAGAATCAACAAGAGAACCCTTACAAGACATTATCAAAGTTAATATGCTTCATATTATTATTGCTCAAACCACTTTATACGATTTACATAATCATGGTTGGTTTAAAGCAATGGATAAAAAATACCACATTACTGATAAAAACACAACTTGGCCTTCTTTTTTCTCTACTAAGTTTTACAGTAAATATTTTGATTTATTTATCTACATTTTAAAAATTAAATTTAACCTCCGCAGAAGACCAAAAAGCATGAACTTTAACCAACTAAGCTGAAAGGAATTTGAGATGATCTGCCCCAACTGCAATAAACCAATGCGCTGTCGCAAGACCAAACACCGCGATAGCTACATTTCGCGTGTCTACGTCTGCCGTAAATGTAAGCCCCGGGTAT
>Ga0207997_1000684_pt1 | contig 17309 bp, 31 predicted proteins | sample AntAceMetag02UKN_FD_184777 | JGI IMG/M metagenome (GOLD analysis project Ga0207997, IMG submission 184777) | Saline lake microbial communities from Ace Lake, Antarctica - Antarctic Ace Lake Metagenome 02UKN (SPAdes) (version 2) | ecosystem: Environmental > Aquatic > Non-marine Saline and...
GTTTTCTAATGCTATTTGTATTTCAGCTTCTGCTTCTGCTACTTCCATCAATTCTTCTCCCTTATGTCCTTTTTTAAACTCTTTTATTATCTCTTCATTAGTCATATCTTCTTTATGTTAATTATTAAATCAGCTATCCATACTTTTAGTTAATCCCATAAATTCATAAAATTCTCACAAAACAATTTCATTCCCCTATCATATTTCTTAGTAAGCAATCTTCGTTTTTCTTCATCTAATTCCCTTGAATAATAACCATCTTCTCTTACATATTTGAAAAAGTTTAAGCTAGTAAGCTCTTCAACAGCTTCAAATCCTTGAGCCATCTCTTCTAATATCTCTTTCCATTTATGACATTCATCGTTTACTCGTTTCTCGTCCCATAATTCTTGTGGACAACCTGTCTGTTTCTTTTTTAATTGTCTTAATGCTGGTGGTATTATATCACATAAATAATCATCGAATGACCATAAGTCTTGCTCACTAAACCCTCTTTTGCCTCGCTGTATAAAGTATTTTATTTCTTTTAGTATGTTCATATCTTCTTTATGTTAATAATTTTGGTCCCGCCATTATGTTTCCATAGGGGCGGGGAGTGTAAGTCATCTTCTTTATGTTAAATTATTCTTACGCACGGGTCAGGATTTGCACCTGACAGGGTAGGCTATTTTTATTTTTCCAACTTTATGCACCTAACCGTTGGGTTGTTTTTAGTTAGGGTATTAGCCTCCTAACAACTTTAGCGTCTACCTATTCCGCCACCGTGCCATATTTTCTTCACGTTACTTATCTAGGAATTGTCTCAAAGATATTACGCAAATCTAATAAATCAATAACCTTATCCCTAAAAGCTTCTTTACCAGCACGAACTCCTGATCGGAAAATTTGTACTCTCAATTTTTCGTATTCTTTCTCTGTTAATTTAATGTAATATACTTTCCTTTTTTTCTTCTTTTCTTTGCTCATGTTTTCTTTATATTAATAATTTCTCTAACCTAGATCTAGTTTTGGGATTCAGCTGCATCTTATTCTTATTGTGCTGATACCAGTCCCAACAATTAGTCTTGTTCCCTTGAGCTCTACCTGCACCCTTCCAGTCACATATCATCTCCAAGAGATACTTATCTGACATCTCTAAGATTTTAATTCCTCCTTCATCTTCAGGCAATATCCACCATTGCCAATGATGTCTATTTCTTTTCTGATGAAGCAACCAGGCAAAATCAAAAGCTTTGTCACCTGTGTCTGTCGGTTTGTAATAACCCGTCTCATCTCGTTTCGCTAAATCAGCATTCCAATCATGATAAGCATAAGGGAAAAATTCACTCGGTCTGAACTTGGAAAGGTCATGAATGATTCCTCGCCAGATCAATCCTTCTCTATAACACTCTACGAATACAAACCATTTGTGTCTTAAGATATAACTTAAATATATTAGTATTCTTTTTATCTTTGTCATATTATATAGTGGCGGATTTTGTGAGAATAAAGGGAAATAGTCAAAGCCTTTATTTTCTTTTGTCCCGCCTACAACGATTAAATACTTGAGGATTGGTCACCGTCTGCTTATTAATTTTTCTTTCTAAGTTTCTTTAGCCTTGTTAGTTCTTCGCTAAGTCTTATCCTAATTTGATTAAATAAAGATTCAAATAAATATGCTTGTGCTTCCATCTCTCCTTCAAAATTCTTTTGATCAGCTACTAGATAAACTAAATGATGTAGTTCATGTAAGAGAGTAGTTATACTTTTCCAATTAACATCGTATCTTTTAAGATATAAGATGCCAGAAAAAAGAAGATCGTTATTCAATATTACAAATCCATCGTTCCTTAAGATCAATTCATTAATCTCAGACTTATTCTTTTTGATTCCTTCGACAAAACCCTGATTCCCATGCTTCTTGGCATATTTAAGAATGTCATTGAAATCACAATTCACTGCGACTAAGACATCGTTCTTAAAAATCCCGCAGGACTGAGTAAAGATATATTTTTTTATTTCAATCATAGTTTTATTTTAATGACTTAGCGAGTCCGCCAGGGATCGAACCTGGGATCTCTACTTTTGGAGAGTAGCGCTTTCCCGAATTGAAGCTACGGACCCCAATTTATCTTTCTTCCCACACTTTATATAAAGCATTACAGGTCAAGATTAAAAGGATCGATACGATTGTAAGAAGAATAATTGCTATTCGGATAATATCCATTTTGTGTTTTTCTTATAACCCCCGGGCTTGCTCTTGTTTCTTAATTTTGCCAAGGAGGAATTTTTTTATTCCTTTATCACTAAAATTTTTAGGATTTTTTCCCTTCTGTGACCGATGCCTTCTATGCTTATAAGGGATACTCATTCTCTCTATAGTTTTTTTCATTGCCATTTCTTAAATTTCTTTTACTTCTATGTATTACTCTTCAACACTAGTAGGGGGTGTCCTTCCTTCCTTGATAGCTGCTTTTACTATTTTAACATATTCTTTCTTGGACTGGGGAGAGAGCATAATCTCTGGTCGAGCCAAACCAAACGACTGGCGGATTTTTCTAATAAGAAATTCTTGGTTGGGTTTGTCTCCTTTTATGATTGCTTCTAGAACAAATAATGTGCGTTCTTTTTGATTCATGATTTTTATTTGTTTCGTGAGTTAATAATTAAAAGCCTTGGTTATCTATCCCAGTACTAGTTGATCCTTTTTCTATAGGCAACTCGCTTAGTTCTATTGGTGCTTCTGGTATTTTCTTAGCACCTAGATTGTTCTCAGATTCTTCTCCTTGAGATTTAGAACCAGTTTCATTTATGCCGGTGACTACAGTGGCCGCAATAACTTCATCCTCATTATATAATTTGATTATTCTCAAACCCTTTGCGGTTCGACCCATAACACGAATCCAATCTAATGGAATTCTTTTTACGAAACCTTGTTTAGTAACGATTATAATTTCTTTCATTATATTATAGTAAATTAATTTTTATTGATTTTCGACCTTTATGTTTAAATTCCTTTTTTGTTATGATAGTAAATCAATTTAAACTTCAAACAATAATTCAAACTCTGCTTTCTTAAATGGTGGTCCGACTTTATTTTTAACTATAGTGGCCTGGATTCTAAATCCTATGGGTTTACGCTCAGTTCCTTTAACTAGTTTCTTAATTCGTCTTAAGTGAATTCTTACTGAAGCATAAAACTTAAGAGCTCTGCCACCAGGAGAAACCTCTTTACTTCCATAACGGATCATCGGATTAATCCTAACTTGATTTAAGAACAAGACTGCTGAATTACTTTTATGCGCTAGCGTATTTAATTTTCTTAAAGCCTGACTCATTAACCTTGCCAATGGTGCAATCTGAACATATCCTATATCATTCTCTATTTCTTTCATTGGTGTTAAGGCCGCGACTGTATCAATTATAATCAACTCTACCTTTGAGCGTATTAACTCTTCAGCTATTTGAAGCGCCTCTTCTCCTGAATCAGGTTGAGATATTAAAAGATCCTCATTTTTAACATTGAACCTCAAAGAGTAAGTTGGATCATAGGCATGTTCTACATCAATGAGAGCTGCAGTTCCACCAGCCTTTTGACATTCTGCAATAACCATTAAAGAAAGAGTAGATTTCCCAGATGACTCTAAACCAAACAGTTCAGTGATTCTTCCTCTTGGGATTCCGCCTACTCCAAGAGCATCGTCAAGATCCTTTATCCCGGTAGGAACTACATCTATCTCTGCTATCTCAGAAGATCCCAACCTTCTAATTGCACCTACCCCATACTTCTTTTGAATATTTTTTATCGCTTCCTCGAGTGAAGGATTTTTAGAAGACTTGTTTTTTTTGCTCATATTTTTTTATTAATGATTTATTAAAACAATTCTAATTTTTTATAATAATTTTCTGACTGCTTTTTTAAAATCCCAATCGTTTATTTTCATTAGGTAATCTATCGTGCTACCTGTCCACCCACAGGAAAAGCAATGAGCACGATTATTCTTAACGATCAAATGAAATGAGGGAACTTTCTCTTTATGAAAAGGACAATTTGCAAAGTTAGCTTTATTGAATTCTAAAAGTTCTGTGAAAGGAAAAGCAAGTGCTTTTGCAACCTCTTCAGGAGAAACTCTATTCACATTCCTTAAATCTTCTGGGTGTTCTAAGAGATGCTTTTCTACTGTAAGTCCTCTTAGTTTTCTTTCTAGACGAGCAGGATCTTTTATATCTTTAATAGCAGATCGGAGAAAGAATGGAACATCAAGTTTAGTAGATTCCTCATAGTCAAGATAGATTCTTTCAATCTTCTTTTCTAGGTTCTCGATTTCATTATTAAGATAAGACAGCCTTCTTTCTTTTTTAAACTCTGGACTAAACTCTGAACTAAATTCTTTTACCTGCTTTCTTATTTTTGGAATTTCTACTTCTCTATAATATTTTCTAGCTTCAATTTCAGTTTCTATTACTCGTTCATCAATCTCTTCTAAGTAAGTAATATCTTCTTCATCATAAGCTTTGCTCATTTCTAAAATATTAAGCCAGCCATGATACTCCCAAACATTCTCCCAGATTTTATAAAGTTGATCTTTTGTTTTTAACATCTATTTCTTCTTTTCTTTTTCTATTATACTTTTCCAAGAACGAAGTTCTTTAATAAGATCTTTTTTTGAAAGTATTCCACACAAGAAATTGTACATAAATTCAGACCAATAATCTCTACAGAAACTTGCGTCTGGCGACATCTCCGGAATTCCAAATTGAGTCATAATTACATCTTCAAGGTCATCCATAATCGTGTCTAGTATATCAGTCTCTCCCACAACCTCCTGTAGTTTTTCGTTCTTTTGATAAATTTTTTTAAGTAAATCTATTATATCTATTGAAGTTTTCATGGTTTTAAATTAATTTTTTTAAGTAATACTTCTCTTACCTTTGCGTTGTTTTAGTTTCGGATTATCTTTAAGCATAGAATTACACGCGGGTTTTGTCTAAGTTAAGTATTGAGTATCAATGCTTCCCCATGATTTGTCCCGTAGTACAACGACTAATATTTCAGTATTAACCGTCAAGCTTGTTTTATTGTTCTGTCTTATGATTTCCTAAATATTCTAAATTTGATATTAGTTTAGGATCATAATTTAATCTTAATATTTTTACTAGAACTTCTTTGGAAATAACCTTGCCATCAAACTTCATCCATTCTGAATTGTCTGGAGTATCTCTTTCCAAAACTAATGTATGAAATCCATAATATTTTCCTATTTTGTTTCCTCTAAAAGTCTTGATTGTTTTCCCGTCACCGAATTGCATGAATTGATCTATGCAAGATAAACTATCTCTTTGAGAATCAGAGAATATTTCTCTACCGTTAACTTTTTCTTCTAATAAAATAACCTTGCAGAACTTAGGATCTTTATATTGATGAATATATAAATCTATATCACCAATACTTAACCCTAGTTTAATGCTATCCAATTTAGGATTTTCATTAATCCATTGATGAAAAGGTGAAAAAAGTCCTTTGAAAAATATTCTTTTAGTCATTGTATATTTAATTAGTTTTATTTAACAATCCACTTACCATTACTAATTGTAATTATCTTTTTATTTTTAGGAAGTTCCAGTCCCAATTTCATATCTCCTGATGCGTTATCGAAATCAAACCAGCAATAAATTTCTCTCTTGCGAAGCATTCCCCACAATATTTTATCTCCGTGAAGTGGAACAGGACCAGAATCTTTTACAAGCTTATCCTGTAATAACTTGAAAGTCTTCCAAGAAATCTTAGGATCTATAAGATAAATCTCTGAGACTTTTTTAGGAGAGGCCTTCGAACTCTCTTTCATCGACTTCATAATATTGTTTGTTTTGATAAGTTAATTTTATCTTTCTTCCCATAACTCCCATTCGCCTATGAGTTAAGATTGTTAGCCAGGCTTCTCGACCATAGACTCCTGTTTTTTTCTCTTTAACTCTTTGGATTGTTAAAGCTATGTCAGATTCCTGAGCTATAAAACTGGAATCTCTTAGGTCTGATAGTCCGGGACTCTGATCTCCTTTGGGTTGTTTGGTATGCGCTATTAAGAAGATTAAGATGTTCTGCTCAAGAGCAATCGTTTTTAATTGTCTCATCACTGCACCTATTGTAATTGAAGGATGATTAGATGTAGCTAAGTCTACTAGGAAATGAAGATGATCTAGAAATACAACCTTGATTCCATACTTAACTTTTGCTTCAATTATTCTATCTTCCACCCATGTCATAGCATTCCCTTTTAATTCTTTAGGCAAATAGAATGAAGGAATATCACTAAATTTACCAAAGAATTGTCGTGGAGTTACTTCCCAACTAAACCAGAGACTTTTAACTGGAACTTCTAGACTTGCAAAATTAACTGTTAAGCTTTGACAAAAAGAAGTATTATGAGTAACTGTAAAATCTTTAAGTAAGTAGCGACCGTTTCCACTAAGTTCAAAACCATAATAAGGTTGAATTCCAATTGACTCTAATTTAAATGCAGTTACTAAAGGATTTTTTCTCCGCAAATTAGTACATTGTTTTCGTTTTAACTTAATCGGAATTTTCTTTAAGGGTCCAGATAGGGAAGCTCTAAAATATTCTTTATTATTAATTATTCTTGATTTAATTAAATAGGCTGCAAATCCTAGAGATCTAGATAAGAATAGAAAATCATTAATTAAATTCTTGTTTTTCAAACAGATTTCTAGATTATTTGGTGGATTCTTATAACCATCAGAATCAATCAGACCAGCTAGAAGAAGAAGTCTATCTTCTTTTCTAGCAATTTTATAGATTTCGGGAATTCTTTTGTTGTTCCAGATCTCCAAATCCTTCAAGGCTTTAGTAATTGGATTAATATTATATCCACCTGATTTTCTCTTTCCAGTAGAAAGATAATAAAGATTCGATTTATTATTCTTCTGTTTGTGAATCTTTAATTTTAACTTTAAAGTTTTGCATAAACTCTTTAAGTAAGATTCTATCTGGATATCAGAAGAGCATATCTCAGGTTTAGTTGAAGTTCCATCTCCTAGCCAGAGACCTAAAAAATAAGGAGGCAAGGGTAATTTTTCGAAACTTTCCTTTTGGAAAAAGATAGGTCTTCGATATAATTTAGTAAGATATTTAAAGTGCGCGGATTTCTTAAGATAATCTGAAATTGAAATATCAACCACCTGACCTTTTTTCCATCTTGTTCGAAATGCTTTTGGAATCCCTGTAAATTTTAGAGAAAGAACATGAGAAGAATTAGCAGTAAACGATTCTCCCTTTTTAGGTATAACTTTATACATTTCATCTTTGCCACTTGCTAAACTTACTACTTTTCTTAAGGTAGAATCATCACCCATAATTACATCTCCTTGTTTAATATCTTCTACTTTTTTAAGGGATCCGTCATACATTATAATTTCCGTTCCTTTGCCGTGACACTTCCCGTGCTTTGTATATCCTGTAACGACTACAACTTCTCCTGATTCAAATCCCTCGGTCAACTTATCAAAGGTTGGTAATTTGGTTTTGATTACATGAACAGGCTTAAGTTTTTCTGATTCTAAGAGTTCTTGAAATTCCTCTGAGGAAATTACCTTATCAACTCCGTCATATTTAGAAAGTCTATCTTCTCGTGTACTGCCTTGTTTAATATTTGTTATATCCATATTAGTTGTAAGTTTCTCTTTGTTCTAACCATTTATTAAATACATGTGCAGACAAAGCTCCTTGAAGAGTACAGCTTAGCTTCTTGCTCAGCTCAGCGTTTAGAAACCATGATAGCTCATCTGTAATCTCTTCCACGCTATAATCCTTGAGATACTTCTGAATAATGGCTCCAGAAACGCCAGGCGTTACACGTGGTTTAAATCCTTTTATATTCTCACATGCTTCTATGAAGAAACCTATAACTTGCCTTATCGGATTGTTCTTCTTAGAACCTTGAACCTCTGGAAGAGTTTTCTCTTCCGTAGAGTCTTTAGACTCTACTCTCTTGTTACTATGTTGAATGTTCGTCTGTACGAACACTAACCCCTCCTTTTCTCCCTCAACTGTTCGTGTAGAAGAACCCTTACTACTAAAGTATAGCTCTTTGATTTTCTCCGTCAACAGCACATATAAACGACCTTTAGTACCAAATTCTTGTTTGGTTTTAATAAATCCTTCTTTCTCTATTCTAGCCACCCTGGAACTTATAGCTGATTTGCTTTTTATTTTAATGATAGGCAATTCATTAATCAGTTGTTTATAATTTATCCAAACGAATTTCCTAGTTGTACCTCCCTCTGTAAAAGTTATTCTAGCTATTTTAGCATCTTCTGCTGAACAGAAATGAATTAAATAATCTAAAATAGTAGCATCAATAATATCTAGATTAGGAGCTATCTGCTGAAGTGCTAATTGATTTATAACTATAGTATATTTCATATTTTATGAATTTAACTTCGTACTTCCCAACCCGTTACTTGATCAACATCAATAAACATATGACACTTAGGATTAACACAAACCTTAGTTGTTTTCTGTGATTTTCTTTTGTTCTCATCTAATCTAACCAAGACGGTTTGATCTTCCCCGCAAATGGAACATCTCTTACTCTCAATAACTTTTTCCATTCTCTTGTTCTCTTTTCTTTTTAGAATCATAGTTTTATTCAATTACTCAACTTCTGGTTCTCTATTATTTTATAAATGGAGATTAATGATTCATCCTCTTGCTCTAGCAATTCTATAACTATCTCTGCTCTTGGATTTTCTTTATCATAAGCCAAGACAGTTCTACCATCCTTTATTTGTTTATCGTTTTCATAAACAATCCCTTCTAAAGAATCATATATTAACTTGCCATAGTTATCGTGGTCACGTTTTCTCTTATCACCAAAGTATAATATTACAGTTGTCTTTAAATTCTCAGTTAATAGTTTATCTTTATACTGTGCCTTAGCTTGTAACATATACGATTCTTTCATCTTCTTACCGTCTTTACTCATATACATTGTACCAAACTTCCCCCTACAAGTAATTTTATAAATATGTGAAGTACTTATTGGATTACCAAATAAAGTTATTGTTTTGTAACACTTTTCTTTTTTAATCATAGGTAAGTCCTGGTAAGGATTTTAATGAATGCGCGCTTTTAAGTCTTGAATCTAGGAGTTCTTTAAAATTTCCAAGTTCTTCATTTGTCATTTGGATCAAGCTATTAAAACCAAATAATTTTATCCAGAATTTGCGAACTTTTATTTTCTCTGATGCTGACGGCTTCTGTCCTCTCTGGACTAAAGCAATCTCATTACATAAGATATAAATAACTTTAAATAACTCTGATCTAGATTTTGCTATCTTACAACTCTTCATCTGCTCCTTTTTCTAAATTCATTATTGATCGAGCTATCTTGCTCTCTGTAATTTCATTTAGGTTATCAATGATTATATTAAGCCTAGTAATAAGATCTCTAGGAAGATAATAAACAAGTTTATGTGCTGTGGTTCCATCACTATTAGATTTATTAAAATCTTGCTCTGTTCCTATATCCAGGGAAATCTTTTCAAATTCTGAAAGCCTAGTTAATTTTTGCATGTTATTCTCCTAAAATAAATTTATTATAGCACCATTGGGAATCATTTAATCTTTCCATACACTCTATGAAATTAGTTTCTTGTGTAGCATTTTCAGATTTAGTAGTTCTTATGATACCCCAGAAGAACAAAATAAACATGGTAATTATAATAATAGTCATAGCAATAGACTTTTGATATATTGTCATTTTTTTACAAGAATGCTTTCGGGCATCCCGCCGGGCCTTACATCTTTTTTTCCTTCCATCTCTTTTTGTCTTGAGATAGCTACAAGCCAAATAGCTCTGCTACAATCAGTACATAAATCCCATATGTCATGAGCTATTTTCTTTTCTATTATTGCGTTCTTACCTTCTGAACCTGGGACGTTAAATCCTTTAGGCAATGAAGTCATTGGATATTCTTCTCTAGCTCTCATCAATCCTCCTGCCATGGCTCCTTTTGGAATTTCTTTTCCGCATATATTACAAATTACTTTTTGCATGTTATTTTCTTTTAAATAATTTTTTAATGATTGAAACAAACCTTTTCCATATAGATAACTTAGGAAAACTAGAAATTATTTTCTTTTCTATCTTCTTCTTTTGTTGAAGATAATTCTGTGCTTGACCTGTGTGTCTTAGATATTGAAATTTCTTTTCTCTACTACGAGTATACAGGCCACGTTTATGATTCATTTGTTGTCTAGTAAAATTTTGTTGTTTAGACATTCCAATTCTGACCTGGAACCATCCCAGGATCTTTTGTTTCTTTTTTCTTCTCAGCCTCAGGAGAAGTAGCTGGATCTTTTTTATTAACTTTAAAAGTTTTTAAATCAGTTATTGAAGAAGCAAAACGTCCAGCCAAAAGATCTTTTCGGAAAGTTAGGTTATTTAATGATTCTTGCATAGTTAGAAGAACCCTTAAGACAGAATCAATTTGAAGTAAATTAGTTTCGCGTTTACATTCTTTACCCCAATCCTTTCTAGATTGTAAGGTTAGAAAGAAAGTATCTGCCTCTTCAGTTATGTCAGACCATGGATGAGGAGTCGAGGGAATCATTATACGGCCTCCTAGAGCATCGAAAAGCGTAGAGCGTCCCAATTCATCGTAAGTCATAAAACGATCATTGTAGAAGCAAGGCAAGACTAATATAGGTTTATCCTTCTGATAGATTGCAAAAAATTGAAGAGTCGCTGAGAACTTAGAATCTTCTTTAATCTTTCCGGGTTCTAGTCCTGAGTTAAATAAAGGTTTATCTTCCTCTGTCTTATTCTTCAAATTTTCTAAATTTGCATTACTAGCAAACTTATCTATGATTCTGTTTTTAGTTTGAGTAAATTGTGAAATTAAAGATTTCATAATTATTATTTTTTATCGTTTGGATTATTTTTCCATACAGTGTGACAATCCTCACATTCATAGAAAGTAACCTTTTTGATATTTTTATGGGGACAATCCAAGATATCTTCAAGGCTTTTATCGCCTTGCCTGATCTCTTTTATAAGATCACTAGATGTTAGCATCGATGCTTTGTCTAGCCACTCATCTAGATTACCCTGTTTCTGAACTACTGGGACCAATAAATCCAACTTCGAATATCCAATAGATGCTAATCTTTCTAGACCAATCTTCTTTTTTATAACCCAGTAATCATAAACATGGATTAATAACTGTGCAGTTCTTAACCTGCTTGAATCTTTCCTACCGGGTAGTGGAAGGTCAGGTCTCTCACAGAATTCAGCAAAGGTTATCTGGCGACTAGAATCTTCAGATTTATAAGTTTCTTTTTTCCGGATCTCTGATAGAAACTCTCCTGCCTTTATCCAAGCGAATGATGATAACAGGAGAGAATCTTTCAATCCCTTAACTAATTTCTCGTGTGTTTTTCCCAGTATTACTAATGCTTTATCTTGTTTAGTCATTTGAATATTATTTAAGAAGAGAAATAAGGAGGGTCAAAAGACCCTCCATTTATTACATCGGAATATCATCTACTTTGAGAACATCGTCATCATCGTTTGCTTCTTCTTTTGGAACTGAATCATCAGGTACTCTCTCTTCTTCTAATTTACTATCTGTTCCCTCAGGCTCTTTATCTTCATCAGGAATAGCTCTATTTGCATACTGCTTGTCTTGAAGATCAATAGCATTCTTAACTTCTTTAATTTTAGCACCGATTAATCCTAAGTCTACTTCTTTTCCTCTCTCCCAATCTATTACATAATAAGTCAAGCCTCCTTCATTGGTCTCATCATGACAACTAACCTTAGTATCAAACTGATAGATATGTTCATCCTCTCCCTTAAACTCTGCATAATAATCGAATAGAGATGAAAGACTTTTACCCCTTGCAGTTAATTTCACGACCTTGCCATCATAAAGACAATAAAGGTTCTGTCTCAATCGAAGCTTTGGAAAATGTTCTCTAATCTCTTTAGTCTGACCAGAATCTAACATCCGTGGTTTAGCATCTCCCTTTTTCATTTCAAAAACTGTGAGAGAATCTTGATAATTATTATGCTCATTCGTGAAGACTCTCAACCCTGATCCGTCAGGTAACTTTTCGTAAGAAGATAAAACCCTTCTTACTTTCAAAACTACTAGCTTAATTGCACTTTTACCTATGTCTTCTGAAACCCAATTTCCAGAATCATCTGGTACTAACAAGGAAAACTTTCCTGTGTTACCATTAAATTTAAGAATTGGGACTGAGAACTTAAACCTTCTTACCGTATTCTCTCCACTCCATTCTGCTAATTGTTCGTGAGAGATTTCCTCATTTTCATTTTTCTTTTTTGATTCCATGTTTTTTTACAAATTCTTTAATAGTTAATGTTTTTTGTTCGACCTTTATTAAATCTTTTCTATATGGACGACACGATTCTTTGCAAAGCCAAGTATCTTTGCAGGGAGGAATAATCTGTTTATCCCAATAATCATTTAATGTATTGATCTCTGTTAACATTTCAGCGAAGTCTTTATCTGTAAAATGAAAGATAAATTCTTCTCTCATTCCACTATCTCTATCTAAATAATATAATCTAGAATCTTGTATCTCTGGCCATTTCTGTAAAGCAAAATAGGTATAAGAACATAACTGTCTTCTCTGAGCAGGATTTACTTTTGTTTTAGTAGGTAAATATTTTCGTCTCGAGAACGCCTTTGATCCTTGTGTCTTGATATCGACTAAAGATAAGTAAGGATCTTTTTTTGTTCCTAAGTTAATTATTAAATCTAATCGTCCTTTGTAATGTAACTTCTCATTTATTATTTTTTCTTCCGCGACTATTAGTTGATGCATTCCCTTTACTGTATTTTCTATTCTATCATGCATCGCACTTCCGAGTTCCCCGCAAAAAGAATATCTCCATTTTAATCTCTTTCGTGGAATTCCTAATCTTCTTAGAAATTGAGCTCTTGGACACATGCCTAATTCAGAAGCCCATATCCAATTATTATCTACGGTCTTACTTCTATTTTCGTCTTTCTTAATTAAAGAAGCTCGTAAGATCTCATCTAAAGAATTAAATTTTTGTTCTTTCATTTTTAGCTTGTTCTTTTAAAATTTTATAAAGGCGATCTAATTTAATATTGAGAACTTCTGACAGTTCGGTCATGGTAAGATCTCCTTTAACCTTCTGCCAGATTTCGAAGAACATCCTTTTCCTTTGCTTAACTAAATATGGTGGAAGCCTTTTTCTCTTTTCATCTTTCATAATAATTTCATTATATCAAAATTAAAAGAAGTGTCAAGAGACACTTCTGGTGGAGAACTTTTTTCTACTGATCTAAGGATTTTTCTAGCGCTACTTCATCCACTTTTCTAAAAATCAATCCTGTTAATCCTTTTACTTTTGCTTGGATTTTTTCTTCTTCTACGAAATAAATTTCATCTTCTTTCCAGGTCCCTCTGAAATCTTTTATCCCATATTCTGGAATCAAGATACTATCTTTTAACTTCACGGTTGTAACCTTTGGTCCGATAGCTATTACTTCTCCTATTAAGAATTTTCCTATACGTAAACCTAAGTCAAAGTAATTATCAGGTAGAGCAATTCCACCATGAGTTGCTTTTGGCTTAGACCAAGTTAGCGCTACTCGATCTTTCAATGGCTTGATTTTTTTTCCTTCTAGTTTTTTTATATTCATATCTATAATTTTATAATGTTTTTTTAAAGAAGTAAAGAGAGAATAGCAAAGACTCTCAATCTTTAAATTGAGAGCCTTAATTAGTATGAATTTAACTTCGTACTAAGCCTTTGATTCTTCTGCCAAAACTTTCTTCTCTAATCGTGCTCGAATTGGAGTTATTATCGTTTGGATTACACTCTTATAAACTATGAAGGCAGCTCCTATGGCTCCAAATAGTAATGTAAAGAAATCCCAACCTACTAATTCTGGATTTGTAAACATATAAGCAACAGTCAATACTATGGAAACTAAGAAAGCTATAATTCTTTTCCTGCTATCGGTAGTGGAAAACCAAGAGAATAACTTTAGAAATTCAGTGACTATAGAAGAGGCTAAACCTATAACAAAGATTGGTACAATCATGATTTTATTTTTTTTAATAATGATTGAAATATTTTAACATAGCATAATACCATTATGCCTACTAACCAACCCCAATGAAGATCTGCGAACCAATTGATCTTGGCTAATAAGATACCAAAACCAATGCCTATTAATCCGAATAGTTTAAAATCTATCCAAGTTAATTTCTTTGTAAATTTCTCAAACATGGTTTTATTATTGCTTGGTTAATAAATCGACCTTTATTTAATCGATACTTTAATATCATTCAGGCTGTTCTTGATAATTGCAATATCTGTTCTCATTACTGTCATGTCTCTTTCAATATCACTGATCCTACCATTCACTTCTGTTAAATGATTGCTTAGCTTATTATTAATTCCTGCTAGTTCAATTTTATAATCTCCATTTCCATTTTTACAGTTTTTCTTCGCTTTCAAATAAGCGAAAAACTCTTTTAAAAAGAATATGAATATGATCCCTATTGCACCTAAATTTAGTATTTCTGTATCCATTCTTTTAAATATTATTCTTGTATTTTAGTTTCTATTACTTTAAATTTTCTGCGAACTGCTACTACGTTATCTTCTATTGATCCTGTAAAGGTTAGAATATAATCACCAATAGTTATTGGAGTCCAGAAAAAATACCAAATTCCATCCTGTCTTTTATTCGGACTTCCCATTGCGACAATTACTCCTTTAGCATTTTTAATAGTCCAAATAGCATCTAACGGATCTGCAGGATAGCCATTAATGTTTCTATAAAAACATTCGAAGTAAATCGTATTCCCTATTTCATATGTTTTGGTAGTGTGTAACATGGTTTTACATTCTAATACTTAATGGATAACCTCCAATGAAACTGCTTAAAGTCTTTGGATTCCCAAGTGTAGTCTGAATTCCGAATGTATCTAGGCCAGGACTTTCTAAATCACTTTGATTAGCAAATGTTCCCCAGTACTCGCGTAACAGTGAGGTCAATATAGATAGTGTAGTGACCTTTGGTCCTGTCTCAAGGACAGTTAATATTGCAATCCTACTTAATGTAGTAGGTTCAATAGTTGTGATTAAAGCATAAGTATCCTGAGTTTCTTTTTCTAAAGTAGCCACAGTACTGAAGATAGCAAACATATCGAAAGACTCTAGATCTGTATTTATTGCAATTGTATTTAATGTAGTTGGTTCTATGGTTGTAATCAAGGCATAAGTACCTTGAGCTTCTCTTTCAAGATCTGTTTTACTTGCGAATAAGGTTACCCATAGATTTTCTGCATCAGTCATTAAGGCCATCGTCATTTCATTTTCCTTCTCCAGAGTTGAATAGATGGCAAATGTTTCTTCAGCTGTATATTGTAAATTAGTTAAGACCGCGAAAGTTTCTACGGCTTCTTTTTCTAGGGTAGTAATAGAAGCAAAGTTTTTCACAGCATCTCCAGGAGCTTCTAAATTAATCAATAGTGCAACAGTTTCTATCTTTATTCTTTCTAAGACAGTTAAGATTGCAATTGTTTTCAATACTTCATCAGGAGCTTCCAATATAGTTGTAATAGCTATATTCCTTACAGAATAACTTGGAGCTTCTAAATTACTTAGAAGAGCAAAGGTCTCATCTCTATAGCCTTCTATAAAGGTCCAGATAGCAACTGTAGGAGTGATTACCCTCTCCAAGGTAGATATTACTGCTAAGATACTTAAAGCTTCGCCAGGAGCCTCTAAGGAAGTTACAGTAGCGATTAAAGATAAAGCATAAGCAGGAGCTTCTAAAGTAGTAAGCATTGCAAATGTTTCTATACTTGGTTTTTCTAAGAAAGTTGTATTGGCAAAGGTTCCAAATTTTATTGACTCTATAGTTGTTAATGTGGCTAAAGCCTTCACACTATAAGCAGGAGCTTCTAATGTAGTTAAAATTGCAATCGTTTCTATCACTTCACCAGGAGCTTCTAAAGTAGTTAAGATAGCTATATTTTTTACAGTATAACTAGGGGCTTCTAATGTAGTTAACGTAGCAAATGGCCTTTGATATGTATATTGAACCTCAGTCAAGTTAGCAAAAGTTTCTGTAGAAGGAACCAAGAAGGTTGTAAGAACTGCAAAGTTTCCCATATCACCTGGAGGGAATAAATTAGTAGTAACAGCAAGGGTAGCAAATTGATCTGATGATTCTAAATTAGTTTGACTAGCGAATGTCTCAAATAAAGTTTCTTTCTCTAAGTTAACCAAGAGTGCAAAATCTGTGGTAGCTCCTCTATGAAGATTTGTAGTTACAGCTAATGTTGCAACACTGGTTTCTTCTAGAGAAGTAAGAGAAGCCATTGTCTCAATATTTGATTTCTCTAAAGTTGATAAGAGTGCAAGGGTTTCTATATCTTCATGTTGAAGATTACTCAATAAAGCATAAGTTCCTTTATTTTCTGCTTCCAATATATTAAGAACTGCGAATGTCCTTTGATATTCATATCGTAAACTAGTAGCAATCGCTAGGGTTTCAAAATATGGTTGAGTCTCTATAAAGGTTGCGAGAGCAAATGTTCCAAAAGTCTCCTTCTCTAATTGAGAGATAGAAGCAAATATTCCTAGATCATAATATTGTAAAGCGCTATGAGCTGCAAAAGTTTCGATTAAAGGTTTTTCTAAATTAGATATTAACCCGAAAGTGTTTAAAGTTTCGCGCTCTAGATTTGTAAAGGTTGCAAAATCTTCTGAAGACTCTTCTTCTAAGATTGATAAAATCGCTAAAGTTTCTACATCTTCATTTTCTATTGTATAAATAAGTTCTTTTTGTATATCTGTTGGACCTAAGAATATATCATATCTTAATTGTTCTGTTTCTTTTTCAGAAGTAATCACTGCATACTTTAATGTTTTCTGAATAGTATCTGCTTGTGAAGCATTATAGACTAAAGACTTTTGAATCTTAGTATCAGAAATAATACAGTACTTTAAACTATTCTCTATTTTTGTTGGAATCAAAATATAATATCCCAACTCCTTTTCTATCTTACTTGGCATAGTTATAATGGTATACTTCAAGCTCTTTTCTATCTTATCTGAGGTAGCAATAACTGTATATTTTAATGTCTTATCAATAGCGGTTGTAGGCAATGCCTTATAGATTAAACCCTTCTCTATTTTAGTAGAAGTTAAAATATCATAGATTAATCCCTTCTCTACCTTTGAGCTCCCTAAGAAAATATCATACTTTAATCCTTTTGTTATCGCTGT
>Ga0207997_1000686_pt1 | contig 17296 bp, 29 predicted proteins | sample AntAceMetag02UKN_FD_184777 | JGI IMG/M metagenome (GOLD analysis project Ga0207997, IMG submission 184777) | Saline lake microbial communities from Ace Lake, Antarctica - Antarctic Ace Lake Metagenome 02UKN (SPAdes) (version 2) | ecosystem: Environmental > Aquatic > Non-marine Saline and...
CACAAATAACACAAATCTTTGGAGTGTTATCAGTTATCCCTCTATCTATCTCTGTCATTATAAATCTCCATTCTGAAAATTAATATACTCTTCAGTTCCTTCTTCCAATATTCTGTTGAAATAATTAATTGTTTTCATCTTCCAATTCATCCGCATATTATCATTATTATTTGAATCAAATAAACTGAAATGATTATGTTCTGTCCTTCTTGTTTCGTTTTTCATAAGAATCTTTAAGGCATACTTGTATATAAATCTTTCGTATATATTTATATGAAACACAATGTATAAAAAAAGGCAGAGGACTATTTATATAGCGCAGAAGTAGAAGTCCTCCACCGTTATCTAAAGGGCGATAGACTTTAGACTATGACCTACTAGATAAATGAATATAAATAACTATCTATCGCTTCCTCCTTTTTGGGAACTGTTTACCTGATTTCATTACGGCATACTTCATATACATATATGCCGCGACAAGAAAACCCACAAGACCCATAAGAAGATATTTACTGAAAGGATCCCAATCACTCCAGAAGATTATGGCTTGCACTGCGTTACCTATGAAAGTGCTACTGCCTGTTACGAAATCTGTTACCGCCATATTATCGCCTTGCTCAATTCGATAGATCAATACAGATCCTGTTATTATATAATAATTCTAGTTTGTAACTATCAGAGACAAAAGGATTATCTAATAGTTCGTACTGTTCAAGACTAAGAGAAGAGATCTCGCCAAAGTCATATACCATAACCCTCTCTTCCTCTTGGTGTCCTTGTATGCTTATCATGCCTAAAAGTAATAGCACAACAAATATAAAAATCTTATTCATTTTAGATCAGACTCTTGAACGGCGAATTATGATTCATTCCATGTTTCAGCATCATCTTAACAAACCTACCATGCAGCTCTCTTGCCTTAGCAATACCGATCTTTTGTTGTACACTTTTGGTATGTGTTAGGAAATGGGCCTGCCTTAATTGGTTAGCGGTCTTTATCTTGAATACAATTTCCTTAGCAACCTTTCTTCGTATCTTTATTTTAACAACTCTTGCAACCATTTAGTTTACCTCCGTTATCTCTGTCCTTTGAGTATCTTGACTGTTAGTAGTGTCTTTGCGATAGACTCTGGTTTTATAGGTTTCTTACTTACCTTTCTTTTTCTTTGTTGTTTGCTTTTTGGCTTTACTTTTTTTCTTACCACGTCTGACACCTCCTGTCTTTAATAGCTTGCCTATCTTCAAGCCTTGCTTCTCTCCTTTAGTATCTATAGCGAACTTTCGTTTTTCAACCCATTTGAGAACCTTACTGTTCCTTCTTACTCTAGGCCTGAACTTATCAGCGAGATTGTTCTTTGTAACGTCTTTTCCTTTACGCATACCTTTAATGACTAATTCAAAGGATTGGGTAATGGTATTGTCCACTTTAGTAGATATGAAGTTAAAGGCTCTGTTAGGCGTCGTATTAGCCTTCACAAGCACTCTTTTACCTTTAGACCATACAAACGCATTAACAATGAATACTCTTCCTTTAAGAAGCTTTCGGTCCCATGAGAGCCTTAGTCTTAATCTTTTAAGCTTGGTTAATGGTTTAAGTTTACTCTTTGTTTTAAGCTTGGTTAATGTTTTTATTTTAGTCTTGGCTTTGAGTTTAGCTACTGCTTTGAGTTTTGCTTTCGCAACAGCTTTAGCCTTAGCTACTGCTTTCTTTCTTAGTACTGCTCTTGCTTTTAATGTTGGTCTGGCTTTAGCAAAACCTTTCAGTTTAGCGAACTCTTTTAATGTTAAGACTTCAAGTTCCAAACTTCCAACTATGGATATTAGTTTTCCTATAAGAAACAGATAATTTAATATTGCTGTGTTTAATTCTGTCTTAACAAATACGCTCACTGGTAATTGTTTTAGGATCTGTAGTTCTTGTCTTACAAGTTTCTTTTTTACCTTTAAAAATCTTAAAGTTGTTTTCTTTGTTTTCTTCAATACCTTTTCTTTCGTTATAAGCTTAGTCTCTTGTAGTAGTTGTAATCTTGCTTGTCCTTTCTTTCCTGAGATACCGCCAAGAGAATCTCTTAGATTGTTTACTTTATCTTTGAATTTCTTTAATATGATTTTCCCTTTTGGTGTATCAAGGTTTTTTGTTTGTTGTTTGATCGCACTCAACCATTGTTTACGATTCTTGAAGAATCTGATTTCTCCTGTGCTATAATCTTGGAATGGAAAGCCTTTACTCGTTGGCTTTATTATTATTGCCTTCTGTGTTGTCTTTTTAGATTCGGCTAGTTCTCTTCTTAATACGCGTCTTTGTTTCTCTATAGCTAACCTTTGAGGTCTTGTTTTAGACTTAGCAAGTTTCCTAAGAAGTCTGGTTCCTTCTTTTGTTTTCAAGAACCTATCTTGTGTCTTTATAGCTCTGAGCCAATCCTTTCGACTCTTGAAGAACCTAATCTTTCTGGTCTTTATATCTTGGAATGGAAAGCCCTTACCTGTTGGCTTTAATCTTATTGCTTTCTGTGTTATCTTCTTTGATTCAGTTAGTGTTATTCTTAATGCACGTCTCTCTTTCTCTAGAGTAAGTCTCAAAGCCCTTGTCCCTGCTTTCTTGAACTTCTTAACCTTTTTGTTTGCTATTATGAAACTTTCTATTATATCATCAGAAATACTTTTCGTTGTTCCTCTAACGAACTTTCTTATCTTCTTCTTTGATGCAGAATCGAAGAACCTTACTATGCCATCCTTATCTTTAAATGGAAACCTGAATGTTTTGTCGGGTGCTGTTTTGAATTTTAACCCTTTTGTTATATCTCTTGGTGTTGCTTTAGCGAAATCATCCACACTGTATAAAATTCTATTCTTTGCATATCTTATTGATTTAAAACGGTTAAGTTTGTTCAATAGATTTTTAAGTTTCCCAGGTATCTTCAAACCCTTTAATGCTTTTGCTGCTGGTTTCACAGCTTTAGTTACTAATGATGGAACAAAGAAAGATGCAATCTCTCCACCTACTGTTGCAGGTTTATTTATTATTGCTTTTCGTATCCCTCTTTGTCCAGAAGAAATAATTATAGCGACAGGTAGTATAATCAATTCAGGGTTCTTTATTGCCATACCAACAAATCCTGCAACACTCTTTACAGCAGCACCAATCTTTCTTGCAACACTTCTTGTACCTTTGAATAGTTTATCACGTTCTGATTTAGGAAGTCCTCTCATCAAAGAAGAGACCGCATCGGAAAGTTCAACCATAAATTTAAGCCCTGTCTTTCCGCCAAACTTCACAAACTTGAATAACAGTTTAACAAGGGTAGATATATCTCGTACAACAATCCTTATGGTTTCTGCTGTAACCTTGCCAATAAACTTTACAACTCTTATCTGTGCTCTGATATTGGCTCTTATTATTCCAAACTGTTGTCTATCTGTCTTTAGTTTCTTAAGGGTTTTACTTGCAAGCTTCCTCAATCCTAGAGCATCACCAACACTGTCCCTTATCTCTCTATATTCTGCAAGAGATATCTTTTGTTTCTTCTTTAATCTATTATCCAAGTCTCTTGCAGCAGCCCGAAGTAGAAGTCTTTGTGCAGTATTAGGAATGAAATCTATAACCTGTAATAGTTTACCTTTATCCTGTATACTCTTCTCACCCAATCTAAGCTCTTTTAAGGCACTTTTAAGTTTCTTAGTGTTATTATCGTCTAGGTTAACAAAATATGTATTAAGGGATTGTATGGTGTTATTAATACGCTTCAGATCACTAGCATTACCTTTCTTTAGAATAGCAAAGATCCGTTCATCAGAAAGGCCTCTTAGATCGTTAAGGCTTCTTCGCTGTGTTATGCCAACACTGTTCTTAGGATCTCTTAACCTTTTCAATGCAGCAGAGAGTTCTTTCGTACTCTTCAATGTTGAAAGTGGCCTATCCCCTTTAAGCTCACCAATGAGCTGTGCGTTCTCTACAGTGAGGTTTCTAACATTCTTATCTGCTGGTATGTTCTTTCTTGCGTTCTTTATCAGAGAAAAGTTCAATGCTATGTTCCTGTCCTGTGGGCTAAGCTTATTGAATCTTCTTAACAGACCTTGAGAGACATCTTTAAAGAAAGACATACTTTCTATCTTTCTTAGAGCTGCAGGATCATAAGATTGTTTTATATTGATACCTGAGAGCTGTAGCTTACCTGCTAAGTTATTACCGAAGGATTGTAACAGTTGATCAGAAGCCCTTTTCTCTTTAGGCTCTTCTTTAGGCTCTTCTTTAACCTTCTTCTTTTGTATTTGTAGCTTCACAGCCTTTTGAATTGCTCTTGCCTTAATAGCAGCGATCTGTTTCTGTCTGCTTCTCTCTTGTAATAGTTGCGGCTTTAATACGTCTCTTGTCTTTGCAATGAACCTATTGATAGAAGCCTGGTTTAAACGTTCTCCAGCCCTTAGTCTTTTAGCAACGGTTGCTGCTGCGGAAGACTGCGCTTCAAAGAGTTTCGCTTCTACTTTATTGCCCTGCTTTCTTGATCTATTGGCTTTCACTATAAGCCTACTTGCTTGATCCTCACGAGACTTTGCAAGATTGTTTTGTCTTGCTTGAAGGAGTCTTGTTTCCTGTAGAACTATGTTTCTGAACTGGGGCCTTAACGCGGGTTCTATCGACCCTATGTTTTGATTAATAATACGCGCAGACATAGTGCCTAAATTAGAAAGGTTACTTATACCGTTAAGTATGCCTTGAACATTAGAACGTATAGAGATGAGAGTTTGTTGTTGTTGCTGAAGCTCACGTTGTCTTGTTATAACAGTCTGACCTCTTGGTCTTTGTTGTGTTGTTTTTATCCTGGTTACTCTGGGTTTTGGAATACGTCTTGCCATTATAGTTCACCGTTTATCTTGTGTGATTTTCTCTTGTTATCGAAGAATGATTTCACACTATTAGAAACTTCAGTATCGCGTTTTGCCATGTCTGTCATGAAAGTGAACTTACCTCTGCAGAGATCCCAAATTGATTTCAATACGTTTATAATGAACTTTAACACTTCTCCGGCCAAGCTACAAATCCCTACTAATAATCCCATTATCATTTTATTCTTTATGTTCATATATGATCGTGAATATATATGTTGCGCTGAATAACACAACGAATAGTCCTACTGTTTTAATGCTGCTGAAGAAGCCAGCCTCAAGGAATGTAATGCCTAAGACACTAACACAACCTATAGAAGTATTCAAGGCTCTTGGATCGCTGTACTTGAAAGTACCTAAAGGAGACTTATCTCCTAGTGTCCAGAATATTATAATCCACCATGCCGCCATCATGACGAAAGTAAACATGAAGTTAGTACTGGTGTTAGCGTTAGATACTATTGCAGGGATGAGGTCTGTCGCATTAGCAGCTATATCTATTGTAAGGTTTACATCGTTGATCGAAGTGAAGTTAAGTCCTATGGGCTGTATTGTCATTATGAACCCCTCGCAAGTCTAATGAATACTATTACCATCGCCGCAAACAATAACCAACCAACGATATTAATAACATGATCCATTGCGCCAAGTGGAAGGCCAGTGGTTAAGATCATGAGTGTAGGTATATTATAAACAAGCTTTAGGTTGTTTGATATCTTCTGCATCCTACTTACACCATAATTGATATTAGCAAGCGTGTCTGATACAGAGAAGCCACCTTCTTCATCAGAAAGGATCTTATCATCCTTTAATGCTTGAGTGTCTGTGTTAGATATATTCTCAAGTCCTGCATCGGAGAGATACGTTCTATACTCTGAAACATAAGTGAAACTATCACTATCTAATGTTCCAGGTGTTGTGCTTACAAGCTCATCACCCATTAATAAGAATGAGACGAAAACCACACTAACCAATAGAATTATATTCAAAAACCAGTTGACTTTAGTTAATGCCATTAGCTTATGTCTACCCTCCGTCTTATAGAGTTCATCATGAATATAAGTATCATGGTCTTTAATACAGAAGCACTCACTAACGCAACAGAAGGCGATCTAAAGAACTGGATCCAGGATAATGCTATTCCGCCGATAGTGAAGAACATCATGTTTTTTAATAGTAATGAAACGATGAGGAGCAAGATCCATAACCACACAAAGATAGGTTTGGAATACTGGAACTGTGATGCGAGGAAATCGAAAGAGCTAATACTCTTATAAGTATAGGTTGCTATATTCATTCTAGCACCTTCAAACTTCTGGTATACCTTCCCTTGATATGTGTGAGTACGTTCTATTAATGTAGGTGATGCTGCGTATGCGGCACTGCTATTAACACACTGTTCATTGAGTAATGTATTATTGCCAGAGACATTGAAGTAGCCTACACAAACCTCTGCGACAAAACCGTCTCGTGTTGTGTACTCCAAGAAGATGGTAGATATATTATTAACGAAAGTCTCAGAGAATGTTATGACTAGCTTATCTGTGACCTGTGATTGGAATGGGTCTAATAGCTTCAGGGTTAGCTCTCTTGTCTCGTCGGCGGTGAGGAAAATCTCGGGGCTTGTCGTTGCTTCAAATGAAGCACCATCGATCGTCTTAGAGGCTGTAAAGAAGTATGTCTTTACGTTAAGCTCTATACCAAAGACGGCCTCGCCGTTAACATTAGTCTCTACTTCGCTCACCTTAATGAAAGCTGCAGAGACTGTATCGTATTGAAATATTGATACAGTTGCATCCTGTAGTATTCTGTCAGACTCGTCAACAACAGATATGAATACGAAAGCAGAGTTGGAACCTGTAGAGTTCAACAAATAAAAGTTTGTTGTGACGTTCTCCTGGTTAGTGAAAGTGAACGTCTTTTGTTCTGTCAGATAACCTTCCGATTTAACTTGCAGCACATACGAGCCGCTTATGATAGAAGTGTTCTGGATTGTGACACTGCCGTTATTAGTGGTGGTATTAAGAACTTCTAATAAGATTACTTCAGCAAGGTTAGTGAATACACTACCAGTTTCCTTATCAAAGATATTAACAAGGATGGCTGGTTGTGATACATTAAAAGAAGTATTAATAGGTGAGTTAGATATATTTATTACAGGGCTTACAGATGAGGGTATGTACCCCTGTCTTGCAAAAGACACACTGTATGTTCCGAACTCTTCCGTCCCTGATTTTATATATGAGAAACTTATTCCGCCTGTTGTGTTAGTAAGAAAACTATCTGTTGCAGAAGAAGGATATGTTACTACTACGGAACCGTTAAAGATTCCTGAGCCTGTCGAGGCATCCAAAAATGTTATGTGGTTTGTATTGTTTGTTGTGAAGTTTATGACATGACTTAACGTCTGTAGTGCTGTGAGTGTGACAGAGCCAGAGCTATTAGTATCGAAGTATGCAGCCCTACCATCATAAGCATTACTACTGGCATTGAGCAAATGTATTGTTGTACCGTTTGTCGTGGTTACTGTCTGGCCTGAAACAGTAAGGTTGAATTCTGCTATAGCAGTTCCTGTTTCTAATCTTTGTGACGTAGTTATTAATACAGACTGCCAAGTTTGTAATTGTAAATTGACAGTACTGTTATGGTTTGATCTGCTTTGATTGAAATAAGTTCCACTCATTATATCAAAGACTGTTATATTAAACAGAGAACCAAGAGGGAATACAACCGTTCCATTAGTTGTCGTTATGTTTATTGTAGAACTTCCATTCTGGATCGTTGCAGTAAAGTCTGTTAAAGAAACATTGCCAACAATGTTTGATAGTGTTAATTCAAAAGCTGTACTCGGAACTATATTATATGGATTGAAACCATTATGATTATTATATAGTTGGCTTATCTCTGCTGCAGATAATGGGTGTTTGTATAATTCGAACTCGTCTATGATCCCATTGAAATATGTTGTGGAGTATTTCCCTATTGTGGAATGAGTCATAGCACCACCAAATAGGCTCGTCCATTTAGTGAGGTCTGTGGTGGTTGTAAATGTTTTTGATACGTTAGTCCCATTAACGAATATGTCAGGGGACACCCCATTCTGCGTTACACAAATATGGTAAAAATTGTCTACAACAAAATCAACAGAGTCTGTTACAAATTCCCATTGTTTATTTCCAGCATCATTTCTAAGTCCTACGGTTGTTTCGTCACCTGAGAAATAAGCATATATGTTCTGTCGATTAGTGGTGGTTGAACCTGTTAAGGTTAGATAATGCGAAAGAGCATCAGGCTCAAGCCACATACAAAAAGCACCTGTTGCGCTCTTATCTAATGGGGTGTTCATATTTACTACATCACCTGCACCGTTATACTCAAAAGCTTCAGCAATAATTCCTGTAACCCCAGTATTAGCATTAATATTAGCACCAATATTATTATTACCGGATAGGTCTATCGGGTTAGACCCCGACAGATTAGCGTTGTCAAACGAATAATAAACATGAGCATCATCTACTGCGGAGAGTGCAAAGGTACTTAGAATGATTAATACAATTCCGAAATATAATACTCTATCAAAACCTTTCACTTGAGTCTACCTCTCACTAGGATTACATTCTTACAGACACAAACTTCTTTTAAGCTTTTCCTTACAAACTTGCCTGCGCTTTTTATTCTGCATCTATATATTTTCTTGTATTTAGTAATAGGAATCTTGATACTTATATCTGGTCTGTTCTTCTTAAGCCAAGCTTTCACCTTTCTCTTATTAGTGAACTTGCATCTATCGAAAACCAATGCTTGATCCTTGAACTTCTTTTTTTTTGCCATTGTTATTCTATATGTATTTTGTCCTCATACCAACCTAGAACATAATTCACTGTATCTACTGCGCCGTCTGCGTTGTTCTCTATTAATAGAACATAACTGGTGTTTCTTAATAGGATTAATTCATTAGCATCTCGTTCTTGCCCTCCGAACTTTTTGCCAGATCCTAGCTTATTCTCTGCTATAACCTCACCATCTGAATATGTTGGATCGAAGAAAAGATCAACACAATTATCATCGCCGGAGTTTCTGTTTCTATTGAAATAATTTAATCTCGTTCCGTTTTCTATTATTGTGACATTCTCAAGTAAAGTATAAATTGTTTCTACATTGTTTTCTACTTGGATTATCATATGGATATCTTCAACATCCATTTCACTAGTCATTAAATGGATCTCGAAGTCTCCACCGTTTGGTATGTCTGTGAAGTTTCTAATAAAGTAATGCTCACCATCGTGTACTTTCTCATGCGCAAAGTCTATTGTTACAAGCTCATCATTAAGTACAACAGTACTTATGTTATCGTTAACGACATAAGAAGTGTTAACAGACTTGTATGTCAAAACCATAGTTAGAACTATTAAGACAACACCTATTATGATTATTATACTTAATTTTTCTTTAGAGTTCTGTAGTTCCGACATCTTTTGATGGAGCCTCCTTATACTTTCTAGCAGAGAATGCTGTAGTGTCTAAGTCTACGAAGTTTAGTATCGTGCAACCGCAGACTATGATCAAATTTATGATGGTGAAATGGTTCACATAAAACGAGAAGAAGTTGAGTTGTATCGTTACATTCTGGAGTATTGCATCAAAGAAGATCGTGTGCAAGTATTGGGTTATCTGTTCATAGATAGAACTTACGAATAAGAATATGATAACCCCGAAAGAAAGAAAGCCAAACATAGTATAGTAATCATCACGCTTTGCGAAATAGCAGAACCTACCCAAACTCCAGATCATGCTTATGAATGCAGCAGCCCAGATGAAATCCATAGCCTGTATTATTTGTGTAGACCTATTAACGAAACCCTCGAAGATGCCTGAAAACATTGCAGGGATTGTTCCATCAGAAACCAAACCCTCTATTGTATTATTGAGATCTATGAAAACATAATCGTGTAATACTACAAAAGACATGATACCCATGAAAAGAACTATGTTTGATACAATGCCAAAGATAAGGATAACAAAAAAACGATCAAACTTTTCTTCCATTTTTATTAAAGAACCTCTTGTATACTCTCTCGACATTAGGATCGTCGCTTTTTATCCCACCAATGCGCAACAGTACCGGAACACTGAACCTGATATAGTCAACGCTGACAGTTATAACATAGACGATCATCATTATAATATATAGATTAAAGAAAGGGAATATGAAACTCCAGACATCCCATTGCGGAGCCATAGCGAAGAAGAAGAACGGTGTCACCATAAGTATTATGTAAGAGAATATAGTCATGAAAGATCTAACGAAAGCTACAGAAATGAATGGAGTCTCTTCTTCTTTGAAGGGTCTCCAATAGAAAACGTAGATCGAAGAAATGCCCACCATTAAAACAATCCAGAAAACTCTAGAAAACATTTCGAAGTTATAGACTTCTATTATTTGCAACGCATCGGGTAGTGACGAAAGAGGCATCTTCCCACTTACTAATGGTAAACTATTATTTATTTGTTTGTATTACGTCCCAAGTATCTTTCCACTGATATCTGTTATATCTTTCGTGGGCTTCTTTTCAGGTACTACAACTTTTGTATCAACGCTTCTATTGATCAGCTCATCTCTGATAAGTCTGCTGTAGAATAAGCCACAGTCTGTTGCGGTTTCTACACATTTTAATCTGCATGCGTCAAGTTTATCATCAGTCTCTCTTATGTTTTCAACACCACGCACATTAAACATTACGCCAGAGATCACTAATGCACAGAGTGCTATAGTTATCAGAAGTCCTTTAATGCCGGAGAAGAAGTTGTTTTCATTACGCTGATCTAGATATCTCTGTTCTACTTTACTATCTATCTCTTTGTAATATTTCCTGCTGAGTCCCACATCGGGATGCATGGTTAATGGAGTTCCCTTATCGGAATCAGACCGATAGAAGTAGGGATGATAGATACCGTCTCGTGCAAGAAATCTTAACTCTCTTTGACCGTTCTTATTTATGATCTCGTAAGAACCATCACCATCATTCTCTATAGTATTGCGTAATACTTTGAAATGTTTTAGATCGAACTCAAGGTCTATCTTGTTCACTTTCTTATAGATAGGGAGTTCTTCTTTATCGAGTTTAATATTACCTTTTGGGTCTTTATCGAAGATTTTCCCTTTAGTGCATTTAGTGATATCCTCTTCTATGAGTTTAATCTTCTTATCTATCATGACAAGCCTTGCTTCTCTACTGATATCTGCAAGATCCATTTTGTAATATAAGTATTCGAGAATGTGATGCTTCTTTCGGTCAAGCTCTTCTTTGAACTTCATCTGTTCATTGACAACATGCATATTGAAGTTATCGTCTTTAATCTGCAGAGCATCAAACTCTAAGGCCTCCACTGGAGTTCTGTCGTTCATGAGTCTGCAAATAACAATGTGTACCTGTGGAGAGCTTGTTCCTTTTACTTCTTCTTTCTTGAATGGGTTTTTGAATTTCATTTTATCGTTTAGCCTCCTAGGCATATGTCTGTAGGTTCTACGGTTGTTGCTATGTCTTTCATCAGACTTTTAGAGCCTAGCATTATATCCCCAAGGTTCTGGAACGTATCGTCTGTTATCTGAAACACTTGGGTATAGTTCTGGGTCTTGCTGAATGGTTCTGTGTGTAGTATCTTATTTACCTCTTGACAAAACCAGAGCTGTTGTCTATTGAAAGTATCGAAATCTTTTATCGTTATTAGATTAGAATTATTAGTGAAAGGGGTTAGTAGTCCCACAAGAAGGTCTACGACTCTGGTTGATGCTAATGGTTCGCCAGTATCAACCCAACCATCATGTTTCCCAGACCAGACATAACCTTCAAGGGTAAGTCTGAAGTTCTTGATGACATCTTGTAGGGATGTTATCTTCTCTTTGAATGTTACTTTACTTTTATCGGTTGTAATATTATCGTCTAACATAAAGATCACCGTGCTGTTTTCATAAAGGTAATACATATATTTAAATATTCCTATTGCTATGAAAAACATGGTGATACATAATGAGTTTAATCATATTAAGTAAAGAAGACTACGATGATCTAGTTTTTAGATTAGAACAATTAGAATCATTACAAGAAGACGCTGGTGATAATTTCGATATGGACACTCTTCTTTCAGAAGAAGGAGAAGAGATTCAAGAGGATTCTAAAGAAGAGTCTGAGAAATTAAAAGAGAACTTAGGTAAGCCTGAAGAAATAGAACTGTGATTGGTATTGTTTAATTCTGCTGTCTCTGCACGTTCCCACATTCTTTTATTATATTCTTTTCTTGCGCCGAAGAACTGGAAGAAGGTATAACATTCTGGATCTTCAGTTATTACTTTCTTTGTTATACTGCCGTTTAGTTCTTGGTGTCCTTCGTATTCATAGACACACATCATCTGTACTGTTGAAAGAAAGATAACGCCCAAGACCACAATACCAATTCCTATCGCCGTATATTTATCCCAAATCATTTTGAAAAAAAGAAGGGAAGCGTAAAGCTTCCCCGGTTGTAAACAACCATTCTATGCGATTGAACCACTGCTGTCTTTGCCGTTTCTAAATAGAACTATAAGAACAACAACTACAATCAATGCTACCACAGTTGTAACTACTGCTGAACCAGTTGTGAACCATCCACTAATAGTTGTTACCAGTGCGGTTAGAACTGCGTTGAAAGCTGTAGGTAGAGGTATTGCGCCAGTTGTTACTGCACCCATTACTGAACCAACAACAATCAAAGCAATAACAATCGTTAGAGCTGTAGACTGAATTCCGTCAAATGCATCTTTGACTGATTTAAATGCATCTTTTAAGTTTATGCTTGCCATAAGGATCACCCCGGGCATCATCATATGATACTGAAGTATCAGGGTGATTAAAAACAGAGTTCTTAATCATTTTTACTTACTAATGGTAAACTATTATTTATTATTATCTATTTCCCACAGTACTCGCAAACAAACACCGCGTCCCTGATATTAGTTATTTTAGTCTTTCTTATCGCAAACCTATGACCACAAAACCTACAACGTTTCATTATCTTCTCCAGAGGTATTGGAGTTTGTTTTGGTTCTTTATCTTCTTCCATATATTATAATAGTAATAGATATATTTAAATATTTTGATATCATGGTAATAATGATATGGCGCAAACGAAAGAACAGGCAAGTTTAACTCTGCAACAGGTTCAATTAGGGTGGATTAAACAAATCTCAGAACTCATAGGCCAGAAGATATCTTCTGGAGAAAAACATGCACTGATAGAATGGCATCTGGCTTATTTAGAAGCTACAGTACCACCACCGATAAGAGAAGCCAACCCATTAAAAGAAATGAAAGGGATTAAAGAGTTGGATGATGGGGATGTGCTTGAGGCAAAGAATAATCACAGATTCCATAAGATAATGGAATGGATCTCCGTTCAAAACCAATGGTATTCTAAATCACAAGTAGGTGGCGACTATCGTAAACGTAGCACTTGAATTCAAGAAAGAAGTCAATGACTTATTCAATAAGAAGAATAATAATTGGATCGCTATGTTTATCGGGAAGACAGGAAGCGGAAAGTCTTATAGTGCTTTAGATATTGCAGATGCATTCTCTAATAGAGGTTTTATTATCAAGCATCATTTAATATTTAATGTAATGCAGTTCTTTGAAGTATTAAACGATCCTGTAGGGATAAAGAAAGGGGATATCCTTATCTTTGACGAAGCAGGTGTCGGTATTTCTAGTAGGGACTGGCAGTCTCTTGCAAACAAGTTAATAGGTTCAACATTACAGACTTTCAGAAGAATGAACATTGGTTTATTATATACCGCACCATCTATGGCGATGCTTGATAAACAAGCAAGAACTCTGATAGATCATATCTTCGAGCCAGTAAGTATAGACCGAATTAATAATCTATGTTATTGTAAAGTGCACGAATACCAGTATAATGATTCTATGGACAAGTTCTACAGAAAACGTTTAACGTTTAATGATGAAACAGGATATCCAGTACACATGAATGGAATGAATATACAGATGCCACGCAAAGAGTTAGTCGAAGAGTACGAGGCAAGAAAGAAACAATACACGACTGAGTTAAACAAGAGGTCTCTAGAAGAACTAAAGGACACTGATAGTAAGAAGAAGAAAGAACCAAAACCGATGTGTGGTAAGTGTAAGGGCTTCAGGATAGAATACACTAAGACAACCAAAGAATGGTGGTGTAAAACTTGTGGTTGGACAACAAAAAAAGAACCTGCGTTCTCCTCTCCACCATAATGCAGAGATATTTAACTTAATTTACTATGCGGTAAGTTCGACACATCACATCAATAAATAGACTATCTATTTACCAAATTTTGGCATTGATTAATTTGAATCCTTGAAAATAAAATCCTTTTCCACAGTAATAACATTTAATTCCTTCTTGCATTGTCTTTCACCATTTCCCTTTGTTTCTTTTCTTCTGCTCTATCTATGTGTGAGGGTATTGTTTATGGGCTGAAAAGCCCTCATATCGTTTAATCCCCCTTATATAATTATTTAACAGCCATTCCATGCATTCGTGTTACAAATCCTCCTTCTTTTGTAACACAAATTTAGTCTTATCCAACATCATGTTGAATAATTCTTGATCCTCATTCTTCTTATTACGCTTGAAAACATCCTGTAGATTACCGCCAAACATGGTGTGTGTTACATTATATGTGAAGTTCATGCAGGCTCTAAAGACCTTTGAATCATCATCCAAGCCCAGCATTTTCTTTAACAGAGCCATTTGCTTCTTACTATAACGCACTGTTTGTGAACCGTCTAATGTTTCTTTAACCATCTTAATCACCATTTTTCCTTATATAGTCCTCTAACATTAGTTGGAAATCTTGTACATGTCTGTGTTCTAATGGAGATAAATCTCCTGATTTTAGTTTAAATTCCTTACAAATATTAGAGAAGAATTCATCAACACATTCCCTTATTTTGTCTTTTGTTTGCTCTTGTTTTAGCCTTTCCATTTAAGTTCCACGCTCATCGTAACCTCTGAAATATTGCTCGGATTATGTTTACTGTGACTGCGTTCCCAAGACATTTATACCGTTGTGTGTCAGATAATCCTTCGGTCCAACCGTCAGGGAACCCTTGTAATCTCTCACATTCTGTTGGTGTGAGTCTTCTTATTTCTGGTTTAATTATTGATTGCCAATTTTGACTTAGTGGGGGGGATACCCCCTTTGTATCATATTTTCTTTTTGCCTGCCCAATTTCGGGTTTTGAGTCTGTTGAGATATAGTTTCCATTAGAATTTCTAGGATAATTACTTAAAAGAGCTTTACATATTTGTCTACCCTGGATAGAACCCGTGTTAATGCTTTGTCCGATAGGAAATACTTCTGGTCTACGTGTTCCTCTAAGATGTCCGATAATGAACACTCTTTCCCTGTTTTGTGGGACTCCGAAATGTTTGCTGTTAAGAACTTGCCATTGCACACCATACCCCAGTTCATCAAGCGTCTGTAGGATTTTGGTAAAAGTTTCTCCTTTGTCATGGTTAAGAAGTCCTTTGACGTTCTCAAGGAAAAGAAGCCTCGGCTGCTTTGCTTTAGCAATCCTTGCGATTTCAAAGAAGAGAGTTCCTCTTGTATCTTTGAATCCTCTCCTGTTCCCAGCAATCGAAAAAGCTTGACAGGGAAATCCCCCACAGAGCATGTCGAAGTCTGGGAGTTCATCGGTGTTAATCTTTGTTGCATCTCCATAGTTCTTTCCTCCGAATTGTTTTTGATAAACTTGTTCTGCGTATTTATCGATCTCTGAATGACCAACACAAGTGAATCGCTGTTCACTGATGTGATTGAATTGCTTATATTGTCCTTGCGAATTTCCAATTCTTTGAATCCCTTCGCTCTCGTCCTTAATGCAACTCCTTTGTATTCCAAGTTCAAAACCTCCAATTCCTGAAAACATGCTGAAATATCTCATCTTAGATTACCTATCTTCTGGGGCTTCTCCTCTTGTTTACTTTCTCTACAATCTGCTATTGTAATAGTATTTTTATATAAACTCATTGCAGTATTAGGTATCATTAAATATCTCAAGAAATCAAATAACTCTTTTGCTTGTTTTCTTGTTCTCAAATTAAACTTTTTTGTTATCATTTTTGATTCTCACCTTTTTCTTATTAGATGTGGATAGAAGATATTAGTCATATCTCTTGTCATTAACCATATTACTATAGTCATTATTCAACCCTCTTGACGCATTCCTTGCATACTGCAGTGTATCTGTTCTTGAAGAGAAAAGAGCCTAGAAGGCTCTCTTTCTTCTTCACCTTAACCAAGTCTTTAACAGAACATAGTTTATTACATTTAGAACATTCAATATATTCTTCTATTAAATCAACATTGACCATAGTCTGTCACCGGTTTTGGTTTCTCTTCTTCTACAGGTTGTTCTTTCTTCTGTTCTTGTTTTGGTTGTTCGGCTTCTGGTATGGAATCAAACCCATGCAATAGTATCGCTCCGCAAGCGCAAAACCAAATTACGGAAAAAAAGAAATCAAACTTATAACCTATTTGGTTAAGAAGATACACAGGTATACATATCAGATATGCCCATTTATATTTTGCTTTCATAGTTTATCGCCTCATGATTATGAAGGGAGATTAATCCCCCATTATGATGTCCTCTGTGCTAACGACATCATCTTCTTCTGTTACTGTCTCCTCTGTTGTTGGTGTTCCACTACCCATTTTAGGTATCGCCAGTATTGTCTCTTCACTATTTCCATCAACAATAGTTGATAGAAATCTCAGAAGTAATGTCTTACCAACCCACAGGTCGGATTCCTTACCCCAAACACCTGCAAGATTCTTTGCACTGTCTATGTTTGGCCTATAGATCTTCTTCTTCCGATCTATGTTGATCTCTATGCATAGTTTCTTACCATAGTCTGACTTGGTGTATTCTCCGCCGTCTGTTACAACTGCTTCTTTTGTTGGGCTACTCTTTACACATTCTACTGTGAGATATTGCCCTTCCATTGCTTCAGTTACATCAACTATTTTAATCACCTTCCTTTTTTTGAAATTGATCATGGGTTGTATCATCTCGAAACGTCCACGTTCATTCCAATGTGATTGGCAAAGACGCATTCTGCCTGAGAACCATCTTGCTTCTTTATTACATCCCTCATGAGTACATTGTAGTTCTTCCATTATGACTCCTTGCTTATGAATTCATCCAAGTCATGATTTGGCCTTCTTCGCACCATATACTGTTCTGCATAAGAAGAACCAACAGGGATGAATCTATCATTTTGCATCCATTCTTTGAAATCTGACATTAATTGTTTTGGAACTATAGTTCTTTTATTCATTTAATCACCTTCCTCTTCATTAGTTTCATCTTCTATA
>Ga0207997_1000689_pt1 | contig 17275 bp, 31 predicted proteins | sample AntAceMetag02UKN_FD_184777 | JGI IMG/M metagenome (GOLD analysis project Ga0207997, IMG submission 184777) | Saline lake microbial communities from Ace Lake, Antarctica - Antarctic Ace Lake Metagenome 02UKN (SPAdes) (version 2) | ecosystem: Environmental > Aquatic > Non-marine Saline and...
TTTCAATTTGGGGGGGTTGTTCAGTAATAACTACCGGGGGGTTTTCAGTTGAAGCAATAGGGGTTTTCTTTACTAAATACTGACGATCCTTAACTTTTTTAACTTCGAAATAACAACATGATTCGGGCTCTTTACGGGCTTGTGTAAGTGATTTGATCGATGTATGTACTTCTTTCTGACCATTATCACAAGTGCAATAGGATAAGGATCCGGAGCTATACGGACAACTAGCAAAGACAAAGCTAACATTAAGAAGGATTACGAATAAGAACAATGCGATTCTTTTCATAATTAACCCCTATATGTTGTTTTTTTCTTACCCCAAAAACTAGATGAAGCTTTTGGCACCGAACCATATCTTTTTCTGTATTCGGATGCAGACATTCCAACGCGTTTTATGGATTTTTTAGCCATTTTAACTTCTGTATGTTGTTTTCTTCTTTTTAGATCTACCTTTTATTGTACACCCAAAAAGTTTTTGATCCTTATGGGAATATTTAGTCATGTTAATATATTTTTGACAAATGCACCCAATAAGATAATGATGAAGGCCATAAGACCAATAAAAAGAATTAACATTAAGGGGTTACCTATTATATTAAAAAATGAAGCACCTTCTATGCCCATCCCGTCCATAGCGCACCCAAAGCTATCTGAATAACTCGAACAATCCATAAAAAAGGGAAAGTACCCGGATATTTACACCCGGGAATATATTCAACTGAAAGCTTAAAAAGTAAGCTATCAGAAAGCTTTTCGGATGAAGGACGCGACAGCCATTATGATAGCACCGATACCCGCGGCAATCCCTAATAGAATTATTAGAGTTGCAAGGGGTAAATCGATAGCATCAAAAAAGGCTCCAAGTCCTGCTCCGACATCTGTTAAAGTATCGTTTAAAGCACCCATTTTGTTTTTTTGATTTAATTTATTTTTTCATTAACACTTAATCGTTTTTATAGAGCATTACGATCATGAAGGCTCTGCGTAAGTTATCAAAAAGCTTTCTTGATAAAGGACGCGACAGCCATTATGATAGCACCGATACCCGCGGCAATCCCTAATAGAATTATTAGAGTTGCGAGGGGTAACCCGATAGAATCAAAAAAGGCTCCAAGTCCTGCTCCTACGTCTGTTAAAGTCGCTTCTAAGGTCATTTTTTTATGATACAGCACCGACAAATCTTTTAACTACTAGTAGCAGAGTAAAACCGACAAATGCGATAAAAGCGATCCAAATTAATATAGGCATCATATTACCCATAAAACTACCAAATCCACTTATAGCGTCAATCGCCGGTTCGACCCATGTCATAACATATTATATTAATGAGTATAGCTTAAAAAGCTTTTTATGTATATACCCTCTAAATATAACAATAGAAATAAAATGGGTAATATAGCTAGTGTACAACCAATAGTGCAGGAAACAGTTCAGACTACCGCCCCATCTATGTTTGATGGAATTATAGGATTATTACCCATAATAATCATATTAATCATATTAATTGTTGGAATATTATTCTTTTTTAAGTGGATGGTAAATAAAAAGATAGAAGGAAAGGACATATTTTTACGAAAAAAGAGAGAAGTTATTAAATTATGTAAAATTAATAGGGATGAAAAATATTTAAAACCTATTTTTGGCGTTCCTTCGTTTTTTATGAAAAAAGGAGTTGACGTTTTAATTACATATCCCCGAATAAAGCCCGTTGATATTGATCTAAATGGAAAAATAATAAAACAAGATAGTATAAAATTTAATGTTTTACCGGCTGAAACGCGAAAGATAGGATCTTATAAGGGGCAATGCGTAACAAGCGATGGTTGCCTTAATCTTCTTATTTCAAATAATAAGGATAAATTTTTAAAGATATTCCCAAAATCCTTAATTATTAAGATTAGAATTGGGGTAGAAAAGTCTATTATAAAACCCGATGATAAAAAGGGTGATAACGTTGAAAAAATTGAAGTTCATCCTGATCTATTTACTATGAGCAATGATATGATCCTATTAACTGCTTTTTCTTTAGAGGAAAGAGGAGAATATTATTATTTGGTGAATGTTGATGAATTTGGCCGGGTAGTTGATAGCAGATATTATTCAAATATCGATTTATCAGAAATAGCTATGCAGGCACAATTTACGGATTTAGCAAGAAATATGGTAGTCGCGAGCGATGAATTAGTTCGAATGAATCCTTTAGTCCAATGGGCTAAGAAAGTAGAACAACAAGATAATATGGGCAATGGATAAACAGTTGAGCTTTAGTTTAACGTGTATTGATACAAATGAGAAATTATGGTTAGAGGAAATCGAGATAATGCGATTAATAACCATGACTTCAAGAAACAATAAACAGATTTTTCGAAAACTTAGACCTTTTTATAAAAATTGCAAAAATGAAAACTGTAATAATAATGGAATTTTCCATTAATAAGGATATTGAAGACGTAGAGGAAACAAAGACCGCCTTTAAATTTATGGGCGAAAAAATGTTAGTTCCCCTAAGAGGTATCGATAAAAAAGCAAGTTATAAGATAATAGTGAAAAAGGTATAATGTTTTTTGTAATACCTCTTATCCTGCTTATTTTGGGAATAACGGTAAGTGTTATAAATTGGTTGTGGTTGTTTATAGGGATAATTACAGGATTAACCTTTAGCTATTACGTTTTAAGGGATTAATCCCGATCTCCCAACCATCTTTTAACCCCAAAGATCCAATCGTCCATATCATCAAATTTCTTATCTATATGGAGCAACCAATCAAAGAGGATCTTAAAGTAATTGTATATTACTATAAAAATTGTTGTTGATACGGATAGAAAGAACAAACATCTAATAACCCATTCTTCCGACCAAGCCCAATTATAGGAGGTCATAGAGGTTGGGGCGCAGTTAGTACAACCACCGCCGACCAAAGGCCAGTCGCAACCCGTATTTCCGAGCCCGCACCCAACTAGATCAATGGACGTTAAAACCCCGCGTAGCCCCGATACGGCGATTATAAGGATGCCTAATATTATTGATAAGATAATACCATATTTGATAAGTCTAACAGAATCAATTCGATTTAGGGATAAAGCACTAGCTCGCTCAATTCCCCCTTCGATTGATCCTTTTATCTTTTCGGCTCCGGACGTTACCGCTCCAAGAGTACCGGCTAAAATCGATATGGCCATTATCTATTGGATAATTTTTTGCGCCAAGGTACAGGTTTAACCCGGCGTTTGGGTTTTTCCTCTTTTTCGGCTTCTTTTTCGGCCTCTCTAACCGTCAGAACCCCGGTTATTCCCTGCCTTCTGCCTACCCTGTAAGAGTCAAAAAACCCCATTATTGCCGAACCCCCTTATTAGCAAAATGTCTAAATACTTTATAGATCATAACGATCACAAAGAGAACAATTAAGAAACCTACTACCATTAGAGACATATCGAATAAATCAAAAACCGCTAAAACGGTGGACTCAACCCGGCCAACTACGGAACCCAAGGCCTCATTCGGTACGGAATAACGATCACAATCAGGACAAGTTAGAGAGCTTGACCCTTCTACTACTGCATAAAAATTGACGAAAAGATCCTGATTGTTCGCGGTAATATTACAAACCATAGAAGAATCAATTTGAGCTTCTTCATCTAATCCGTTGCGAATAGTTTGATTCCATACCCCGGGGGTTAATTCCACATAATCAAAAAACCACCCATCGGCCACCCAATTATCAACATAATTAAGGTTTAAAGTTCCTGATACCGTTGGGCAAGAGAGGGTTAAAGTTGCCGTTGGATCCGGAGCAGTAGAATTTGGATAAGGTGTGATCTTCATCAACATCGAATTAGTATTAAGATAAAGATCTTTAGTCCTAAATTCTACGCGTTGGGTTTCTCCATCATCCACCTCTAAACCCCAAGATAACCAAGAATATGAGGAATACGCGAAATCTGATTGATCGTAACCTACATCAACCCATGGTGTCGTTGTAACCTGCGCCGTTGCTATCCCCAAGATTAGCAAAAGACCGATAATAAAATATTTTTTCATTTTATAGACCTGCCATATTTAAAATTGTAAAGATTAAAGGGATAGATAACGCGATCCCGATCGCTGTTTTGAAATCAACGCCTAAAAGCAAAAGTACGCCTAAAGCCATAAGTGGCAATATTGTTGCAAAAAAGACGAAAAAGGTATCGGAAAGAGAACCCCAAAAGTCTAACTCGCTGTGCGGTACATACAAATCGATTTCGTAATTCGAATATTGATCCTCGAGATTAATCGTGCCGAAAGGTATCGAAATACCCCCGTGAATTATTTTAGGGGGGGCATAAGTACTCTCAAATTCCATTGTTCCCGAGATTAACCAAATAGAATAATTACCTGGCCAAGGCAAAGAGAGATTAGCAACGCCCGACCTGTACGGTGTCTTAATCCAGTATTTATTGCAATAAACAATTCCCCCATATAAATCATTCGTTGTATCGGTTAAATTGCTCCCCATCCAACCACCCACATTAAAGAGATCCATAATCCCCTCTGCTGAACCGAAAGGCAGATTACAGTCGATATATTCCCCTGTTGCGTTTAAGTCTAAATTAACGAAGAAAATATAAGCCATGTCGTTAATATATGGATCAATAAGTTCGACATCGTAATTATTAACGGTTATGATTGTGTTATTCGTCCGGGCGAAAACTTTCTTTTCTATTTCTTCCCATATCCTCACCGTAATAATAAAACTATCTACTGCCTGAATATTACAGGTATAATTTTGAGGTTCATAAATAGTTTTATTCGCGTATGTAATAACTGATATATTTCCGGCTGATAAAGCTATAAAATCTTGTTCATATCGTCCAGTTACGCCATTATAAGTAAGATTATATTCAGCATCATTAAGCGTTAAATTTACCGAAGCATTTAAAACATCGGATCCGTTTAGAATAGTATAATCAGCCCATAACGTAAATGTTTCGCCCGGCGTAACAAAATCGGGGCAATTATAGGGAAGAAGTGTTTGATAGTCTTCGGAATAAATAAGATCCCCGGGATATACGGAAAAAGCAGAATAATATAAATCTTCAACGTCTTCTTCGGTCAAAATTTTATCGTAAATCCTAAGATCATCGAAACCGCCTAAATATTGCGTTCCGGCGCGCGCTCCCGAGGGCATAGATAAATTATTCGAAAAATGCAATCCCCCAAGTAGCGGGATTTGATTATCATAAATAGGACTCAATTTTTTACCGTCTTCCCAAAATCTAACTGTGGCATTTGTTAAATTAACTGTGGTCGTATAATGATGCCATTCTCCGTTATTCCATATTGTAGATTCTGAATAAGCAAGTAATCGAGTAGTACCACCATATTTTATCACTATCCCGGGTTCGTGGTTTTCTATTCTTTGCCTAAGCCCCATATAATTAGAGACATCATCGAACTGATCTGCAATATATAAATCTGCGCCGTCAGCAGTTGTTTTGCTCCAATAAGAAAAAGAAAATTCTTGAGGATAATTGAGATATTCTACTAGACCAAAATCCCCTGTTTCGGATGAATTAACCCCGAATGATATTTCGGGCGTTTGTTCGGTTCCAAGATTAACTAGCGCACATTCTACGCCATTCCCCGATAAATCCTCGCATGACGTATTCCAATCATAAGTAGAAAAGAAAGTCAAGTTAGCGGGGGCATTATCTGAATTTAATACAAAAAGCCCATCTCCTTGAGCAGTTAAGGCGAAATATTGTTCTTCCGTGTCGTTTTGAACTACGGCAAGATTAAGTAGACCCCCATCTATTTCATTAAGTTGGACATATATCGTTAAATTTCCCCCTGAAATCGAACGATTCCAAGTGTATAACGCGAGCGATTCAGCTCCAGGATCATTAGGATCGCCAACGATTACAGAATTAATTATGCGATTAGAAACATTATGAAGGGGGATTCTTTGTTGAAAAGACGCATTCCACCAAGGATCAAGAATAAAAATATTATCGCCTAACGGAACTGTTATGTCAAATTTTCCGGCTGATCCGAAAGGAACTTCGAAATAGATCTTATAGGGGATCTTTTGATTCTCAACGCCCAAAATTGAATTTTCGGTTTCTGATTTAACGATTATCGACTTATACCCGCTGATTTTTGATTCTAAATAAATTTCTTTTGATTTTGATTTTTGAGATCCGTTTTTGTTATATTCTATAAGTGCGGGTTTTTCGATTAAACTATATTGTGGGATTTTCTTAATCCCGCTGATTAATCTTTTTGATTTAATAGCGGTTATATCTGAATTACCGACTATTCGAATTTCTTCGGTATTTATTTGCGCGGAATACGGTAAGATTATAGTTCCTTCGATATAACATTTAGTAGGAGAATAACAAACTGCATTATCGGGGAAATTAAGAATTTCCTTCGTTGAATCTCCAATTATTACGGCCGAAGCTGAACCAATTAATAGAAATATAGATAAAATCCCAAAAATCCCTATAAATTTATGTTGTAACATAATCTAAAACCCCTTTAACAATCGCTAACCCTAAGAAGAAAAGAATTATTATAAGAACCCACATAAAAGGAACTGCAAAGAAATTCCTTAATAATTCACTAAAGCCGGCGGTAACATCGCCAACATTTTCGGGAACCGTAGTATTAAAGCCCCAATATGGCAAAGGTTCGCTATCAGCTCCGATTTCGGGAGCTTTTGTTAAAGGTACGATGTTAGGGGCAGGAGCAGGATAAACAGTCGCTAAAACGGACGTGTAACCCTCACGTTCAACCTGAACAACATAATATTCGACAGTATTATTTAGGCCAGTCCAACCGGCTAACCCGGCAAAAGGCAACGTATATTTTATGGCCGGGTTGAGAATCCCGTTAATATCTGTAATTTTTGTATTTCCTAACGGTTGGGATGATGCCGAATCAATCACTAATATAAATAAAGAATCGGATAAGTCCGAAACTGTGATTGTATATGCTGTTTTTGTTCCCGAATAAGTCGAGCTTCCAGTAAATTCAGCCTGAACTGTAATATTATCATTTTCGGACGGAGCCGAATAAATGACCTGACAAATTCCTTCATAATTAGTCGTGCATTGGGCATTAATCGAGCCTAACCCATCTAATAACGACCATTCGATCACTTCGTTATAAATCGGATTTCCGGCGGTATCGGTAAGCGTAGAATAAAGGGTTAAAGATTCGTCCGGAGCGATGATATTAGTTAAGGCTGTGATCGTGATCTCCGTTGTAGATCCAAGACCGCAATAAAAACAAGTTGAAAGATTGTAATCGCAACAAAAGCCATCCCCCAACTCATTAACGCAATCCGTATTAGTTCCGCAACAAAAGACGTTTTCATAATCTGCATTGGATAAATAATTAGTTATTCCTGCGCCGTTCCAATTAGTAGCTCCCTCATGCCCGAACCCTCTAACACCGTTGGCCGGATTAGAAAAATCAAAATCAAAAACTGCGTATGGTGGTTCATTATCAAAAGCCCATGTTGGATTATTGCCCGGGGGATCCATGATATAAGAACCACCGACCCATGACCCCGTGCTAATTTGCCTATATTGTAATCCCATAGGAGAGGGATTAACCCCGTTATATTCCATGGCCATCGCGCTATCAATATCTACGCTGTTAGAATTAAAATTAGTAAATGCCACAAAATCATATTGATAATAAGGGAGATTACGTTGGAAAGACTCGATCGCCATATCATCAGTTGAACAAGAAAAGGTTGGATAAGTAGTAAAATCATTATTTAACCGGACGGAACCATCGGCGGTTAAATTAGTCGCTAAATCGGACGATAAACATGATTCAAAACAATTAGTATAAAGTTCTGTGTCTTTTTGGTGGATATAACATAAATCCCCGGTTGAATTAGAATAAAATAAGCCGATCATGTACCCATTGCCCCCGTCTTCTTTTCGAGAATACATAAATTTATCTGAAACTGTATTAGGTATTCGGAGAGTATTTAAATCTGAATAATTTAAAAGAATATTAATATTAGATAAATTGACTTCATCAAATTCAGATGCGCCGGAGATTAGCAAACCGTCAAAATAATAAGAGCTTAAACTATAAGAGAGATTAGCGCAAAAAAGCGCGCTTAGAGAATCGGAATCCGCGCCGGAACAAACCCCCACACAAACCCCATTTTCACAATTAGACGTAGCGCAACAACCATCATCCCAACATGATTCACCTTCGGCTTTTAGAGTAACACAAATAGGGGCAACGCCCCCGTAATCGTGAGAACCTAATTGGCAACTCGCGGTATGATTAAGCTCGCAATATGCGCCCTGCGATACACAAAGGGAATTATCAACAATATCTTCGCACCCGAGACAAATATTATCATCACCACAATATAAATCATCAGCGCAATAAGCGTCATTAGTACAGAACGCCCCCTCACTTCTCTTATTTACACATACCCCGAAAGAGTGGCAAAATTGCCCGGTTTCACAATCGGACGAATCATCACAGGAGGCAACTATACCGGTTGGGGCGTGTGTACAGGTTCCGACTACGCAAATAGAACTGTCTCCGGCTTGAGTATCGCTTAAACAATCCTGATCTTGTACACATTTACCACCATAAATAGAAGGATCTGCGATACATAATCCACCATAACCGCAACCCCGATTTCCGTATAAGGGGGATCCGATTCCATTACAATCAATCGAAGAAGTACAAACTGCGGATTGATTACATATATTTGTTATAAGGTTTAAGGAGCATTGGGGATGGGCATCAACTGATTGATTTGATTCATCGCAAAAATAACCCGCGCCTAATTGAGAATAACAAGATAAATCCCTTGAACAAACTTCGGCCGTAACTAAACCCGAAAACGATAAAACTAATACTACCAAGATTAAATAGCTTGTGAATCTCATATTGGCATTAAAATAGTGTTTGAAGCATGAAGTATCTTTTCGATTATCTGATTTCCGACCGAACCCAAGAGAACGGTTTGATATATGCTAATAAATGTTATAGCTAAAGCTATAAAAACTAATAAAGAAAGTAACATATAAAACTGTTTTTGGGAGAGAATTATCGGATCTTTGAGCGTGGTAAGAGTATAACCGCCTTTTTTCTCCTTCGATGCGTACGCCAATTTTCGGGGTTCAACCATGACTTCGGTAGTTTTCATTTTATAAGCTCCAATACGACAACATTTTTAGCATAAATAGGTTTTACGTGGAAAAGGACGTTAAGATCATCTTTAATCTTTAGTCGATCGCGTATAGTTGCGGGAATCGATATTTGGCCTTGTTTTGACATTCTGCGAGTATTATTATAATCTTCCCAAGAAATGTCTCTTGTTTTCTCCGGTTTTTTTGAAGCCATTTTAATATTTTAAGTATATAATTATATATTAAAAGTATAAAAACTTAAAATGGGTATGCGCTATATTGAAGCTAATGTTGGGATATTCTTAAACCTTATGCAGATAAAACCACCCCAATTTTACACCACTTCGCTATTTTTGGCCTTAAATATATTAGGGATGGACGAATCGCCGGAATCTAAAAAAAGAATCAAAGAATTAAACTTAATTAAAGAACAAACACATGAAGATCTAAATATTCGTTTAGCGAAGGCCGAAGCAATCGTTGATTCCCGGCCATTGGAGACATGGGGGAAACCTTTAGAGGATTTAGTAAATAATGACGGAAAGAGAATAAAAATAAAAAGCCGGCCGATTAGTGTTTTAGATCTATATATGTACTTAAAAGAATCATATCAGCCGATGCTAGAAGCTGTTTCATCCATCGCGCGGGGTTATACTATGGAAGTTCGATTTAATTACGGAGAAACCGGAAATCCTGATTGGGCAAATAAATTGGACGGTTAAAAGACCTCAGACCACCCGCCATTGGTATAATCACATTCTACGCCTATATGCGCCTGGGGGTTAGTTTTCATAGTAAATCTGTAATAGGCCTTACAGTTCATATTAAAATGGCGCGAAGCGCATAAAATAGCATGACTAAGATCCTCGCAATCATACGAAGGAGAGGCCATTTTATTAGGGGGCAACGGTTCTAGTGATAAATCATCCGACTGTGATAAAAATTGACCCTTTACTTTTAAAGCTCTTAACGTAGAATCCCAATCGTCTAAAATATATTGATCAATCCCCGCGCATGAACTTTTAGGTTCGATAATTTGATACGTGTTTAGGATTGTTTCAAAAGGAGCAGTTAAGATTAGACCATAATTTGCGCCTAAAATTTGAACAAGCGATAATAAGCATACCCCGACAACAACGCCGGATAGAATCATCGTTAAATAATAAAAGTTCATTGTTAGATTTAGGAATTTTATTTATTATTTATATCGTTCCTCTTTTAATTTAAAAGGTTAAAGTATAAAAACTAAATACGTTTATAAACGATTACTGTACCCCCAGGTTTGCGGTTTATTGAATGAACCTGTTTAAACCCGGTATCTAGTATAAGCTGATTAAGTTTTGGACTAGTTGTTGGACAAAGAACGAAATATTTTCTAGTTTTCTCTAAATAAAACTTAACATAGCTCAAGATTAAATTTTCGTTCACATAGCCGTTTAAATAAGCTGTTTGGCGGGATAAATGATGAAATACCGCTATAAATAAAACAATATCCGTTTTTTTTATTGGCGGGGGATGATTTAGTAAATCCCAATTAATAAATTTATAAGGAATCTCCGTATATTGAAAGAGGGTATTCGAAAAGTTCACTAATCTTTTATCTATCTCAACGCCGGTTATTTCTTTAGCCCCGCGCTTTGCAAATTCGTATAAAATAAGTCCATTATTTGAGCCAATATCTAAAACGGACATTCCCTTACATCTATTTAAAATATAATCGAACCCTTCTAATCGCTCAAATTGATTTCCCCTAAACTGCTTTGAATTAGGCATAGAACCAAAATGATGGATCCATGATTTGATCAATCTTTTTCTTAGTCTCATTGTCGCATTTTGATTGTTGCCATCGAAACGATTGTTTCGATTTCTGTTTTCGCCATCTCCATAAAATCGCCTGAATTAATTTTAAGTTGAACGTATGCAGATCGTTCTTTATTAGAGAGTTCGTGAAACAAAGAATCATCTGCTAAATTTTGGGCGTAATCCTCTTTTATTTTATTTCTCGAATTACCGGATAAACTTCTAACTTCTTCTATCCATACATCTTTTTTTGATTCGTAATCTTCTTCTAATTGTGAAAGATATTCATACCCCCGGTTAAGATATGTTTGTAATTTCTTTTCTGACCATTTATCGCGGGGTTTCTCATAATATTTTTTATCTAAAAATTTGGGAATAAGAACGTAACCCATCGGCATAGCTGAAAAACCCAAAAGCCGGCGATCTGAAAGATCATACAACAAACATTTATTCCAAAAATTAGTTGTGTCTTTTCCGATTGTCTCGAGGCCATAAGGGGAACTTTTAATCGTGAATTTAGGGGGAAATATAAAGGTTAGGTTGTTGCACATCTTAGCGCATATATTAAGGTTTTTCCCTAATTGTTCAGCTTCGGCAGAAATCCCTTCGGTGTATGTTTCGGGCGTTTGTTCATCGATCAAATAACTTTCGCCAAATCGGGCATCTTTTAATTTATATAATAATTCCGCTTGATTCGGGAGAATATTTTCAACCGTTGGTTCGTAGCCGTACGCTTTACATTCCCAAACGTAGACAGTTACGCCATTAGTCGATTTACCGGATCTTGTTTGCCCTTTAATTTCAAGATTAATATTTTCGGGGGGTTTCTGATTAACTTTATGGAAAAGATTTTGGAAAAAATAAGGGGTTAAATCGGTATTCATCGCCCGGCCTAAAGTATCGGGAGATCTTGCTATTTCGTAGCTAATAAGTTTTTCAGCTAAAGGTTCCTGTTTGAAATTAAACGGGGTTTTGGGTTTATGAAATAAATCCGTTGGCATAGACGATTTAAGCATTTTTACAGTTTAACCGGTTCGGGTTTTATTACTTTTTGGGATTTGTTCTTATACCAAATTTTCGGGGAAATCCTAATCGGGAATAATTCGACCCGATGGCAAAATTCCTTATAAGCTTTGGAGCAATCCGAAAAATCTAAAACAACAAAAGCTTCGTTAAGAAGCATCGGTTTTGATGATCGGATATGATAAGAATCGGTTGAACTTTGATGAATTGTAAATATTGCCCCGAATTTCTCTTGTAATCTTGCTAATTCCTTACAAATAAAATGCGTATCTACTTTGTCGTAATCAAGAGAAATTAGATAGTTCATCCTTTACCTATTTCCGATTCCCTTACCTGATCCATCTCTTTTTCTTTTGCCCCCGCACGCCCCTCGACTACCGCGCCCTTTATTTCCTTTTGTTGTCATTGTTAATTTCTGTAAATAACCCCATTTTTGAGTTTTCTACCGTCTTTTGTGTATTCCCATCGTACCTCTTGCGCCTCATAGGGCTTTATTTCATCCACCCGGCCAGTCATAGCGGACGGAACGAAATAAGCCCCAACGCCGGCCGACTGTTGCCCCCTGATCCATCCCTCGATAGTATCGAGAGAGATCGCGAGGCCGAAGATCTCCTTAATTGCCGTATTAAGCCACCCGTCCACTATAAAATTATTAACGTCTTCTTGTGGGGCAACCCAAAAGGTAACGGCTATTTCACGGCGTACGTCATACTTTTTCCCGTCTTGTGATCCCGAGTACCAAACAATATAAGATTTAATCTCTTGCCAACCGCCAGTAATAATAAAGTTCTGATCCTCTTTTACTACAAAAGAGGCGATTTTTTGGGATTTAAGTTCCTGATATTTTTTACTAACCCTTGTTGGAAAAGGTTCTTTGTATATATCAAGAACTTTCCCTTTTGTTGGCGTTGTTGTTCTTTGCCAAGATCCGGAATCCCATTTATAGGTGGGGATTTCTTGCGATGAAATAATTCCGAATCGTTGTTTTATTTGGAAAACCATTATTCACCCATTATTTTTTTAAATAAAAGGAACGCCATTCCTATTACGGCACTACATATTAAAATAAACACTTTGAATAAGATCCACAGGACAAAGAAAAAAATACCCGTGATTAATCCCAAGACAAGCAATAAGCCTAAAATTATTATTAGCCAAGGATCCATCTTTTTACCAATCCACTTTAATAACTGCAATTAAAAAGGCAAAAACGAAAAAATAAGGGGTAAGTAAGCAACCTAAACAGGTAAAAAAAATCGTTAAAAGTGAATTTATGATGTGCGTTTTCTCAAATTTCCATAAAAGAGGGTTCATCATGGCATTTAAGGAATTAATGCCATAATTCGAGATTTTTTTCTGCTTCGTGTTTTTGTAGCCTCGCGCTCCTAAAAACATAAAAAGAGCGACAAAAACGGCCAAAACAATATATTCGATCATTCGATCGCCAACCGTATATCTTCGGCTTTTATTGTTTTTCGGCCGGCGTGCCGTGCCAATTTACAAACTGCTTCGGCTAATGTCATAGCGTACGCCTCAACTGCGAGTTGATATTCTACTATGGCCGGTTTTGAAACCAAAACAGTCGCTTCTTCTGCCTTAATTATCCGTTTTAATGTTGTTTGTGGTATCATTTTGAAACTGCTTTTAAAAGTATCTCAAATTTAATCTTTTGGATTTCGTTTAACATAAAATCTAAAACATCAAGAATCTCTTTTATTGAGGCTTTATTAATAGAGACATCTTTATAAAATTCTACCTTTCCCTCTTTTACGCTTGAGGCAAAGAAAAAGATTGCATCGTTTTTAGGATCTTTGAGGTTTTCGGCCATCTTGTCGATTTCAGAAATCCGATTAGGATTAATCTTCTTCGCTTTAAACGCCTTTAAAAGCTTGACTTCTTCATCCGTAAAGTTAGGTTTTTTTGTTGGCATTTTGTACAATAATGATAAAAATAGCGAGTATGTAGGAAATTAGTAAATAACAAAGGATAGTGGGGAACCATAATCCATTAATGATTAATACTGTACTCACGAGCAATAAAAAATAAATAGTTGCGCCAAAAAATAATGCTCTTTGACGTTTTATGTTTTGATTCTCGAATTCCTCAAAACGAACAAATAATCGAGATAATTTTGATTCGAGACTAATATAGGCTAAAAAACCTAAATTGTCTACTTGTTGCTTCGATAGATCCTTCTTTTTATTTGTTTTGGACATTTTTATATCTTTTAATTTAAAAGGTTAAAGTATAAAAACTAAACTGTACACTCTTTTAGTTTTATCAACAAAAACTTCGCTGTTTCGGCTTTTCCAGTCGCGAATCCATCCTTAAAGCCTTTGGAGTATGCTATTTTCTCTTGTTTATCCATTTTTAATCATCCCCCATTTTATCACTTCGTTATAATTTGAAATCGGGAAAAATACCGAGCCTATATAAGCCAGGCAACTGGTTATAAAGGGGGAATGTTCAACTTTGCGGGTTTCGTCCTTAACATATATGATTAGATCGAACCCACCGGCGATTTTAATTATTGTTAGCCTAACCCAAAAAGTTTTAATCTTGAATATGGGGGAAACCGCCGTTGATTCCTTAATTTTGAATTTAATTGTTTGATTAATCGGGTTAAGGTCTTTTTTCCGGTTTTTTTCATGCTGATCATATAATTTCCAGTAACTAGCTTCGAGAGTTTCGGGAGAAAGCTTTTTGACGTATTTAAGGAACTTTTCAGCCCTATATTCACTTGGAAAAGTAAAATGAATCGTTTTTAAAACTCTATCTTTCCCGATCCATGAAAAAAACCGGCCTTGTTTGTTGCATTCGGGGCATTGAAAATTTAAATCTGCCGTAGTGATAAAAAACTCATTGCATCCCTCACATCTTAAAACTTTATAATTCATCGTTCATCAATCCAATCGTAAAAGAAAAGAATCCCCAACCCGGAAAAAAAGATAGTTATAAAAATAGAGATAATTGGGAGATAGGGTTTAAGATTTTCGAATATATCGTTTAAGGAAAACGAAGTAATAGAAAGAAAAACGTAAAAGAATAGACTCCCGATAAGGAAAAAAAGGATTGAGTATAAAAGATCATTTGTCATTTTGAAAGACCCTTATTATTTTACCCGTTTTAATTTGTATTAAGACACATTCAATCGCCCAAGTACTCAACATATACTTTATATTAATATCGGCTTCTTCTCTTGTTCGGCATATCTGCATACCTTCGAAAAAGTCCGAGCGAGCTTTGATTCTGAATCCATCCTTAAATGGGGTTCTGCACATAGGGCATTTATAAGTCATTGTCTCGATTCTCTCTTTAAATCTTCATTTTCTTCGATCAGCTCCCGAATACACTTTTGCGATTCTTGTTTTTCGGCTTTTAACAGTAACACCCACCCACAATTGTCATTATGTTTTTCTTTGCGCAATTCGGATATTTGAGTGTTTAGATCTTCTTTAGTCTTTTCGGATTGAAGAAAAGATCTAGATACAAGTTCTTTTAAAAGAATGATTCCGAGAATGGTACATCCTCTTTTCCCAAAAAAAGCTCTTCCTGTTATTCTTTTGGTTTTCTTGATTAATTCCTCAAAAGACCTATCGATTTCTTTTATCTCCATTCTGAATCAGCAAAAGCATAATGAATCTGTTTAGGATCATCCGCGAAGTATCCTAACGTTCCGCTCCAGGTTATACATGGCCGGGTTGATATGATCTTGCGCCCTATATCTTTTTTCATAGGAGCGAGAAACCCACCGTTGCCACTAACCCGGTGTTTTCGATGATCTTCGCCTATATAATCACCCCTAAGATCCACAATTTGCTTTATTGTTTTATCTGTCATTTTGAATTAATAATCTTGAAAATCTTGAAAAAACACGTTTAACCCAAAGATCATCCCAAGCATCCCTAAAGATCCCGACACAAAATAAAGAGTTGTTGGGGCAGATTCGTTAAGGAATCCCCCAGTTCCAAGAAGGAATATAAAAAGTCCACATGAAAAACAAATTATGCCCCGAGGAAAATCAAGAGTTGTCATTTTGGATTATTAATTCGATCGTTGAAACTTTTACGCTTCGGCCTTCGACATTATTTATCAATTCAGTATTTAAAACCGCTTTTTTTAAGGGGATCTCTTTCCCCCAAACCTCTTTTGCTATTTGAATCGCATCAACCGCTTTAGAGATTAAACGGCCTCGCGCCATTACCCGGATTTCCACTTTGCGCATATTAATTTGGGTAATTATCGCCAACGCGTAATTCATGGCCGGCTTTTTTCCGATATAAACAACGTTGTCTTCCATTAGCACGTTAGGAACGGAATTTTAGGAATTTCTGTTTTATTTCTTCTATAAGTAAAATGGATTATATCGTCTTCGGCCGTTGTTCGTTGCCAACCGGTTAAAGAGGAATTTTGACAATAACAGCCATCTAAAGATATATGATGATAAATGAGCTTCTTTTCGGCGCAAAGGTTTTGGCAATCCGGGGTTCTTTTTTCGCGTATAGGGGATAGTATAAAGACCTGAATAAAAACTAATATACATATTAATACCACAACAATTAATAGGATATTATCAAAAAAATAATTGATATTGCCTTTTTTGTTCATCATTTAAATTAAAAGTTTAAAGTATAAAAACGGGTTGGGCGCAAACACCTAAAAGAAATAGATTAAGGGGAGGGATCCCGGGCATCAAGGTTTAGCTCCCCAACGCCCGGGAATGAGAACGTTATCCCCGAGGTAATAAGAGTAAGAGGATCCCCAACGCAAGAAGACACACGCCGGGGATCCAGATACCCACCCACCTAATTAAGAGATACTTATATAAAAACTAAGAGGGATATTAAACGCCAAGTATAATTAACATTAAAGACTATAAAAATAGAGGGGTATTTATTTTTATACTCAACGATGAATAATAAACCATACCTTGTTAAGTAGTTAGCGTATAAAGCGGAATAGAAATTGTATGATGCCAAAAGCATCAAAGAGAAGTCAGCGATCATAAACGAACAACAAGGCGGGTTTCTGTTTTCCCCGACTCAAAAAACGGCAACACTAGATTTTAAAAGTTTAATAGATGTTGAAATAAAATGAGTGGAAAAGGAGCGCGTGATCGGGAATATAATCCATTGGCATTTAAACGCGTAGCCCTTGCTAATTATAGGGCGTTCGGCAACGACAATCCACACCCACTTAGCAATATAAACGCATACCCGAGAAATTATTGAAGTATATAAGATCTATGACGGAAATTTTCGCATATAGCTTTAGCTTTATTTTATAAGTTAGA
>Ga0207997_1000690_pt1 | contig 17245 bp, 20 predicted proteins | sample AntAceMetag02UKN_FD_184777 | JGI IMG/M metagenome (GOLD analysis project Ga0207997, IMG submission 184777) | Saline lake microbial communities from Ace Lake, Antarctica - Antarctic Ace Lake Metagenome 02UKN (SPAdes) (version 2) | ecosystem: Environmental > Aquatic > Non-marine Saline and...
AACAGGAACTGAATTTAGTGCAAATAGTTCAGGCACAGGAAGTATGTATACATTCAATGCACCAGCAGAAAAATTAGTATTGATTTCATCAAGTACAACTGTATGGCAAGTAGTTGACAATACAGGGAGTATTACATTAAGCTAGAAATAGCTTTTTTTTTCATTTTTTGTCCAAGGAGGAAACGAAAATGCTAAAGGTAAAACTATTAAGGAATTTAAGAATTTATGATGATTATGCTACCGATTTTATGATTTCTACAGGAGAAGTTAAAGTAATAAGAGATAGAGATCTTCAAGCTTATTCCATAAAAGGCGCCCTTTTTGAAGGAGCTTTACAAGTTATCGAAGGAGAATTTATTGCAGGTATTAAAAAAGCGCATGTTTTATTTTCTGAGAAATCTCCAACAATTTGCTATGGTATAGATAAAGTACAAGGCGAAACTAAATATTTCTCAAGAAATTTAATAACTCAGGATTTTACATTTTATACAGATCCTCATGATATCCCAGCAGAATTTTTAAATAAATTAGAAGGTAAAACAGAAATCATAAAAATAACTGACGATAGAGAAATCTTTAAAACTGAAGAAAAGATTAATGAAATCCCTGTTGATATAATAGATGATAAAAAGCTAATGAATGAACATGATATAAAAGGCCTTTATGCATCTGAACAAATATATCTTATTAAGAAAATCACTGACGAAAAAGCTCCAAGGTATGAGACTAAAAGAGTAGAGATGTTACTTGATTTACAGAAAGAAGGCAATGATTTAAGAGGTTTACTTTCAGAAATGGAAGAATAGTCGTACTCCTTCGACTATAAAACCTGAGGAGGAAGAATGGCATACGATAGACAATCTAATAATAGGGCACTTAATAGTATCTCAGCTAATTTAAGTAATGGTTATTTCGGTAACATAACTAAAAAGACCATAACTTTTACTGGTAGTGGCACAGGTACTGGATCTGGTGGACAAACAACTATAGTAGCAAATGTTACTGGTCCTATATTAGCAAGCATTGTAGCTATTGGAAAAACAGATTTAACAGATAATGGTTCTATTACTTTAGGTACTACTGGTAGTTCTGCAGGTATAATAGGAGCAACTGTTGGAAGTGGTATAACTGCTGGAGAAATATGGCATGATACTGCACCAGACTCAAAATTTGAAGAAACTTCAGTTACTAAGAAATATCTTCTTAATGACGATATTACAATAACAGTGTCTACAACAGGAGAAGGTATAGCTACAGGAGCTATAGATTTTTATATATTATGGGCACCGATATCTAGAACAGGTGATGTAAACTGATAAAGACTGATGGCAATGGAAGTTTTATAGTGAATAAGATACTTTTAATAGTTACGATTATTACCCTAGTACTTTCCAGTGTTTTTGGTTATGGTATATTACATCAAAAGGTTACTGCTTTAGAAGATGGTTTTAGTAGAGCTAGAATAGATGATCATAATGAATTTGGAATTTATCAAATTAAAGTAAATGAATGTGAAAAACAAAATGCATTATTACTTCAATCTTTAAAAAGTATACAAAATGATGTTAATGAAATAAAAAATGATGTGAAAGAGATAAAAGGAAAGATATAAATGGGAACTTTAAAAGGATTAAATTATGATATAGGACAAGAACAGTTTGCAATAACTGGAACAGGTTTAGTTGCTGCAGGTACTGGAATAGATGTAACTAATACTCAAGGTTTTGGAACTGGAGACTATATGGTTATAAATCCTTATACAGAAACATCAGAAATAGTGAAAATCTCAAATGTTAGCTCTAATATATTGTTTCACGTTGATGATACACCTTTAAAATTTGCTCATGCTAAAAATATAAAAATTTATAGATTGCCTTATAATTATATGCGATTTTATGAAGCAACCTCAGGAACTGGAGCTTATTCTTTAATTACCGGTAGCGGCAAAGTTATGGAATATGATACAGAATATACTAATTTCCCTTACTCTTCAAGTAGCAGTTCTAATTATTATAAGAGAACATTTTTTAATCAAACAACAGCTGATGTATCATCATTAGCTGAAGCTGATTATTTTCAAGTTGATGCATATAAATATCCAAGTGCACAGATGCTAAGAATATTTATGCAATTCGATCAAAATGATTATCCTACAGAACCTGATATGGATCAGTTTATGTTTTTAGCAAATATACAAATAAAATTAGATTTAGATACAGGCAATTCAGATGCACAAATGCTAGCTACACTTATGAAAGCTAGAGAAATGGTTTTAAGAGCTCTTGCAAATAGAGCTGTATCAAAAGGATATATTCAAGTAAATGCCGAAGGACGGACTATAACAAAAGCTCATAGAGAGCTACTAGAAGATGCAAAATTAGCCAAGGAGGACTATTTAAGTTTTGTAACAAATTATTTCAGAAGTGAAGTTTCTTCAACAAAATTCTGGGGAGATACTTCTATTATTGATTCTGAAACTAAACAAGAACTCCTTGATATATGGTCTTCTGTCCAAAATCTCATGAATTATTCTAATGATTATAGATTTAGTTATGGGTTTAGACAAAGGAGAAGATAATGGTTTCAAATCAATACGACGTTGGTGCACAGCAAGACTTTGATAATATGACTAAAGAATTAGCTGGAGATACAACTATTTCTATATTCTCTAGAAACTCTACAGAAACTTATGAAGGATTTGAATCAGATGATGGTTATCCTACTGCTGCTAGTGCTACAGAAACAGCATTTATGCAGGAATTAGACTCAACTCATGAAATGGTAGCATCAGGCCAGATGAATATCGGAGATGTCAGAATAGTATTTTTAAATGATTCAATTATTGCTGAAGAAGATAAAATCACATGTAATAGTAATAATTATAAAGTCTTGGGCCTTACTAAGGTCAGAAATATGAGTAACAATATAGTGCTTTATATTAAAGGGTTTGGTAAGAAAGTTCCAGGAAGATGAAAAGAGGAAGAATTGCTTATTATGAAAGAGAAGTAATATTAAACGAAATTGGACAAGAAGCAGAGAATCGATACATATATAATTTAAGACAATCTGGATATAAAACAGAACAATTCGATACAGCGTTCCATTGGGAACCAGATGTTGATTTATTCGACAATTCGTATTTCCTTGACACAGGCGATCAACATTTAAATAAAGTCCTTCAGTATCTTGAATACGGCACAGGTCTTTATGGACCAAAAGGAAGAATAATAAAACCAGTCGCTAAAAAGATGATGAAGTTTAATATAGATGGGCAAACAATTTTCACAAGAAGAGTAAAAGGAATTAAACCAATGTTTGCATTTACTAAGGCTATTGAAAGTGTTAGAAATGAAAGAGTAGGATTACAAAGGCAGATAAGACATTATCTGAATATAGAATGACGGAAGAATATATTTACGAAAGGGAAAGAAACCTATTAGATTATTTTAGGAATAATATTACAGATCCTACAAGTAGAGGAACTACTACAACTTATGTTACTACTGGGACTGGTGGACAAAGAGTATTTACTTTTCCTAATACTTATGTTAAGAATGTTGCTGATACAATAACTGTTTCAGCAAGTACAAAAAGAAAAGGAGCAAATTATACTGTAGCTTATGGGACTGGTTCAGCTAGCTCGACTATTAGTTTTACAGCTAATACTGGGACCGGTGTATCTATAGCTTATCATTATGGTACTTCTATGATTGAAAGAGAATTTTCTAGAAGTGATGCTAAATTACCAAGAATAGTTATTATGTTTTTAACTGGTAGTGAAGAATTAGCAGGCTTAGGAGATAGCATGGAAAGCACAAGAGGTTCTTATTTTAATGCTTCTTATAGAATCGAGATAAGATCTAAATATGCAGATCAAGCAAGAGAATTATCAAGTCAGGCTTTTAATCTTGCTAGAAAGATGAGAAGAGCAGGTCTTTATAGGACATTATTAACTACTGCAACAGATATGCAGAATTTTGATTTTGATCCAGATAAAGATTGTTATATCTGGCAATTTACTCTCAACGTTCAATGGGAGATAACATATCAATAGGAGGAAAAATAAAAATGGTTACTAAAAAAGATACAGAATTTATAATAAAATCATATACTAATGGTGGATCTAGTAGACAAATTGCTAAAATATTAAATAGATGTCCTTCTGGAATAAGATTGATTTTAAGAAAAAACGATATTGAAATAAGAACAAGATCTGAAGCTAATAAAATCTCACCTTTAATAAAAAGAGGTAAAGAACATTTTAATTGGTCAGGAGGCCGAACTTTTCATAAAGGTCAAGTGTATATTAGAATAAATTACAAGAGAGTAAAAGAATCACATTATAATTGGTGTATAGCTAATGGTCTTTTATGTGTACCAAAAGGGATGATTATACATCATAGAGATTGTGACCCTTATAATAATAAGCCAGAAAATTTATTAATGTTAGATCAAGGAACTCATGTTAATGCTCATAGATATTTAGATGATTTAAAATTTGAGAATGCTTTAAAAAAGTGTTCTATAGGAGGGGATTAGAATCGTAACTTATAGAGGCTATAAAACAGAGGTAATGTATGTTACTGAAACAGCTTATGCTGCAGGTGGTAGTATGGGTAGTGCAGTTCCAATAGAAGGCAAAATCCAAACGGTTACAATTAATCAGAATAATAGTTTAATTAGAACTGCAGCGCTTGGTGAAGGAAGAAATGAAGTATTCGTTGGCTGGGGTAATTATGATTGCTCTTTTTCAATAGATTATGAAATAGCAGGTTTTGATTTCCTTCAATATGCTTTTGGAGCTAAAGCTGGATCCGGTTCTACTTCAACACCTTATTATTTAGAAGAAGCTACATTTAGAGCTTATACAGGTTCTGGACTTAGATCTTTTAGAATGCAAGTTAATGCTAAAGATTATACTGGTGGAACAGATAGTGTAGATACTATAATAGGATGTATATTAAATAGTATCTCTATAAATTGTTCACTTGGCCAAAATGTAAAATGTTCTGTAGAAGGCTTAGCTCAAAAAGCTACAGCATCAACAACTGGTTCTGGCTCTTATACTGCAAGTACAACTAAACCTTGGATTTATGCATTAGGAGATTTTAATTGGAATGGTAGTGATGTAGGCAGAATTCAAAGTATAACTGTCAGTGTTAATAACAATTTCGATCCTAATTTAGGTAGAGAAATAGGCAGTAGATTTGTACAAGAAATGGAACCAGGTTTAAGAAAGTATGATTGGACTGCTGTTGTTAAAATGACATCTGCTGTACATAATGCATTGGTGTTAGATTTTCAAGGCGGTGCTGAATTAAGTACTGGCGGGACAGGAGAACCTTCTTTTAAAGAAATTGTTTTAGCTTTGTCAGAAGGCAGTAGCACAGGTCATAGAAATGCACAGATTAAATTATCAGACTGTGCGATTAATGATATGAGTAAGCCTATTAATATAAGCGAGAATATTATAGAAGTTACTATGAATGGCACTGCTAAGAAAGGTACAGAGGATACTACTAATAAGCCTATAAAATGGTGGACGGCGACATAAGAACTTGAGTATTACGGCAGTAATATTTAAGAAAATTATTAATATTAATTGGCCATCATTTTTGGCCGTAAAACCAAGGAGGTTTTAATAAATGGAAACTAAGGAAGTTAGAACAAGTGTAGGAAAATTTATTCTAAAGAAGCCTAAGGCAGGTGTTAGAAATAGAGCAATGATGGCAGCAGAATCAGATATAGGACAAATTAAAACGACAAAATTTATGTTTTTGCTTTTACCTAAGTGTGTACATCAAAGACCTGAAGATATGGATTCTGATGTACCGATTGAAGCAGTTCTAGATGATTTGGAATCAGAAGATTATGATTTATTAATTGAAGGTCTTGATGAACTTTCAACTGAAAATCTCGCTGAAAAGGAACAAAAAAAAACGAAATCATTAGATTCACCGAAAACGGAACCATCCCAAGAAGTATCAAATTCATAATTTTATTTAAAGAGAATGTTTTAATAAGAGCAGGTTTTAATAAAATCGATTTTGATCAAATGACAAATGAAGAATTTGATTTTCATTTTAATTTAATAATGGGCATGAAAAACAAGGAGCAAGATATACTAAAAGGGTTGATATAAATGGCAGGATTTATGGGAGCAGCAGGAGCAATGGCAATGAGAGGCGGTGCAAAAATGATGGGTTCTTCTGCAGCTAAATCTCAAGCAGGTAGTATTTTGGCTTCCAAAGATATGGATTCATTGAAAAAGATAGTTTCAGAAATTAAGGTTTCTAATAGCCAACTAAAGAATATCGAAAAACATACTAAAAAGTCTGCAGGATTTATGGCTCTTTATTCTCCGGCATTAAAACAACAATTCACTATTTTAGGAAAAAGCTTCGGTTTACTTTTGAGACCTATCGGCGATATTTTAGCTAGAGTTATTGCTCCAATGGCTAGAATCGTTATTAAATTTGCCCTTAAAATGTATAAAGTTTGGACAAATCTTGATTTATTTAAAGGTTCAGCTGATAAAGACGACAAATTAAAACAATTAATAGTAGAAAGAAGAAATGCTGATCAAAGAGGAGAAACTGATGTTGTTAAACAATTAGATGAGCAAATTAATCGACTAACAAGAAATGAATTACAGAAACGTATAGAAGACCAAGAAAAATTTGGTATTAGGTTATCTGAAATACAATTAGTAGCTATTGAAGAAAATCTTAGAAATGAAAGTGTTTATTGGAACGAAGCTATGGATATAAGAAAGGATTATCATGGCACTAGTTTACTTGATGAAAAACAAGCTAAAATAGATTTATTAAATACAGGACAATCTATAATAGATGGTAAAAAATCTCAAGAAACTACTTATCAAAATGATACTAAAAAATCTACTGAAGATTTTTATACTGGTGAAGGAGGCTTAGCTACAATTCATTCAACTGGTATGACCAAAGTAAAAGAAATGATAAAAAGCACATATAAAGATATTCAAACTTCATTATGGGTAATAATGAATCAAAATGCTACTTCTTATGGGCCAAGGGCCGCAATTTCAGAAACTAAAAAATTTGAAAATATGCATCCTCAATATAATATAGCTAGTACTTTTAATGTAAAAGCTACAATAAATGATGAAAGTGACGTAGCTATTTTGGCACAAAAATTAGCAGAACATCAACAAACATCATTAAGAAGACAGGGGTCATGGCAATGAGTGATATAAATTATTTAGGAACTACTCCACTTGGTAAAATAGCTAATTTTAAGTCAAGCAAAACATCTGGTATTACAGCTATATCTTTTCCTGCTGAAGATGGAGATAAAGCAGAAGGTATAGATACTTTAGGTATGGTTTCATATTTTACTATAGCTGGTTATTTCGTGGGACAATTTTCTGATATACAAACTTATATTGATAATATAAGAAATATAGCTGATGGTTATCAAACTGTAGTCTCTTATATTAAATCACCTTATGTAAATACTTATGTTGATGATGCACAAAGAAGAGGGAATATAAACGTAACTTCTGGTCTTACTACAAATTATCTTGTGGATGGCGATGCTAATTTTATAAGCTGGAATATTAAAGCCGGAGATATTGTAAAAAATCTGAATACTGGTACAACAGCCAATGTTGTAGCTCCTTATATAGAAACTAGTATACAATTAGATGCAGATATTTTTAGTGCAATAAATGAACCTTATGCTATTACAGCTACTATGGCTTGTAAAGTGCTTTCTTTTGATACAGAATGGCAATTACCAGGCTTAAATTATTGTAGATATACTTTAGCTATAATGCAAAATAGAGATACTTAAATGATCGATGAAGTTAAAATCAGTGACATTATTGTAAATTCTTACCGAAAGGAATGGTCATGGGATGGAGATTTCGATGAAATAATAGATGAAGCTAAAATAGATTTAATTAATACTGTCGAAAATGTTGTGCCTTTAACTGCTGGTTTAAGTGTTACTATTAAAAGAGGTTTTACAGGGACTGGTGAAGATTTTGTTTTCGAAGGCCAAATTACAAAAGTTACTAGAGATGCTGGAATAGGCATGATTTCTTTGATTTGTAAATCACAATTAATAGATGCAATAAAATCTAGAAAAACATATTCTTGGGATGAAGATATTGATACTGAAGCTGGTATAGGTAGTGAAATATTTAAATCTATATGTGATAATTCTAGCTTACTTTATGATTCTAGTTCTATAGTTTCTACAGGCTCTGGTTCTGGAGCTACTATTAAAAAATTCATTCAAAATGACGAAGATGATTTTTCTAAGATGAATGAACTTGCAGAATATTATGATTACACAGTTAGATATGTACCACAATTTACTGGCAGCGGCAATATGCATTTTAAACCATTAGGCAATACTGTTTATCCTTATACATTATTAGTAGGTAGCGGTATACAAAAGCAAATAAAATGGAAAGAAAATATGGAAGATCTCATTAACAAAGTAAAAATACAAGGAGCTACTGTATATGATAAAGTTGTTGAAACAGGCACAGGCCCTACTTTAACTTTAACAAAAATGCCAGAAGATACTGAAGTTAGACAAACAGATGCATCTGGTACTTTATTGACTAGAGGTCAAAAAGATTTAGGAACTTTAGGAACTGATTTTGATTACTATATTGATGCTGATGAAATGACTATAAATTTTCAAACTGGCTCTGGCGGTACATTTTGGGTAAGATACGGAGCTCAAGTTCCAATGCCTATTATTTTAAGCGAGCCGGCTTCTATAGCAAGTTATGGCGGACCGAATTTAATACCTCATTATAAGAAATTTTTTTATAGCGATATAAAAGATATAGCAGACGCTGAGAAAAGAGGTAGAGCAAAATTAGCAAAATATTCGACTCCATTTGTAGAAGCTACTAATATACAAGTTGATGATAGTATTATTAAAAAACAATTTATACAAGCAGGAGATTTAGTAACTATAGATGATCCATTTTCTAATAAAAATGTGAATGTAATAGTCAAAAATGTAAAAAAGAAATTTCCTCATATTGGAGATTTGCTTACTGTTGGAGATAAACTTTGGAAAGTATCAAATTGGGAAGCAAATGTAGAAAAGAAAATAGCAGCATTAAATGCAGAATTAAACAAAAATACTGATATTCTTACTACTGTTACTGATTTAACTAAAGACCTTTCTTTTAAAAATAGATATTGCAAATTCCAAAGTAGAGATTTAACAAATGCAGGTACAGGCATATTTATTGTTGGACATCCTACTTTTGGTAGACTTGGAATTCAAACAATAGGAGATAGTACAGGTATTTCTTATGTAGATAAAGATATAGTTCAAAATGAGAATATTTATAAAGAATATCTTTATGATGATGATTTTTTAGATACTGGCACAGGAACAGGTTACACATTAGATACAACTAATAAAAGAATCATTTTAAATCCTGCAGGTGAATTAGCTTCAGCTCATTTCCCATTTAATAGTGATGCAAATGGGATTGGTACTTATGGTATAAATTTTGACGCTACTGTAGGTATGTCTTATGTAGCAGGCAAAATTGGCAATGCTGCAAGTTTTGATGGCAGTACTTCTTTAATTCGGTATGCAGATGATTCTAGGTTTGATTTAACTGATAATAATTGGAGTGTTGCTTTTTGGGCTAAACCGGCTGATTATACTCAAGCAGATCTTTTAAATAAATGGAGTTTAAGTAGTGATGCTGGTTGGGATATTTATTATGAAAATTCCGGAGTTATTACTATGTTTATGGTATATGATCAAAATGATACAGTTGTAAGGTCAACTGGTACTGGAACTTTAAATACTTGGGAACATATAGCTTTTGTAAGAGACTATGGTACAATTCGTGTTTATAGAAATGGTGAATTAGATAGTACTCATGCAAGTGGCCCGGTCAAGGCTTGTACTGAAGATGTTTATTTTGGTAATTTGCCAATAGCTAATTATTTTTATGAAGGTCTTTTAGATGATGTTAGAATAATGAATACCTCACTTAGTTCAGATCAAATAGCTACTTTATATAATACCGGAAGTGGAACTGAAGCTTTTATACCGGACCCAGCTCAACCGACTTCAATTTCAATGGGCCCAATTGCTTTAGGAAAAATTTATAAATGGTTCACTTTTAATTATGGGACATTAACTGGTACTGGGACTGATGCTAATCTTAGTCATAATATAAGTTATAAAATGAGCGCAAATAATAAAACTTCTTATACGACTTTAACTAAAAATATAAGGACTTCAATTACTGGTACTGGTAGCACCGGTTCTGGAATTTATTTACATATATATAATCATGGAGCTGGAACCGGTTATATAGCAAATACTTATGATTCACAATTAGATTATACAGCGCCTGGTCTATATTTAAAAATGGAGGAAGCTTAAAATGACTAATTCTGTAATAAAAACAAACGATGGAAGAAAAAGTGCACTTTATAGAATTTTTACAACTAATGCTAATTTAAGCTCTACTCAATATCTTGCTCCAACTCAATTTGGTGTAGGAAGTGGACAAGCAGACTTAGATATCACGCAAACTGATTTAACTAAAAGATGTCCAATTACTGGTACTGCGACAGGTAAAGCTTTTAGCACAGGATATCCAACTTTCGATTATACAAATATGGAAGTCACTATAAGATGCTATGTAAACACTTTAGAATCGAATGGTAATTTACTAAACGGAGTTGGATTATTTAATGCAGATTCTGCCGTATTAATGACTGATGCTGCTAAATTTACAGGACAAAGTAAATCTAATACTGACGAATTTGTTTATGTTTTTAAAAATAGGATAATGTAAAAATGACATTAAGAAATACTACAGCAAGCGGAACAGAATTTAACATTGAAATTAATAGGTGATAATAAATGACTGAAATAAATAAAATTCAAAATGTATCTGATGGTGATCAATTAAATGAAGGCTATTTCAATGGACATATAAACATGCACAGTAGTAATATTATACTTCTTATCTTAAACCAAGATGAAATCGGGACTCCTGTGTATAGTTACAATTATGAATACCACACATTGTTCTCAGCTACAACTGATGTAGCTTCAAATACAATGATAAGGACTGCAGGAACTTTTTATGTACCTTCTCTTGGGATTGGAGATTCGTTTGATGATGCAGTTGTGGGAGATTATACAGATAGTGGAACAGTAACTACTACTGAAACTGGTGGAAGTATGTTTATAACTTCAGGAGCGGGTACAAATTCTAATGGATATACAATTATGGATAATGATATGTTTACTACTGTTAATTATATTGAAGCAAAAGTAAGATTAGCAGTAGATTATAATACTAGAACTGCATCATTATATATTTCAGATGGAACAAATGAAGTTCTTGTAAAAACTGTTAATACTGTTGTTGGTGCAGATACGACAGCTTACAGATTTCATAAAGTTGATAGTAATTCAATAGAATGGTGGGATGATGGTGCAGCACAATCAGATTTAGATACAAGTGGTCTTGTAGCTTCAACAGATAGATATCTTAAATTTTATGTTGCTACTTCATCGGGTGGTAGAGCAGATGAAAATGTATATTATATATTTGAATGTAATAGTAGTTGGAATTACCTTTATTATTCAAGTAATGTTATAACAAACTCTCTTGAAACAATAACTACAAGTGAAGATCATTCAATAATAGTTGTTGGTTATGATAATACTATACCAACTATTGAATGTTCGTTTAATGCAGGAAGTAATTATACAACACTTACAAATTCTGAATGGAAAATTATTGGGAACACAGGTACATCTGTTGTGCTTAGACTAAGTTATTCTAATGGGACATTCACTTATACAGATATAGATACAACAACATTACCAAAACTTAAAGCTGTAGGTGGCTTGTACAAATGATTATTATGATGTAAGACAATCAAAATAAGGTGATAAAATGTCAAAAACACAATTTGAATATAGTGAAGCTCTTATGAGAAAATTCGGCAAAACTGTTCATAGTTGTTTAGATAGTAATTGGGTTAATAGAATATATTATTGGATTGTAGACAGACTAACTGGCAATAATTTAATCAATTTAACTTATTGGCTAGCTCCACAAACTGGAAGTCCACTTGGTGCATTAGAAGAATATGTCATCTATAGAAAATGGAAAACTATGGATCAAGATAAAGCAGCTATAGAGATTCTTAAATATGTACATGCTAATTGCAAATATATAGGAGATATTGAAAAAGACAAAGTAGCAGACAGATGGCAAACAGCAGATGAAACATATGTAGAAAGAAGTGGAGACTGCGAAGATGGAGCTGTTTTGATATTAGTATTATGTAGACTTGCAGGTATACCTCATACTAGAATTAGATTAACTGCATCGCATGTTGCAAATCCTTATAATGGTATGATGGCAGGCCATGCTTATGTAAAATACAAACCAGAGTTTAAAGCTACTGGAGATGATGATACTTGGGTAGTACTTGATTGGTGTTGGTTCTATGATCACAGAGCTATAGGTTGGCGTCCTGCATTTAAAAATTTAAATACGTATAGAGAAGCATGGTTTGAAGTAAATGATTGGAGATATTACGGAAAGTATAATTTAGAGGCCGAATTTGGAACTAGAACCGTATGACAATTTGAAAAATATAGACGACATTGATTTAATGCTAGAAAATAAACATTGTCCTGTATGTTGTGAAGATAAAACTTTCATTTATCATACAACAATGTTATATAAAAATCATAAAGCATATGATTTATATACGTGTGAAACATGTCATGACTCTTTAGCTTTTAATTTAAGCGATGAATGGAGGGATTTTGCAAAAATGAAAACTCGAAAAACTCATCAGTTTTATTTAGATGAATTATGTAAAACTGACGCTCTTAAATCAATATCTGAAAAGCCAGAGGATATCTCTTTAATTCTAAGAGAGCCTATTTATTATAAAGACCATTGCACTACTTTAAATAAATGTCCAGATTTATTAATCAAATATGCAAATGGGTATTGGGAATCTTTAGAGCTTAAAGGCACTTATGCTAAAAAAGCAAATGCAATTAAACAAATAGAATCTGGTATAGAACTCATAACAAATGAACTTTTTGTGCCAAAGGAAATGGTAAATGGAAAACTTGTAGTGTATAGTACTTCAAATGGTTATTCTTATATAAATACACATATAAATGGTATGAGATTGAAAGGAGGTGAAAACACATGATGATAGATCCTACAGTTTATGTAACTGGAGCAGCCGCAGGGCTTTTGAGAAATGTTGCAGGTTGGCTAGAGAACGCAATGAAAGATGGTAAAATCACACCATACGAATGGGGAGAACTAGGCGCAACAATATTCAGAACTCTGATTTTAACTACAGGTTTGCATTTTGGACTTGGACTAGATCCATTAGCAGCAGGTGGTAGTGCAGTTATAGCAGATTTTATTATAAAAGCTATAAAGAAATAATTTCTTGATGGATATATTTATATATATCCATTATTTTATAATATATATACTTAATTAATAATTGGAGTCAAAGCAACAGAGGTGATTTAGTATTAATTCAGAAATCATAGAAGAAATTATTGGGCATTTTGGTAGGACAGGTTCCAATAAAAGGCCAAGAATAAGAAAATTTCATGCGGAAGTTTTATATACAAAATTTATAAGAAGAGATAAAATTATTAGAGCAAAAGAATTAGGTGATAGACCTAAAACTTATTATGATAGGATGATTAAGTATTCTAAAGGGTTTTTAGAATATATAAATGAAGAAGCTCTAGAAATTAAGATGACTGATATCTTCTTCGAGCAGATGTCAGTATGGTGTAAAACTTTTTCTGGTGTTGAAGAATTAGCAAAAGAAGATGAAGAATTATCTAAACAAGGTATAGTATTAGAAGAGGATCGTATTAAATTCGATGGTAATTTAAACTATTCTAAATTTTATAAAATGGTTTCAGATGAAGGAGAAGGCATGAATGATCCTAATTATTGGCAATTCTCAATAGATAATTTACCGATGTATACCCATATTGATTTCTCTGATAAAACAAACCCACTTTTTAATTCTAAACTTGTATTACTTAAATATTATGTTTTAAGAAAAGTAGATGAAGTAGCTTTTGTAACATCGAGATATGTTCACTGCCCTTCTTGTAATTCTTCTTATGCTGTACCTGCTTCTAAAATAGAATTTATGGCAACATTTAAATGTGATAAGATGTTGGAGTCTAATAAACCATGTAATACTACTTTAAAGAAATTTCCTGCAAGAAAAATGATACCGACTTATATTTATGAGATGGCAGTCGAAATTAAATCAAGTCAAGGTACAGAATATAAAGAGTTCTTTTTAGAAAGCTTTCAAGAATTACAACCTGGTTTTCATACAGGCTTAGTATTCGGCAGAACAGAGTCTAAATCAAATTCCTTTTATTTTACAGGCTTAAAAGCTAAAAGAGAGAAATCAAATCATATCTTCACATTAGTTAAAAAAGACGGCCATATAATACATTCAATAATAGATTCAGTTTTTGAATATATGAAAAAAGTCGGTTTTATTTTAGATAATCAAAAAGCAAGATCTATATTTTATATAGAAACTATGAAAAAAATAATGGTTAGTCTTAATAAAGAGATAAATCTAGATCATTCATTATACTTCGGAGCTCCCGGTATTGGAAAGAGTGTTGCTTTGACTCTGTTGCACTATATGTTCTATTCCAATGCCGGGCTTATCTCCGGCCCAAGATTTTCTTTGGCTGGACTTACTGGTGGACAAAAAGAGGTTTTTTACCAAGATGTATCTAAGAAAAAAAATGTGCCTGGGCTATTTTCAAATCAAGCATTTGTTTTTGATGAAATAAATAATGATCAATTTTTATCTGATGATAAATCTGTGAATTTATTAAAATCTGTTGCATTAGCACCTTCTGGTACAAGTTCAACTGTAGGAGGAAAAGAATTTATGAGAATCTCCTTAATTGCAGGAAGTGCTAATTATGATATGAATCATTTAAGACATTACGAAAATAGAATTAAGAAAGTATTTAACGAGCAAAAAAGTAAAGAAAAAGATTTTGAGATTCAAAGCTCTATATTAGCTCAAAGTAATTTAGAAATGATTCCAGATGATTTTGATTTTTATGCTCCATTAAGAAAATATAGATTGGATATTCCTAAAGCTCTTAAAACAGCAGTAATGAAAGTTAGAGATGATGGTAAAAATTATTTAACCGCATTCCCTAAAGCATTAATGGAAAGGTTTTATTGGACTGTTTTAGTACATCCTAAATACGACAGAAATTATTTAAAAGAAAAACGTATTAAAGTGCTTGAGCATCTAAAATCTAGAAAGTCAATATATACTCAACGAGAATTATTTGCTCAACTTTTTTCTTCTCATTTCGAAGAATGCATAAAAGATTTAACAGATGCAACGATTAAGAAATTTGATAATAAAGCTATTGAGAAGTCATGGAGTGATGATGCAGAGGAGTTTTTAACTAAGATGTCTACTAAGTATGCAAAATTCTTTTCTATGTTTCAAAGAGTTAATCAAGTCTCAGTATTTTGTTTATTTAGCTTATCTCTTATAAATAAGGAGACAATATTATCTGGTGAAACAAAAAGAGTATTTGAAAGACTGATTAGCTTATTACATACTCCTGTTGAGATAAAAGATTTTCATGATCCAGATTTTGATAATTATGAATATTTAGGAGAAAGTAAACCAGAGTTAGTGCAACTTATAAAAGATCATCCTGAAGAAGACCTTAAGTATTTAATTGATTATGATGATAGAAAGCTTATACGAGTTAATTTGGCTACTTTAGAAAATCAGAAGAAGATAATTAAAATAGCAGACTATACGTATAAAATAAATATAATACCTGAATTTGGTGATGAAAATGTGGAAGCTAATAAATAGAATTTTTGGAAGAGTAGATTGGGAAAGAGAATATAGTATATTATATAACGAACATGAAAAGCTATTAATTTTATCTAGTAAACTTTTGGAGCTAACAGATGGAAATAAAAAAGATAATGGATCGTTACAAGAAACACAGCCCTAAGGAATTCTTTGAATGGCTATCTAAAGGTAGAACTGTAGAAATCCGTTTTCTTAATGATTACCAAGGTAATAAGTTTAGTAAATGGGGTTTAATAGAAGAGCTTGCTGAAAAATTCAAATTGGAGTATAGGTATAATAGTTTATATTTACATACGTACGAAGAAATGAAAAACATCCTATTATATAAATACTGTGGTTATCCTCTTACTAGATTATTTAATATTTTTATCGGAGTAAACCCACGTAGGCAAATAATGCTAAAGAGCAAAAACGGGTTATTATATAAGTCATATCAAGGATCTATCGCTGGCACATCACACATTCAAAATATTCTATGCGATATAGAACATAAAGAAAGAAGCGGTAATGCTACAGAAGCTGAGCTAGAAGAATGTATACAAGCAGCTAAACATTTAGTTTCGGCATTAGAGCTAGAAGACTATTGGATTAACATCTCAGGCAATGGTGCACATTTATGGTTTGATTTAGATGAGCCGATTGAACTGCCTATGCCTAATTATAAAGAGTTCGAAGATAAAATGAAATATTTAATGAAAGAAGAACCCATAGTTATCTATATAAAAACATATAATAAGTTCATAGAGAAGCTAGATGGTATTCTGCAAAAATATAATCCTAAGTTAAAAGTAGATGATGGAGCTAAAGATATAGCAAGAATTGCAAGAGCTCCAGGATCATGGAATGTTAAGTTTGGAAAGACTCAAAGATGTGTAGGTACGGCTGTCAAAAATATAAGTAATATTAAATATAATTACAAACATTTTATGGCCGCAAAGCCAATCATTAATAAAAAGGTGTTAAAGCACTTAAAAATAAGTGAAATAAGTAAAAATCACCGGTATAATCACTTAAATATAAGTGATTCTCCGTTATACCAGTTATTAATATCTCAGCAATTACCAAGCACATTGTCTAGAAACCATTATTTAGAACAAAGCTTTGCTAGATTATTAAGAGATAACAATATCTCAATAGATCAAGTAGGTGATTTAATATCTAATATAGATTCAGTTCAAAATAAAACTGTACAAGTTGACCCAGATTATTTAGATGACGATAAACCCTTTAATCCGGAGATGGTTAATACATATTGCTTTGCTTGTAAAATACCTTTTATTTATCCTGTA
>Ga0207997_1000691_pt1 | contig 17217 bp, 23 predicted proteins | sample AntAceMetag02UKN_FD_184777 | JGI IMG/M metagenome (GOLD analysis project Ga0207997, IMG submission 184777) | Saline lake microbial communities from Ace Lake, Antarctica - Antarctic Ace Lake Metagenome 02UKN (SPAdes) (version 2) | ecosystem: Environmental > Aquatic > Non-marine Saline and...
GGTAAAACGTAACGCGTCAGCAAAAGACGAAGAACCGGAACAGATGTCGTTTGATAAGCCGTCAGAGAAGGAACATCTGTTTCAAGTGGTCGATATATTCGATCAGGCATATGACGGAAATAAGTTCAACCTTGACGCCGATACGGTTATTGCAAAATGCGAGGTCGTAGGTGGCGAGGAAGAAGGACGTTCTTTGCTCAACCGTTGCTCGCTTGACGATACTTGGAAAGGGTTTTTTGTAACTCGCCTTTTCCTTAAAGCGATCGGGCAGCCGTATAAGGGAATCCCTTTTCCTATTGACTCTGATCTATGGACAGGCCGTCAGTTTTATGCGACGGTTGTGCATAACGAGGCGAAGGGCAAGACGTACGCCAATATTAAAGAATACAACTTTGAGAAATTGGTTGATAACGCTAATGCGCCGGTAGCGGCAGAAAGCGTCCCGGAGGAAGGTATTGCCTGGGATTCTGAGTAACGCCACGGAAACGCCCCCTGCCTGTTGTGGGTAGGGGGTTTTTTATGTTGACATATGAATTGTTTTTGGTATAATATAATAATCATGCAAAGAGCAAGGGAAAATAATTTAGAATAATTTTAATTAGGCACTCAAAGGGAGTGTCTTTTTTCATGCCCTCGTTCGCGTCAAAAGTCCTTGTTCTTTGCAGAAATAGGATTGCGTTCGAGGGCTTTTTATATAGGAGGAAGTTATGGACTTTAAAAAATGTAACTGTGTAAGGCTGATTGATGATGGGGTATCAATTCATGGGAAGGATTGGTCAGATGGTTATGAGTTGCTTGAATGTGGAGTTGTTGAGAATATCGGATTGTTTTATAACGATAAGCATAAGTCAAATAATACTCTTCATGAAATCTTTCACAGGATTGAAGAAATTGAAATATTCAAAGAATTAAAAAATGTTGAATGTAGTGAATCTTTAAAAGAAGTTCTTGTTTGTATCGAAAACGATTTGTTACATATTAAACTTATATGGGAAGATTTGAACTCCTTCTATACATATAAAGGTAAATATCAAATATCTTGGGGAGAGAGTAATCCTTTTGAAAGACAAGCCGTTTAAGGAGATTAAAAAATGATTCCAATACAACTAAAAGACGCTAAATTTGTAAAACTTATTGGAAAGGAGGCGTTTGAATACGGTTGGCCACAAAATCAAAAGAGTCAATATGATTATGAAACGGCCTGTAGATTTTTAGAACAAAAGTTTAATTATGGTGTTATAACGGGACCTCAATCTGGATTTGGTGCAATAGACGCGGATCATCCTGACTATATCCAAACGATACAAGATTATCTCCCGCCGACATTTTCCGTTGAGTCTACGGTTGACCTTAAAAGACATTTTTATTATAAGATAAATAACTATCCTGAAGGTAAGCAAAAAATATGTTTAAAAGATCCTGATGGAAAAAGACCTGAGGCTGGAGATATACGGTTCGGTAATTTTTACCTTGTCGGACCCGGGTCAATACACCCAGACACTAAACAAACGTACAGAGTAAAAACCGATCTTCCAATAGCAGAGATAGAGTTTTCTTTAATTAAAGAAGTTTTGTCCGAATTCTTCCAAAAACCTACGCATACCGAAAATGGAAAATTCCATTTAGCTGAAAAAACAAAACAAGGAGATCGCGACAAAACCCTGTTTAGATTTGCATGTTCTCTTAGGTCAAGAAACGATATGTCTTTCGATCAGGTTTTGGCTGCTATTAAATCATATAATAAAGATTCTTGCGAGCCGCCGCTAGATGATGTTGTTGTTGTCCAAAAGGTAAATCAGGCTTTTTCGTATGCAGAAGAACCTAAAATAGCACCTGCAGGATTAGGATTTATTCATGTAAGCGAACTTGAACTTAAAATTCCTAAATGGCTTATAAAAAACCATATTGAAGAAGATACGCTTACAATGATGTTCGGACAACCCGGGGCTGGAAAGTCCTTTTTGGGAATAGGAATTGCCTGTAATGTTGCAACTGGTACGCCGTTTTTTGGTTGGCACGTTAATCAGGGGGGGGCTTTTTATATAGGGAGTGAAGGAAAGAACAGTATTAAAAGACGAATTACAGCTTGGGAAATTGCTAATAATCTAAAAATCACGCCAGAATATCCGTTTTTTGCATCTTCTCGATCTGCTCAGCTAACAAATGCGACTAATGCAACTGAGGTCGCGGATGAAATAGAAAGTATAATTCAAAGCACCGGCGTAAGCCCAAAGATAGTTATTATTGATACGCTTGCTAGAAATTTTGGGAATGGGAACGAAAATGATACATCAGACATGAATGCGTTTATAAGAGGTCTTGATATTATACGGGAAAGGTTTGATTGTGCTGTTTTAACCATCCATCATACAGGACACGCAGATAAAAGCCGTGGAAGGGGAGGTTCTTCTTTAAGGGCGGCACTTGATTTTGAATATATGATCAGTAAAAATGTAGACACAGGTGTAGTGCTAATGCAATCTACAAAGATAAAGGATTTTGAGGTCCCAAATCCAATGTCTTTTTTAATTAAACAAATTGATCTTGATATGGCAGACGAAAATGGTGATCCTATAACTTCCGCTGTTTTAGATCAAATAGATTACAATTCTTCGGCGGGTTTAATACCAAAAGGAGCAAAGCAACAGGAGATCCTTTCTGTTTTGCGTTTAGAATATGCCAGACGTAAGTCAAATTTAGGAAATATGGATTACGAAACAGACACTATTTTTGTTACTGAGTATGAATGGAGAGCAGCATATTTGAAAATAAGCACTGGAAAAAATGAAACAGAAGGTAAGAACTTTAATCGTGCAGTTGCTTCTTTTTTAAAAAGTGGTGTTATTCGTTTTGATGGTGAAGGAATAAACAAGAGAGTTTTATTGTGCGAATAGACATATGGACAACTGCACCCGGACGGACACTGTATACTACGTATACAGTTGTCCTGTCCTGTCCGGCACTTTGTCCAAGTGTCATACTTGGGTGTCCGTATTTGTCCGATGTGTCCGGTTGTGTTTGTCCGGTTGAAAAAAAGGCGTTTGTCCGGTAGTTAACATAATTATGGCACCACCCTAATATATCTATATATTCTTATATATTATTATATAGAAAGAAGAATATGAAAAATTGGATAGGATTCACCAACCCAAAAGACGTATTTGAAGACAAAGAAGAGTTTCAACAATTCCAATGGCTTTGCCGGGAATTTAATGTGCAGTGGATAAAACTGGAGGAATAACCATGCCAGCACTGGAAAAAGGAAGAACGACTTATATGCCAGAAGAATGGAAAACCTTGCTGGTGTGATTGGGGTTTGGGCAGGAGAGATACAAAAAGGGGAGGTAAAGAATGGAGATTGAAAAACAGGTGGTGAGCCTTGAGCTTGCTCGTAAAATGAAGGATTTGGGATTTGAGCAAGAGAGTTTGTTTTATTGGTTTCCTTTTGGTGGAGGTGTACATGAGTGGCAACTTACAGAAAGATTGTTCTCAAAAGAAGATTTAAAAGGGTGGAAATTTTATGAGAAGAACGATAAAGACTTCGTATTCTACTCAGCCTACACAGTAGCCGAGCTTTTAAAGATAATTTATGATATGACGGGGATGTTGCCCTGCATACATGATAGAGATTTAAAGCCAGAAAAAATTGCTGATTATTTAGCAGAAGTTGCTTGTAATATAAAAGAAGAGTAAGGGAGAAACCATGCCAAACAAAGACTACAAATACGCAGCACCAATCGTGACAACGATCCTCAACCGATACCCGGCTAGTAGGGAGATGAAGGCTCTTGTGGTTAAAAGGGACGCAGCGCGGTTTAGGGAGATAACGGGAGGTATTTGCAAAGAGGGGGTCAAAAATGAAGTTTAAAAGAAATCAATGTCAAGAGTGCGGGAAGAAGAAAGCAACGATGAACACAGGAAGGTACTGTTACGCTTGCAACAGAAAATGTGTTGTAAGGGATGAAATTCTGGTCAAAAATGCTGAGCAACGGATTGAATCGGCAAGGAAGGAATTGAAGGTTCTCAGAGATCCCGATAAAATATTAAGGGCGATTAAGAAGAATGAACGGCTTATTGAGCTTCAACGTAAAATTATTAGTGAGATTAGAAATTATGTAACGAACCCTGTTGGGGAAGAGGAGGAGGATGGGTATGAGTAAAGAGACAGTATGGCAGTCGCCAAATGTCTAAAAAAATAAACAACTATTGACTAAATGTAGATAATATGTTACATATAGTATATGCGCATCTCTACCGGATAAAATTATAAACATAAAATGTACTTACAATTTCGGGTTTAGTGGATGCGCAGTTTTTATATAGTTTCTAATTATTGTAACAATTTGACACATAAAGTTTTAAAAGGACTTATCTATGGTTAAGATGGGAAGGAAATCACTTAGAGAAGAATCGTTAATGGCTGATGTTATTAATCTCTCTTGGAGAACAATTTACAATGTTCTTAGAAGTGATACAGTCGAGGAGAAACGTAAAGAAGAAATATCTTTAGAGATTGTCAAGAAATCTTGCCCCAAAGAAGTCAATCTCGGTGCCACCAATGGCAGACACATCAAACTCGTATGGGAGATAGATGGAATTAAAACTGAAATTACACCTCAACCAAGGAAAAGTTTGGCAGGACGAAAGCAGGTTTAGGGTATTGGTTGCCGGTCGAAGATTCGGTAAGACGACATTAGCGGTTAATGAATTGTTAATGAGTTCTTTGAAAAATGAAGGATCTTTGAACTGGTACGTTGCCCCGACGTATAAACAAGCCAAACAGATCGCATGGCGTATGTTGAAAGACATCGTTCCTTCCGAAGTAATAGAAAAAGTTAACGAATCAGAATTAGCAATGAAATTAATCAACGGCTCAACGATTGAGCTTAAAGGTTGCGATACTCCCGATAGTTTGCGTGGTGTTGGTGTTAATTTTATTGTGGTCGACGAGTTCGCTAGTATTCCTGACGGTGAGTCGTTATGGGCTGAGGTATTGCGGCCTATGTTAATTGATACTGGTGGTAGAGGATTGTTTATTGGTACGCCAAAGGGCTTGAACGCATTTTATACAATGTTTGAAAAGGGTGAGAAAGAGATAGATGGGTTCAAAAGTTTCCGGTTCACATCATACGATAATCCTTATTTGAAGAAAGAAGAGATTGACGCGCTTAAAGGAGAGCTTCACCCAACAGCATTTGAACAGGAAGTAATGACCTCGTTCCTCGTATCCGGTGATAACACACTAATCAAACTTGAGGATATTGAGGCACTTAAAGGAGTTCAGCTATATGAAGACAGCACTATCCGACATATTAGTTGCGATCCAGCGTTGGTAGGTGGAGACAAATGTGTTGTTTTAGTGTTTGAGAATACCGAGGTTATTGATCGTAAAGAGCTGTATCATGGCGACACGCAGAAGATAGGTGCTGAGATAGTTGTGTTAGCCAATAAGTATCAAGTTCAAGGCATTTCAATTGACAGTGTTGGTATTGGAAAAGGCGTATCGGATCATGTCGCGGCGTTGTTACGAAACACAGAAATCAAAGTATTGCCAATTAGTTCAGGTAGCAGTTCATCGAACACAGAGAGGTATAACAATTTAAAGACCGAGATGTGGTGGTATGTTTGGGAAGAGATTAAAAACAAGCGCGTTGTTTACCCGGAAGATATTGAAATACGAAGGCAGATGTCAAGTGTTGAGTATACGTTGGTCAACTCAACAGGTAAGATAGGATTGGTAGCAAAGAAGCAAACAAAAGCCTTATTAGGTAGATCACCAGATGACGCCGACGCTTATATATATGGAATCTGGGGACTAAAACATTTCAGTCCAAGAAAGCAAGTAGCATATCAAGCAAGAGTAAACAAGTGGCACAGGCACAAAAAAACTAGTGGATATGGATGGAAAACTGGAGCAATAAATGTCTAATAAAACACCCAACAGTAAAGATATAGCAGAAGACAAGAAACTATCGTTAAAGGAAGTTGAGTTCATCAACGACCTTAGAATGAAAGTAACGAAGGACGATGATGATACTGCTGTATGGAGGCACAAGTTAATATCAGCCGCCAACCAAAGATTAGGTATTAAGCGTGTGTCTAACTATCCGTATGAGAACGCTCCCGATATACCATTACCAGAGACAGATAAGTTAATTAAGAAACAGACACCAAACCTTGTATTGAGTTCTTGGTCTGCTAAGACGTTGTGTTCTGTTAAGGTTGAGAGCGGGGCTAAAGAAGATCCCCAGACGAAGGCAAAAGCAAAAAACGCTGAAGAGGCGATGAATCTTGTATTGCGTAATAAGATGGATCTGTTCAGCAAGCTAGAGTTATCAGCTGACTTCGCAAAAGAGAAAGGTCATTGTATCTTCAAGATAGTTGAGGAGTTTAGGTCACGCAAGATACACAAGGTGCTGGATTTAGACGATTATGGCGAGGATGTGATCAAGCAATTAAAGCAGTCGAAGAACAAAGAGCTTGAACAGTTCATAGCACAGCGATATGAGTTAGACCTAGAAGACGACGAGGATAAGAAGACTATTAAAGATGTGGTTGACCAGTTCCGTAGCGGTAAAGATATTATCGAGTTTGATATTTACGAATATTCATCCCTACCAAACATTGAAGTCCCCCTACCAAACAAAGTTATCGTTCCATCATACACAACTGACATCGAGGACGCGGAGAGGATCACGCACGAGTTTTTCTTAACAAAGCATGAGTTAGAAGAGAGGTTCGATAATGAGATATATATAAAGAAAGACTTTGAAGAGATAGGTGCAAATAAGGGAGACGATGATGATATTATCACTCAACAAAAAAATACTATTGAAGGGGTAAATTCTTCTAATTCAAGTGACGACCTATTTCGTATTCACGAGGTCTATTGCTGGTATAAGCCAGAAGGGTCCGACTGCTATGAGCGTTGGGTGTTTACTTTTCTTGCTGATATTGTTGCTGATGATGACGCGCTCTTAAGAAAGATACCATTCCCATTTGAGTTTAGTGGCTGGAACTTTGAACGGTTCGATAATGAACGTAAAGATCCGCGTCATTACAACTCAAGAGGTGTACCGGAACAGGTAAGAGCGTTACAAGAAGTGATGGAGAGATCCATCAATAATATGCTGATTAGGGACGAATATAACAATAATCCGGTATATGGTGCGTTAGACACGTCCGAAATACTACAAAGAAACACCGCTTTCATGCCGGGTGAGTTTGTGCCGATGTCATCTCCTGGCGAAGCGTGGAGATTAGACGAGAGACAAATACCTGATGTGAGTTCAAACAACATCATTCAGTTGGCAAAAGCCTTTGTAGAAGAGTATCAAGCATCAAGCGACCAGTTGTTTAGGAATGCAACGAACGCCGGTGGTGGTAAAACGCTTGGAGAGGTAAATGCCGGGATTCAATCTAATTCAGGATCATTGACGATTGAGGTTGTTAGGTGGAATGAAGTCCTGTCTAAGGTATATAAGAAAGTATTTTATATAATGAAAGAGCGTCTTGGTGATTCAATATGGGTTGACGGTAATGAAATCACTAAGGAAGACTTTAACTTTCCAGCTATGGTCAAGTCAAACGGCACGTTAGAAGTGTCCGATATGAATATAGCGACACAAAAAGCATGGATGAGGTTACAGGCCGCAATTCAAATGCAGCAATTCAATATATCAGACCTTGAGGATCTCTACAATTCATATAGAGATTGGCTAGAAAAGGACGGAGTTAAAGATCCGGAGCTATACTCAACGTCACCTGATAAGGTCATGCAAGGCAAACTGGCTCAGATGCAACAACAGCTACAGCAAGGTATGCAACAGCTACAGGCAATGGGCAAAGAGATAGATTCCGGACAGAAAGAATTAGCTAAGACAAAGAAGACGTTTAAATCAGAGAAGAACAACTTTGAAGGCGAGATGGAGGCGATCGGCGATGGAGCAACTAAATAATAGATTGCAAGAACAAGCCAAGATATACAATAAGAAGATTACTGTTTGTCGCAGAGTAAAGAAGCTTACTAGCGATAAGACATGGAAAGATATTATCCAACCATTGCTAGATGCTATGATCGAGGATGTTGTAGGCGGTAAAAGTAATAATATCTATAAGAACGGTCATTTGTGTGCGCCAGGAAAAGATTATGAATATTTCACTGGGTACAAACAAGCCTTGATGGATTTTAACAATAGGGTATGGGGGTATACTAATTCTATCGAACCCTTAAAGAAACAAGTAAAGAGTATTGAAGAGAAGGTTTTAGGGAAAGAGAAATATACGAACCCTATGTTAGATGGTAAATATGCAGAACAAGGAGAGTAATATGTTTGAACACGGAATGGCACATGAAGATGTAAGGCGTAGAGTAAAGAGAATAGCCTCAATGGGCAATCACGGTATGATTAAGAACCATACTCAAGCAAAGACTCTAGTAAACAGCTTGGTTAATCAAGCAGAGCGCAGAGAGCGCGGATCTGGAGCTGAAATTCTAAAGGAAATTCAAAGAGGATAATATTATGCCAAGACCTAAAGGAAGTAGGAATAAAGGTAAGCCAATGATTATTGTTGGTGATCCACAATCAGAAACGATTGCTGAAGATGAAGTAAAAGTTATTAAAAAGAAAGTGTTAGTTATCCATAATACATCTGGCGTTAAATCGCCTGACATTAAATCCGTGCCTGTAATAACGCGCGAGTGGTGTAAGAAGTGCCAATGCGGGCACGACCTTGTAGATGGTAAATGTACGAGGTAACAATGACGTTTCTGTGTATCGAACAAACACTGGAGAGCGCAGGCTCTTAAATAACTGGAGGATAAAATGATCAAGAAAAACAGTGAAGTAGCGGATGAAATAGCCGACGAGTTAGACGGTATCGTTAGTGCCGAGGAAGAAGAAGGCAAAGAAGAAGGCAAAGAGAATGCTGTCTCCGATGACGACTTTCTTCCTAAAACTGATGATGATGACGGTGAAGACGGGGAAAAGACTTCGGAAACCCCTGAGGAAGACGTCCCCTCAGAAAAAGACGATGGCGAAGAAGAAACAGAGGGACTAGATGACGAATTATCTTTAGACGACTTTGACGAAGAAGAGTCTACCGAAAAGAAGAGCGGAGTCCAGAAACGCATTGACCAGTTAACGTCGAGGTTAAAAACTCTTGAAGAAGAGAATACCTCGTTAAAGAACAGTACACCGAAAGAGAAAACTACTGAGTATTCAGAGTCTCAACTTAAAACAGCTTTAGGCAAGGCGATGGAAGAAGGCGATTCTAATCTAATGTGGGAAATCATGGATTATCGAATCAACAAAGCCGAGAAACAAGCTGTGACTAAGTATCAGAAACAAGATAGTGATGTTGTCGACAAGCAGAAAAGACATCAGCAGGAATGGATTTCTATTGTAGAAGAGTACGACTATCTTTCTGATAAAAAAGAGCCTGAGATGTATAGAGGCTCTCATAAGGAGCTTAATCTCAGTGACACAACTTCGACGGCATTCAAGCTAGCCACCAAATTATATACTGATCCAGACAGAGCGGAGAGGTATTTAAAAGATGGTGGACAGCGGTTAGCTGTATCAGACGCGGTAAGGATGATACTCCGAAAGAGGAAGACTAAAGTTGAATCAACGGAGACTAAAAAGTTAAAGCGTCAGCTAGTCAAAGAGAAAAAGAAGTCAACTGTATCGTCTGGCAAGGCTGTAAAGTCTGAAACCACCACTCCGATAACCCGAAAGAGTTCTTTAGAGGATTATCTGAATGAGAGGAAAGAAGACAAAACTAAGATTGCTGGCGGTATTTGATTAGGAGTTATAAATGAGTCAACAATTATGGGCAACAGACAGTTTAGGCGGATATTTAGGTAACCCTAAGTTATCCAAAAAGATTCGTCATTTAGCTCAACCGTTGATGAAGTTCAGACAGTTCTGTGATGCAGAAGGTGCTGTAGGACGCAATAGGAACGATACTTTTCTGTTCGATAAGATCAGTAACATTTCTACTGCAGGTGGAACCTTATCAGAAACTTCAACTATTCCAAAACGTAATTACACTATTACGCAAGGAACGTTGACGGTGACTGAATATGGTAAGTTACATTGCCACTTGATAGTTAACTTTATAAAAGGATTAGTAAATGAATTGTCGTTTGTGTAATACTGAAATTTCTAAAAGAACAAAATCCCAACTTTGCAGGTCATGTTCAAAGAAAGGCATGATTGCGTGGAATAAAGGGTTAGTTGGTTTTATGAAAGGCAGAAAAGTTTCTTTAGAAACTAGACACAGACAAAGTATTTCACAGATTGGTGAAAAAAACCATAATTGGAGAGGTGGAAAAACATCGCCTTCTCAGATAAGAGGTTATAAATACCAAATATGGAGAGATGCTGTAATAAGTAGAGACAATTCTACTTGCACAATCTGTAACAAATTTTCTGTTTACCCAATATCACATCATGTTAAACATGCGCATGAATATCCTGAGCTTGTTAATGATGTTAATAATGGAAGAACAGTTTGTTACGATTGTCATATGATAATTCATAATGAAGTTAGTTATTATAGAAAAAGGGGTGAATTCAGGGGAAATCTTACAGAGACAACCTTGAGCCAAGCCTGGAAGGAAACTTCCTTGAAGGTGCAACGCATACTTGACGAGTCTAAAGAGTATTACTCTATGACAGTAACTCAAGCAAGAGCGCCCCTCTCGAAAGAGAACATATATGCTGAACTTGCAGGCGACTGTAAGAAGTTGAGATAAAAAACTCAGCGATAACACATTGAATGCTATACCTTTCACCTTGAAAGCGCAAACATTAGCTGAAGTACAGGTTCCTGATATTGTTAAGACAGTATTAAGGAATGATATGGCTAAGGTGCTTGATAGTGCGGCCGCAACTCAGTTCAAAACGTCTGATTACAAGGCAACGATTACAAACACAGCGACGACCACTTTTGGTTCTGCTGCTGCAGCTGTTGCCACATCAAACGGAAGTATGAGTGACAAGAATGTTCGAGACGTTGTAGACAAAATGAAGACGTTGAACATTCCTAGGTATGACGGAAGCAATTATATTTGTATTGCTTCAACCAATTCTATTCGCGGTTTATATGATTACTTTGAGGCGAAGATTATGCAGACCTCAAGTGAGCCTATGGCTGTTGGTGAAATTGGAAAGTATTATGGTACAAGATTCATCGAAGAGACTAACGTTCTTTCCAATGTATTGGGTTCAAGCTCAGTAGATGGTGAGGCTGTCTTCTTCGGTGCGGATGCTGTTCGTGAAGGGATCGCAATCCCTGAAGAAATCAGAATTGACTTACCGAAAGACTTCGGTCGTGACCAAGGAATTGCTTGGTACTACTTAGGTGGATTCGTTAAGACATGGGATTTCACAACGGACGCTGAAACTAGAATAATTCACGTTACTTCACTATAAGGAGGAAGTTATGAGTAGAACTTATTCTGATCCTTCTTATGGATCAAGGAAAACGTTAGAAATGCCAGTATCAGAAGTCCTTGATGGCACAGGTACTGCACTTGACATAGGTGCAGAAATTAAAGTTATGTACCCGATGACGGTGCAGGATTTTAATATGACATCAATAACAGCTGGTACAGCTGTTAATGTTGGTAATGTTGTTTTAGGCAGTAAGTTAGCTGGAACTGGTGCTTTTTCTATTATAGGAACTGCTACTTGTACTAGTACACAAGCTGTAGACACTATAACTAGTGGTGCTTGTACTGCTACTAATGTAGCTGCTGGAGATACACTTTCGTTGATATATGATGGTACGTCAACGGATGTTATTACAGTTGCTGCGAGAGTAGAGGTAATTGAGCGTTTTGTAAATAGCGATACCTAAACGGCATAAGGTTTTGGGGTGTACCTTAAACACCCCCTAATTTTAAGGAATATATGAAAACTATATTATTATTTAGGTTGGGTGCATACGGTGATATGATACATATGTCGTTTCTCCCAAGAATGCTTAAACAGAAAGGGTATAGTAAAGTAGATGTTGAAACTGGGATAAAAGGGTATAGGGTATTACATGGTAATCCATATATTGATAACCTAGGTATATACTGTTCAGAGATGGCTAAAACCCCAGCCGATAAAATTAACGCTAGTAAATCATTTAATCTTAATCAACATCTTGAAGCTATGGGTCAGCAATATAATGATGTTATGTTTCTTGGCGGCACTATTGAACAGTCAATACTTATAATGGAACAGCAACACAGGTATTATGAAAACGATAACTTTAGAGACCAATATAGACATATAAATTATTATGATCAGATGGCTATATCAGCAGGATTCCCTGAAGAAGTAGGAAAATGGCAAGGTGAAGTATACTTTTCAGATAAAGAACATGATATAGTAGAAGATTATATAGAACAATATAAAGATAAGTTTACTGTGTTAATTAATGTTGCTGGTACATCCGCGCATAAACAGTTCCAACAATCTGAAGAATTAGCTAAGAAAATACTCGATAAATACGATGACGCACTTATAATAACTACTGGTGGACCAGAATATGCTGATAGAAACCTTAAGCACCTAGGTGACAGAGTAAAAACTATTATAGGTCATCAGCCATTTAAACAAGCTATGCTCCTTGCTAAACACGTTAATTGTACTATAGGGTGTGAGTCTGGATTAATGGTAGCCTCAAATATGTGGGGTACACCTACTATACAGTTAATGACAGCAGCTAGTTTAGAGAATCATACTAAGTATGCTAAGAATGATTATAGTCTTCAATCACCAGCGTATTGTTCACCTTGTTGTAAGGGCCCGTATCAGTATATCGGTTGCCCATCTAAGGATGGTTATCCTTTGTGTGTATATTTTGATACTGACTTGATAATGGAAAAGGTTGGTGATATACATGATTGACTTCACTAGCACTAATATGAGACTTGACCTTAAGTTCCCTGAAAATAAACTAATGAAATGTCCGTTTTGTGGTATGGGACATCCAATGTATGTTAATGGTACTGTTAGAGATTACCATACAGACAATCAGGTGTTACATCCACTTGAAGGATATTCATTTTGTAATTGCAAGAACGTATGGTATGGGGACTGGAAAAATATAGACCAAAATAAATATCATTATAATGAAAAAATGCAAAGTTCAGGTATAACAGAAAGTAACGCACCTATTCGTGTACATGAAACTATTGTTAATTTATCTTCACATAACAAAGAAATTAATACATTCCTTGATGTTGGATGCGGATTACATTATATGGATTCTATTATACATAAAGAATTAGGTTGGGATGTAACTGGTGTCGATATGCAAGAGGACTTATTGCCAACTAATCGCAAGATGATTATTGGAAATATAGGAGATAAGAAGACATTTGAAGGGATAGGTAAGTTTGATGTTGTATGGGCTTCTCATGTTATAGAGCATCTAAAAGACCCCATAAGATTTTTAACTGATATAAAAGATAACCTTGAAGATGGTGGAATATTATTTATTATATCACCAGACCCAGCATATTTTGATTTACTTAATCCTACAACGTATCCTAATTTTGGTATACACCAACACTATACCATATGGAATCTATATGATTATGCTGAAGAAGTCAAGGCAGCCGGATATATAGTAGAAAAGGGTATGCACCATCCTAACCCATTAACAATGGAATGGCATATACTAGCAATAAAACCATCTAAACGTAATAAACAGTTTATGGAGATTATGGATGGTAAAACTACTGGTATGGTTCCATTAGAATGTATTTCACCAGAAGATGTTGGGCATAGATTAAATAATATTGATAAAGAACATTTAGCTGGTGCAGAAGTTGTCAAAAAACTCATACAAGAAGGTAAGAAAATATTACCTATAGCTTGCACTTATTACGGTAAAAGACTTGATGGATTTAAAAGGTATCTAGCTTATAGAGACCTTGGCATTAAAGAAATAGAAGTTATTATTGAAACTAAAGGTGGTTGTCAGGATGGTGAGTCATGGGAAATATATTTAAAATCTTAACATATAAAGAAGTAGACGCAAAGTGTTCGCAACTTCCTCGTCGGTATACTATAGAAATAAATAATAACAAGGAAGAAGACTGGGATGTTCATCTTCACTATAGAAATTTAAGACTTGAATTTTCAGTAGATGAATTTAACGAGTTTGCCGATGGCATTATAGAGTCTAAAGAAAATCTTGAAAGAATTAAACATGAACACTAAAAACTTAGCATATGGAACAGATTCAGCACAAAAAGAATCTGATATAAGGATGTTTTCTAATGATTGTTTAGGACATTTTGGAATAGGCAGTGTATCTGTATTTTGTGAAAGAAAAAAAGGGCATAAAGGGAAGTGTTCCTTTAAGACTGATAATTTAGAAATGAAATGGACGTACAATGAATCGTGACGAAATACTAGAGTTGGGAAGAAATAGTATTGATAAATACGATTATAGGATTCTTGAGAGAACGTCAAGACAAGTTGTAGAAACTTGTATTGTGGAAATAGGTGTCCGGTATGGTTGTTCTTCAATGCTCTTTGGAAAAATAGCAAAGGAAAGAAATGCCAGGGTTTATTCTGTTGAGTGCGATCCGTTGCCTGAGTGGGAAGAGAATTTAAAAAAAGCCGGTGTTTGGGACTATGTCAACCTGATAAATACATATTCTCCCTGGTTAGACATTAATTCATTCCCCTCTATAATCGACTACTTGTTTATAGACGGTGATCACAGGACGATGTTGTGTATAGCAGACTATGTTTGTTTCATGCCTTTTGTGCGCGTTGGTGGAATGATTGCGATACACGATATATGTAACGAACACTGCGGTGGAGACGTAAGAAGAGCAGTTGATATTATTGTTGAAGAAAGTGATAATCTTGAAGAAGTGGCAAGAACAGAAAAAGGGTTAGGGACAGTTGTTTTTAGAAAAACTAAACCATTCGGAGAAAAGCATGAGTAAAAAGGCTTTAGTCGTACGGTACGGAGCTTATGGTGATTGCATTATGATCACTCCTGCACTAACAAGATTAAAGGAGCTAGGTTATTATGTAATTTTAGATACTACAAAAAGAGGAATGGAGGTATTCAAAAGTGATAATAGAGTTGACGAAATTATCGAACACGATGATAGCATATCACTTGACGAGGTTAAGGATTTTTGGGTCAAACAGAAGAAAGAAATTAACCCCGATCTCTACATCAATTTTTCTGAGTCTCTGGAATGTAATGTCGTTATGCACCCAATACAACCTGCGTACAATTATACTAAATCCGAAAGAAGAGAGCGGTGCAATAAAAATTATTACGATGTTACGAGCGAATGGTCAAAGCTGGATAACTGTGGAAAAAAACCATCTCTCCAGTTTACAGATGAAGAAGAAAAAGAGGTTCGGAAGTATATCAAGCCCGGAAAGTTCAACATTCTATGGGGACTATCAGGGTCCGGAAGGAACAAAGTTTACCCGTGGACGGATTTCGTAATAGGCGAAGTGTTAAAGAAGCACAAAGATGTTCATTTTATTACAGTAGGCGATGAAAGATGCAAACTTCTTGAGACGCAAAATCAAGAAGATATTATCACGCATTTATCTGGTGATGTTTCAATAAGGACTTCATTTCTTTTAACGAAGTTTGTTGATCTAGTTGTTGCACCGGATACTGGTCTTTTACATGCTAGTGGTTGTTACGATACACCAAAGATAGGATTGCTTGGTCATACAACAAGGGAGAACATCTCTAAACATTTTATTAATGATTATTCATTAGAGGCAGAGTGTGCATGCGCGCCTTGTTTTAGATTAATTTATGATTATACAATACAATGTCCTATTGATATTATGACTAAGGCTGCTTGGTGTATGGCAGTTGGGCTTGACCCAAATAGAGTATATAAACAAATTAGAAAAGTACATCATGAACATTGCAAAAACTAAAACTAAATGTAATTGGTGTGGAAAAGAAATGATTGTTTATAAAAGCCAAATAAAAATAGGAGAAGGAAAGTTTTGTTCTAAGAAGTGTTATGGATTAAGCCAAAGAATAGTAGATAGAAATAAAAAATGTCTTGTTTGTGGTGTAAAGATTAAATATTCTTCTACTTATTGTGTTAAACATTCGCAACTTGGAAAAAGAGGTCCTAATTGGCAAGGAGGAAAAACAAAACAAAGTAAGCTTGAAAGAAACAGACTTTGGGCTTCGAGATGGGCAAAAACTATTTATGAGAGAGATAATTGGAATTGCCAATCGTGTGGGAAACATGGTGGCAAATTACATGCGCACCATATTCTTTCATTTGCAAAGTTTCCCAATAAAAGATTTGATATAAGCAACGGAATAACTTTATGTGAAACTTGTCATCGAAAGGTTCATAAATGAGCAAATCAAAAAAGTTATTGAAAAAAAGTGAAGAGCAAATATTTCCTAGGCACTGTCCTATATGCGGAGTCGAAACAAACTTCATTAATAGGATTGTAGATAACAAGAATGATGCTAAGAATGAAGCTGACTGGTACAGCTGCCAGTGTGGAGTTATATTTCAGAAAGAACTTCCGTCGCATGAAGTATACGACAGAGATTATATAAGGAATTATATTGACTATCCAGGAGCAGAAGAAAGACTTACTTATCACGGAAGAATTTACGCGCCGATCGTTGAAGAGTTAATTATGGGCCGAATGATGTTAGAGGTTGGCTTCTGCAATCCTTATAATTTAGATTTTTTTAAAGATAGAGGTTGGTTGACTTGGGGTATAGAGATGAATGAAGACATTACCCCGGGTGGCAATATTTATAAAGGAGATTTTGAGACGTATGATTTTAGTGTTAAGTTGCCGGATAATGCTAAAGAACTTGGTCTTGATAAAGCCCCAGAAAGATTATTTGATGTAATATGGATGAGCCATGTATTTGAGCACTTCGCTGATCCAATAGCAGCACTTAGAAAATGTTATGATCTAATGCCTGACAATGGAGTTCTTTTCTTAACAACACCTGATATTGAATTTATATTCAAGACAGGCGTTAGTGGATGGCCGCACTGGGCAAAAGACGAACATTATATCATGTGGTCAGAAAGAGCGTTAAAAAGAGAATTAGAGAGGCTAGGTTTTAAGATCATATTATGCCGTAGGAACTATTCAAGTCGCTTTGCAAGTTGGCATGATATTCACATTATTGCACAAAAAAATTACTTTTAATAACAGGAGG